>Ga0209847_1000651_pt1 | contig 13611 bp, 17 predicted proteins | sample OrgsoiDNA_201060_FD_185808 | JGI IMG/M metagenome (GOLD analysis project Ga0209847, IMG submission 185808) | Permafrost soil microbial communities from the Arctic, to analyse light accelerated degradation of dissolved organic matter (DOM) -... | ecosystem: Environmental > Terrestrial > Soil >... | reverse complement strand
GGCGAGCTGGCTCCTGAGAGAATCGGGAGCACAGCATCCGGGATCAGCCAAGCGCTTTAAATGTGGGGTTTATGGAGCGCTTACAATTGTTCACCAAGGTTAGTCAACTCACTACGCAGGCTATCCACCTTGCTGACCAGACGGTCACGCTCGGCTTGCTGCAATTGGCGGTTTTTTTCCAGCTCGTCGTGGAGCGATTCGCGCCGTTGCTTGAGCTCAAAACTAACGCGCGCCTGAACAGGGTCGGCACCAGCCCCATAACGCGCTGGAAATACTCAGTAAAGGCTCACCAAGCGTGACTGCTTGCCCCTCTACGACAAATTTCTCCAGAACGACTCCGCTCTGTGGTGTGTGTACTTTGATCTGTCCACTCGCAGGAACCAGTTGACCACTCACCGTACTTCGTTTGGTGTAAGATCCCCATATAAAGAAGCTGCCGACCGCCACAAGCATTGTTAGGGCAAGTACAGTGAGAAAAGCGAAGGAAGTTGGGCGAATCAAAACAATCTCGCCCAACCACTTAACGTGCTGCGCTTCAGACGCAGCGCTACGAAACAGCTTGTCGCTCACAAATCACTCCTGAACAGCTAAACACAGATCGCAGCAACGGGACAGGCAGGCCCATGTTCGCGTCCTTATGAGCAGGCCATGCTGTTTGCCCATTCGATGTTTGCAAGATAGTTTTCGTATAATTGCCAACGTCTCACGTCCCCAAAAAAGCCAGACAGAGGACCCTGCTTATCGAAGTCATGCTTAATACTATTTACCTATAGTAAGGCTCACAGTCTCTACGCTCTTGTCGATCTCATTCAACCATACTTTTTTTAATTCATCTGTCTTTTTAACATCCTCTGGCGACAAATGCGCTCTCAAAGCCTCTAATCGAGGAACGACATTCGGCATACTTTTACTAGCAAGCCAGTACCACTTATACGCAGCGAGAGCATCCGCCCCCACCCCAATCCCTTGCTCATACATAGATGCGATATTAGCCTGAGCTAAAGGTATACCTCGTTGAGCAGCCACGAGATACCACCTCGCAGCCATCTGTAGACTCTTTGACGTCCCATCCCCCGCGGCATAACTTTTACCCAATAAGAAGGCACCTGTGGGGGAGCCCAACTCCGCGGCTTCCTGAAACAGAATTACAGCCTCCCCTTCCTTCTCGGGCTTGACCAACCCGCTCTGATACAATGATCCCAACTTAACCTTAGCTAATGCGTAACCTAAGTCCGAAGCCTTTCTGAAGTTTGCGACTGCTTTGTCGAAATCTTTCTGTTGCGTCAAACCCTGCTCATAGATAAGTCCCATATTATACAAAGCAGAAGCAGAGCCATTATCTGCGGCTTTAGACAACCATTTTCTTGCTTGCTCTATATCTTCCTTACTGGAAGGATTCTGAAGATACACTGCCCCCAACGTCGCTTGAGCGCTCACATTACCGCCTTGCGCGGCTTGAACATAATAATTTATTGCCTGATTTCTAGAGGGCTGGACCCCCAGACCCAACAAATACATTCCGCCTAAAATATTATAAGCTTCCGACGAGTGATTGACTCTTACTTCCTCCTTAGCAATATCAATTGCATGAGCGTAATCTTTGGTACGGACGGCCTCCCTAGCCACATCAATTTGACTTGCGAACGCGCGCCCCCCCATGCTGATCAGCACGAAAGAAAAAAATACAAAAACTTTCAGATCACTCATTTTACGGTCCATCCTTAGGCTTTATGGCGCTCACACCAATCAGTCATCTTCATGAATTGATTTAAACTTCTCAATATCAAGCCTAATCTTTGGCATCATCGGATAAAAAGTATCTGGCCTTTTGAAATCTGCGCAACGCTGTCTCATACTTGTTGCCCCTAACCCATAGCAACCATTACCATTAGATAACGATCCCGCCTCACAGGCACGCCGTTGATCTGGGTCATCAAGAGACTGACAGCTCAACGATCCAAATTGATAACCTATTACCTCCGCTGGTGAGTCAACCTCAAATGCTTTAGCATTGGCTGCGCTTAACGCCACACAGGCAAAGAAATATGCTCGACCTAAGCCAGTCATTTTCATAATTACATCTCCGCCCGGAAGCCGCTAAGCTGCTTGAGAATAAAAAAGTAATAGTCTATCAGCTCATCCCACTCATTAAATATTTGCGCTAATCGAAGCCTTATCTCGTAACCACCTTCTGACAAGCCATGTATCACAGAAAACGGTATATACTTACTTGGCAGCCTGCCCCACATATAATTTAGTAAAAATCTTCCCAACCGTCCGTTACCATCGTGAAAGGGATGTAAGTTGAGAAAAGCAGTGGAGGCCACTACCCCCCTAGCAAAGGAGGGCCTCGGCGAGTCAAAAATATAATTGGCCAACAAAAGAAAATTATCTTTAAGAGCATCCGGATCAGGATACTCTATGCTATTGCCATATCTGTCAGGTTTAGTATAAATCGGCACCTCACGAATTCGCGCTTCACGCCCCATAACTTCAGAGCCGATAACTTCAAACGCACGCAACAAGCGGATATCATTTTTAGACCTGACTGAATCATCCAATATGTCATAGCTATTTTTATAACTTACAGCTTCGCTCAGAATACATCTCTCCCCCTCATCCCGAGGATTATACAAATTAAAATGGCCACTTAATGAATGCATTAATTTATTCTGCATGCCACCCGAAAACATCCTTTTCAGAGCGTGTTCCTCACCCGAACCCGAACAAACATTTTTTGACCTAAGGATCTGCTCCCCACTCTGGACGGCCTCTAGCTTTTGCGAAAGATCTACTGATAAGAGATCCAACGCATGACGTTTTGAAACCATTTCAGTTTACCCGCTCAAAACGCTCGGAGAGACAAGCCCTTTTGCTTCTGTAATCCATCAAAAGGTCAAAATCATCCAATAACCCAAATCCTAAAATACTTGGTGCAGGGTAATCCGCGTTAGCCACGTCCATAACAGCGACTTCCTTGTGTACATCAGCAATATCTATAGGCACAGTTTTTTTAGTATAGTAGCCCATGGAGGAATTTAAGCTATCTTTGCCATCATCCAAGATCTTGACTTTATCTTCATCAGCAACGGCTTTTCTCCTGACATACCCGGCAACACCGGTATCTACCAAAGCGTACTGTCTCTTACCCTCAACAGAAGCACCTACAAACAGATACTGCGTTGTATTAAAAATATTACTACCTAGATAAACCAGTGCCTTGCACTTTCCAAACCTGGTATCAAAATCTTGCTCATTTAATCTGTATAGCCCACTGTTTGTCAGATTGACACTGCCAATTTTCTTAAGCAGATCCAAACCGATGACGGAGTCACCAGAATAGATATAGGCCATTACATTTCTTAGCGAAAGACCGTTAAAATCCAGCTTGTCAATCAATGCCAACTGTGACTGCTCTTTACCATCAGAATGGTATGAAGTGAGCTCTGCCTGCACTCCACTCAAGGGCCTGGCATTTAGCTTTTTAGCAACGTCAATATTAATCAGTGTTTGACTTGCACCGCTATCCACAAGCCACTTACTACCATGAGCATCAATCAAAATCGGCCTGAGTTGTTCATCAAATATTTGTTGACCACTGGCCCCATACGACAAAAAAAACGTCGGCGCACTAGCGACTACCAACGGAGCTACTCTACTTAATTTCTCTAAACTTTGGTCATCAAGCTTCTTGAAATATTCATCCCATTTCCCTAACGAAAGCTCATGTTTTGCTATCGCCTGCTTAAAAATTTGGTAATTTTCAGCCCAGACACGCATATCCTGTCTCGCTGCGGCGTCACCAAATTCAATTAGATGGCAGACAATTTTTTTATCAGCTTCTGAAATCGAATTGCACTGATAATTTTCTGCGCTTACGAAAACTCTCTGAGAAATAGCTTTCTCTAACGCACCGGCGTCCTTATTTTTACTCTCCATTTTCTGGATATCCGGCCTAAGCATCATTCTGTTCGTTTGTTCTAAGACCGTCTCGCTAGCGACAGCACCGGATAACCATAAAAAAAATAGACCTAAAAGCCATCTACCACGCACGCCAGGCCCTCCATAACCAAAGGTGAGACCTTAATAGGTCTCACCTCACATGATTACAAGCTCACACTTACGCCGACGCCGCCGACCGTACCGACGCCAGCGTCGGGACCTGCGCCAGAACCACCACCTACGGAAATACTCCAGTCACCACCACTAACGGTTGGCCCTGTAATGCCACCCGAAGACCCCCAACCAAAATCGATATCACTGGTATCCATGCCACCCGATACAAGCGCGAGCTCTTTTTCAGTCAATTCACGCATCACCTACTCCTTAGTATCTTTTACATTAGATGTAGCAGATTAAATTTGGCGTTCCTACGCATGACTGACACATAAGCATCTATGTACAATCACGCTTACTGTATAGACACAATCTGTTACATTTCCATGACCTGTTTACAACGCCTCTCGGACTCAAGCACCATTTCAGGCCAGACCGTCACCAAAAACCCTTGGCTATTCTCAGCGTCTGCGATTCATACCAGCCATTGACACCATCGCCGCACGCCAAAGGACCCAACTCTCACGGCTTACCCCATCAAATAACAAAAACACCCACCTGGCCTAAACAAAGGCCAAACAGAACCTCTCAGGAAACGAGCCCCAACGACTTCGACGACCTGTTCCAGACCATGAAAGCCGCCGAAACCATCATCTGGCTGGCGATGTGTGTGTGGTGTTCCTGTAGCACCCGGCTCTTGAACTGCTGATCACCGAAGAAACGAAGAAAATTTCACGAATTTCATGATAGGCCTGCTCATCACCTATCCTGCGATGTACTAAGAAGAAGAGAAATGGTGCCGTAGCCTAGAGCGAGAGTGATGCGCCCCAGGAGGATTTCAACCAAGCGCCGCAGATCATGCAGAAAAAGATTCGGCAGCAAGTTTACAAGGGGGTCCCTACCTACCCCATTAAAGGAGCACACTGACCATGTCATCCTTGAACAACCAGCAAAAACGTACATAACGCAATGACGATGATACTGAACGCGACCTCAAGAAACCGGCGCAATCCCAGGCCAACTATCAGGAGCAGTCTTGAGACCCCGCCTCATGCAATGAGCCTGCGTTCAGAAACGCGCGGGCAGACTTCAGGATTTCATCTGACAGCGCCGTTTTCCCGGTCGCACGCGCCAACGTCATTGCCCCTACCATGAGGGAGTATTCGACCAGCGCCGCCTGCTTGATTGCGGATTGGCCTTCCGGGAAGTCGGCGGATTCGAAGGTAGACATATAGGCATCTAACAGGCTTTGCAGGCCCTTGGTGAATACAGAGTGGATCTCTGAACTCTCCTGCTCATGTGCAACATCCGCCGAGAACGCAACCACCGGACAGGTGTCATCAACGTCATCACGCTTAGCGCGAGCAAGGTAGTGATCGACTATGGCTTTGCGCGCATTTTTCTTTTTCCTGTGCCTGGCGATTATTTCCCGCCATGTAACCGATGACTGTTCAAACGCCTGGCCACACGCGGCGTTTGCCAACGCCTCCTTCGATTCAAAGTGACCATAGAAACCGCCATGGGTGAGGCCAGCTTCTTTCATGACCTCGTTCACGCTCACGCCATTCAACCCACGCGCTAGAAGCAACCGCACAGCTGTCTGGGTAATCTCGATCCGGTTCAGTTCTGTCTGCTTTCTGGAGACTCTGGGCATGGAGGTGTCGTCGCTGGAAGAAATAGATGAGTGCCATCATATATTTAAATATTTTGGATGTCATGAGCGCCTGCCTCCACCCCAGGCGCTACTGCATGTGGCTCTATGTGCTTTTTAGTGCGTGCGCACGTAAGCGATTTCGCCGTACACACCGGGGCCGCCGATGGACGGGTGCGGAACGATGAACCTCGCGTTCTCTGCGTCTACGGTATAAGGCCACTTCAGGTCGGCACCTTCCCAGTTCGCATAGGTCGCGTGTTCCACATGCATTGTGATGGTGTGGTCCTGCTCATTGATGGTGTAGGTGCCGAAGTGACATTGGGTGCCGACCACGCTGGCCCTGTACTCCTCAGGCGTGCCCTTGCTTTTGTCGTTGGCTGCAAATTTCGGGCGAACCTTGCTCATGATCTGCAAGGAATAGTGGCCGGTCGCGTCGAAGTTCAGCGTTCCCTGCGGGTCATCGCCATACAGGTGAATGCGACTACCGTCCGGATTGACGTTATCGGACACGGTGAGTGTCCATGTGCCCAGCAACTGCTCTTTGGCTGTCGGCGCGACTGCAGCGTTCGCTGCAGTTGCAAGTACCACCGGCAAGAGACACCCAAACAGAGCAACAATCTTGTTTGCATTCATTACATTTATCTCCAGACAGGCACGTCAAATTGAGCGCTGAAACCAGCGCCAATGAAGTCACAGAATTATTTACCCAACATGCAGCACCGGAGCCCAACGCGCTGAGCCACACACCTGGCACGCGAAAGACTCTGGGTGCCTTGCGCGTTAAACAATTAACGCTTTCAGAAACGCGTTATGAGCCAGGGTGTGTGAAAACATTGGGAGGGTGTAGGTCAGAGCCGCATGCTGCTGCTCGTCCGTGAAGGTGGCCGTACAATCGCTCAAGGTCACCACGTTGTAGCCCTTCTCATACCCAGACCGGACAGTACCTTCCACGCAGCAGTTCGTAAGAAAGCCGGCGATAGCGATGGTCTTGATTCCGTTGTTTCGAAGTACAAAGTCCAGGCCTGTACTGGCGAACCCGTCGAGGCCGCGCTTGCCCTCTATGAGGATGTCTCTGGCATCACGAGGGATTGCGCTTGTGATCTCGGCACCCCAGGTTCCTGCGCGAAATGCCTGACCTTCTGCGACGCCTTTGAGGATGCCATAGGGTTGCGAAGGCAGCTCAGGGTAACCGTCGGCGAAAAAGATAGGCAGGTGGATTATCTTTACACCCAGCTCTCTCGCCTTTTTGATGGTAAGTGCCGTGTGAGAAAGCATATCGGTCTTTTCCATAACGCCTTTTACTGCGTCATGGAAAACGCCACCGGGGGTCGTAAAGTCATTTTGATATTCAATCAATACAATCGCAGTTTCGTGGGCGTTCATAATGGCTCTCGTAGTTGGGATATACCGTGGCGCTGTCGATAGAAATCCAGGCGACACAAAAGACTCTCGCGCACTAAACAGCGACGAGTTGAACGTGTGTTTTCAAAAAAGTGAAACAGGCTAACGTTGTGCGTTACACGCCTTCAATCAGGGCAACACGGTAGGTCGCGCCCTTGAAGCGATGCTGTTTGGCCGCCTCATAGGCCGAACTTTCATACCATTGCAGTGCGGCCTCCTTTGTCGGGAATTGCAGAACCACAGTACGCTCCGTCACAGGCCCCTCAAGTATTTGAGGCGTACCCGCGGCAAGGCGCTTGACCAGATGCCCATCAAACGTTTGCTGTACCTGGCTTTGGTAAAGATCCAACTCACTTTGGTCGTGCGTACTTTCTCTTGTAAAAATAATAATGGCTGTCATTTTTCACCTGTTGAATGCTGTGAGTCCAACTCGTATGTGCAATGTTATTAATAACTTCAAGCCGGTGCATTTGCCGCAATGAAACCTTGATCCCTCAAGGCTTGCCAGAATTCATGCGGAACCTGGGCCTTGATAGCCTGAACATCCTCAGCAATTCGGGACGGCCGGCTTGCACCGGGAATCACTGCTGCAACCAATGGGTTGGCCAATGGAAATTGCAGGGCAGCGGACTTGATATCCACGTTGTATTGACGCGCGATGGCTTGGATATTTTTGACCTTCTCCAGCATTGCAGCCGATGCTTCCTGGTATTCGAAGTGCTTACCTCCGACCAGTACTCCGGAGCTGTACGGCCCACCAGCGACAAACTCCGCACCTTTGGCAGCAGCCTTGGCGAACAGCCGCTGCAGCGGTTGCTCATGATCGAGCAGCGTATAACGGCCGGCCAGCAGGAAACCGTCGGGGCGTACCTCATCAAGATCAAGCGTTAGCTCGCAAGGCTCGACACGGTTAACGCCCAGCCCCCATGCCTTGATGACGCCCTCTTCCTTGAGACGAGTGAGCGCTTTGAAGGCGCCTTTGCGGGCAATGTTGAAGTGCTCGATCCATTCATCGCCATGAGTGTCCTGAGCGACATCGTGGACAAACACAATGTCCAGCCGGTCGGTGCCGAGGCGCTCAAGACTGCTCTCGATCGAACGTAGCGTTGCATCAGCGGAATAGTCGCTGAGCATTTTGTTGAGATTGCCCTGGCTGAAAGGGCCTGCCTGTGTGGAAGAACGCAGCTCATCAGAGATCAGACGCCCGACTTTTGTGGAAAGCGTGTACTCGTCGCGATGATGCTGCGCCAGGGCTTTACCCAGACGCGTCTCGGACAGGCCGGCGCCGTAGAGCGGAGCGGTATCAAAAAAACGAATGCCCTGACTCCAGGCAGCCTCGACCGTTGCAGCAGCTTCTTCTTCGTCAATGGCGCGGAACATGTTGCCCAGGGGGGCAGTCCCGAAGCCGAGTTGACCGATAATTTTGTCTTTTAAACTCATGGATTATCTCGCTTGATTTCGTGGTGGTTGATCGCAGGGACGGGATTGCGAGGCATTCGGATTGCCCCGAACAGCGCCGACCCGAGCACTGAAAGCGACGTTACAGGACGAACAACTTTTGATCAATAGATGTTGTACAACATTTATTATTGAGCCATTCCTGCTCACCTCAAGACGGTTGGCTGACCGGCTGCAACCGACACCACGGTCCAGGCCGTGACTAACAACCCCTTGGTTATTCCCAGCGTCTGCGCTTCAATACCGGCCATTGACACAATCGCCGCCCGCCAAAGGACCCACCGCTCATGGCTTCCCCCGACAAACAGCAGAAACGCGCCCACCGGGCCAAAGCCAAGGCCAAGCAGAACCGCTCCGGCAAGGCTCCCCAGAGAGTCGTGCACCCTGTCCTGGCCTCTGCGCTGGTCAATCAGCCGTTCGATGATGTCGAGATCGACCTGAGTACGTTCGACTTCAAGGACATCCTGGAAAACGGCTTCGAGCCCGATGATTTCGACGACCTGTTCCAGACCATGAAAACAGCCGAGGCCATCAGCCAGCTGGCGATGTGCGTGGTGTTCCTGCAATACCCGGTTCTGGAGCTGGTGGTTGCCGAAGAAGACGAGGAAAACGCAACGGACTTCATGATGGGCCTGCTCATCACCTACCGTGCGATGTTCTACGAAGAAGAGGAAGATGCTGCCGTAGCCTGGATCGAAAGCGATGCGTTCCAGAAGGACTTCAACGAAGCGTCGCAGATTCTGCAGAAGAAGACTCAGCAGCAAGGCCGTAGCTGAAACCGCCCAGACACCACCAAAGGAGCACACTGACCATGTCATCCTTGAACAAGCAGCAAAAACGCGCAAAACGCGCCAAGACCAAAGCCAAGCAGCATCGGGTTGCGCGCAGTACAGGTGCAACCCAGGCATCTGACCGGACGGTTTTCGATCCAGAGGTGTTCCCGTACTTTGATGACAGCTTGCTGGGCGCAGCAGATGACACCGATGACGACCTTCTGAATGAACTGTTCAGCCCCGAGGAGGAAGACCTTTTCGAGGAGTTCGCACAGGAACACCTGGATGAACTGAAGCTGGCAGAAGCCAAGGGCCAGCGTGCATTCCTCACAGCCTTTCTGAAAGGGCCGTTGGCAATGAACGCGATGATGGACGTCGATGAAGACGAGGACGCGACCGAGGCATTGTTCGAAGCACTCGCACAGTATTGGGAGCTCACCCAGGGAATCGACCCCGACGTTTCGTATGAACGCATGGAACAGCCCGACTTCCTCGAGGACTTCAACGCAGCCTTTGATATCGCCGAAGAAGAGATGGCGAAACTTCTGGCTGAAGAAGACGACGATGACGAAGACATTGAGCGCTACCTCAAGAAGCTGGAGTAAGTTCGCCTAATACCCAGTGGGAGCGAGCTTGCTCGCGAATTCGGTGCGTCAGTCAGCTGCAATGCTTCAGGACCGACGCTTTCGCGGGCAAGAAACTCCACAAAACCTGCTTTCCACCCCCCGCCAAAGCTGGCAACATCGCGCCTTTTTTTGCGCACGCATCCCTTGCAGCGGCACCACACGAGCGCCGCCCTTGTCTCGGCGCGACAGTCAGCTGCAACGATGCGACAACCCTTGGCCTGATGGCCGTTTGGTGTTCGCTGCCGGTTGGCCGGGGCTTAAACGCTGTGCTAGCTTGGCGCTCGCCAGGAAGGCCGCCAACAGCAGGAGCACACGAATACAATGAGGACCGCACATGGCTGAGGCCACGCCCGCGCTGGAAATCCGTAACCTGCATAAACGCTACGGCCAGCTGGAGGTGCTCAAAGGCATCTCGTTGACCGCCCGCGATGGCGATGTGATCTCGATTCTGGGGTCGTCCGGTTCCGGCAAGTCCACCCTGCTTCGCTGCATCAACCTGCTGGAAAACCCGCACCAGGGGCAAATCCTCGTTGCAGGCGAAGAACTCAAACTCAAAGCCGCACGCAATGGCGATCTGGTTGCCGCCGATAACCGTCAGATCAACCGCATGCGCAGCGAAATCGGTTTCGTCTTCCAGAACTTCAACCTGTGGCCGCACATGAGCGTGCTCGATAACATCATCGAAGCCCCGCGTCGCGTCCTGGGCCTGAGCAAGGCCAAGGCCACCGCCATTGCCGAAGAGCTGCTGGCCAAGGTCGGCATCGCAGACAAGCGCCACGTCTATCCGGCGCAACTGTCGGGGGGCCAGCAACAACGCGCAGCCATCGCACGCACCCTGGCGATGCAACCCAAAGTCATCCTGTTCGATGAACCGACGTCGGCACTCGATCCGGAAATGGTCCAGGAAGTCCTTAACGTCATCCGCGCCCTCGCCGAAGAAGGCCGGACTATGCTGCTCGTCACCCACGAAATGAGTTTCGCTCGTCAGGTGTCCAGCGAAGTGGTCTTCCTGCACCAGGGGCTAGTAGAAGAACAGGGATCGCCACAGCAGGTCTTCGATGACCCGCTGTCGGCGCGGTGTAAACAATTCATGTCCAGCAACCGCTAACGGAGCAACACGAATGCAGACCTACAAGAAGTTCCTGCTGGCCGCTGCAGCCACCATGGTTTTCGCGACCTCGGCCTACGCCGAAACATTGAAAATGGGTATCGAGGCGGCTTACCCGCCCTTCAACAACAAGGACGCCAGCGGCCAGGTCGTGGGCTTCGACGTCGATATCGGCAATGCCCTGTGCGCCAAACTCAAGGCCGACTGCGAAGTCGTCACCTCTGACTGGGACGGCATCATCCCGGCCCTGAACGCCAAGAAGTTCGACTTCCTGATCTCTTCGCTGTCGATCACCGAAGAGCGCAAACAGGCGGTGGACTTCACCGACCCCTACTACTCGAACAAACTGCAATTCATCGCTCCCAAGAGCACTGAACTGAACACCGACAAGGCCGAGCTCAAGGCTTCGCTCAAAGGCAAAGTGGTCGGTGCACAACGCGCCACACTGGCCGGCACCTGGCTGGAAGACAACCTGGGCGACGACGTGACCGTCAAGCTCTATGACACCCAGGAAAACGCTTACCTGGACCTGTCTTCGGGCCGTCTGGACGCCATCCTCGCCGACAAATACGTCAGCTACGACTGGCTCAAAAGCGACGCAGGCAAAGACTTCGAATTCAAGGGCGACGCGGTCTACGACAACGACAAGGTCGGCATCGCCGTACGCAAGGGCGACACCCTGCGCGCGCGTCTGAACCTGGCGCTTAAAGAAATCATCGAAGACGGCACCTACAAGAAGATCAACGACAAGTACTTCCCGTTCAGCATCCTCTGACCGACCTGACCGCTGCCGCCGTGTGCTGATAAAAGCCCGGCGGCATCCGTCTTCAGCAACACTCCCTTAGCAAAGCCTGCCCATGAACATTGATCTCTATGGATTCGGCCCGGCCCTCGCGGCTGGCGCGCTGATGACTGTCCAGCTTGCCCTCACGGCCCTGTGCCTGGGGCTGGTGCTCGGGCTGCTCGGCGCCTTGGCAAAAACATCGCCCTATAAATTCCTGCAGTGGGTGGGCGGTACCTATTCGACGATAGTGCGCGGCATCCCGGAGTTGCTCTGGGTACTGCTGATCTACTTCGGCACCGTCAACCTGATGCGCGCCATCGGTGAATACGTCGGCATCCCCGGCCTGGAACTCAACGCCTTCGCGGCCGGTGTGATCGCCCTGGGCCTGTGCTTCGGCGCCTACGCCACCGAGGTTTTCCGCGGCGCGATCCTGGCAATCCCCAAGGGCCATCGTGAAGCGGGCCTGGCTCTGGGCATGTCCCGCTCGCGGATTTTCATAAAGCTGATCATGCCGCAGATGTGGCGCATCGCCCTGCCCGGCCTGGGCAACCTGTTCATGATCCTGATGAAAGACACCGCGCTGGTATCGGTCATCGGCCTGGAAGAAATCATGCGTCACTCGCAGATCGCCGTGGGCTTCACCAAGGAGGCGTTCACCTTCTATCTGGTGGCGGCCTTCATCTACCTGGGGCTGACCATCCTCGCCATGACCGGCATGTACCTGCTGGAAAAACGAGCCTCGCGTGGCTTTCTGAGGAGCGCGTCATGAACTGGGAAGTGATCATCAAATGGCTGCCGAAACTGGCCCAGGGCGCGACCCTGACGCTGGAGCTGGTGGCCATCGCCGTCATTGCCGGGCTGATCCTGGCGATCCCGCTGGGCATTGCGCGCTCGTCGCGGCATCTGTCAGTGCGCGCCCTGCCCTACGCCTACATCTTCTTTTTCCGTGGGACGCCGCTGCTGGTGCAGTTGTTTCTGGTCTATTACGGGCTGGCACAGTTCGACGCGGTCCGTAAGAGCGCGCTATGGCCGTACCTGCGCGACCCGTTCTGGTGTGCCTCGGTGACCATGACCCTGCACACCGCCGCCTACATCGCCGAGATCCTGCGGGGCGCTATCCAGGCCGTACCACCAGGCGAAGTCGAAGCCGCCCGGGCGTTGGGCATGTCGAAATGGAAGGCGCTGTTCTACATCGTCCTGCCACGCGCCGGACGCATCGGCCTGCCGGCCTACAGCAACGAAGTGATCCTGATGCTCAAGGCCAGCGCACTGGCCAGCACCGTTACCCTGCTGGAACTGACCGGCATGGCGCGCACCATCATCGCCCGCACCTACCTGCCGGTAGAGATCTTCTTCGCGGCCGGCATGTTCTACCTGGTGATGGCTTACGTGCTGGTGCGTGGTTTCAAACTGCTGGAACGCGTGTTGCGCGTGGACGCCACGCAGGGACGCTGATATGACGTAAGTCTTGTGGGAGCGAATTCATTCGCGATGCGGTTTGCCAGTCACCGAAGATGTTGGATGTGCTGGCCTCTCGCGAATGAATTCGCTCCCACAGGTTTCGCGGCCTGACTGATCGGCATTTAGCCAGCGACTCCCCCGTACTTTGATCAACAACTGACCATGCCCACCGACCTTCCCCTGCACGACGACCATATCCGCAGCCGCTTCCAGGCACTGGATCGCTTCCTGCTCGACCACCAGACACTCTGGCGTCCCAGGCCCTTCACCCACCTGCAACTGCCGTGGGA
>Ga0209847_1000644_pt1 | contig 13698 bp, 12 predicted proteins | sample OrgsoiDNA_201060_FD_185808 | JGI IMG/M metagenome (GOLD analysis project Ga0209847, IMG submission 185808) | Permafrost soil microbial communities from the Arctic, to analyse light accelerated degradation of dissolved organic matter (DOM) -... | ecosystem: Environmental > Terrestrial > Soil >... | reverse complement strand
CGCGCATTTCATCGGCAAGGGCACGATCACGACCACCGATGGGCGCACCTTCGACTTTGAAGTCGAAGTCCAGTACAACGATAAACTCGAAGTCGGCGCCAGCCAGGGCGGCGACGGCACCGATACGACCGATGCCGCGTCGCCGGACACATCGACCGCCAATACCGCTACAGCGCCAGTACAGGGCGGCGCACAATCGGCCAACAGTACCGGTACACCAACGGATGCCTCCTCGGACACCAGCGGCCTGCCAACCGTACAGTTGCCGAATCTCGACTTCGACGGCGGCCTGGCCGACCTGTTCCAGCTGATCGGCCGCCAGATACAGTCCGGCTCCAGCAGCTCGGACAGCAGCGCCAGCGACGCCAGCGGTTCCGGCAGCACCGCTAGCAGCACCAGCCAGACCGATCCGTTCAAGGCGCTGTCGATACGGCTGCTCAAGTTGGTCGACAGCGGCAACGACACGGACTTGTATACGCCAAGCACGCCGGCCAGCACCGCTGCCAACGCCAAATCGCTGGCCAGCACTTACGGCGCGACGGCCGCCGCAGCCGGCAACGCGGCTAGCGCAGCGCCCGTCGCCACCGCACCTGCCGCAGGCAGCACGACCGCCACCTCGCCGGCACCGACCGCAACGCCAGCAGCCACCACCACGCCAGCCAGCGCAATCGTCTGAAGCCCTCCGGCCGCGTGGCTAAGCAGCCGCGCGAGCGCCACCGCAGCCCTGTGAGCATCAGCGCATCCGCCGGCGCGGTAGTTACCGCAGTCGCCGACTCCGGCGGCGCCCCAGTCGCCACGTATAATAGCGCCACCACAACGCCCCGCCGCGCCGATGTCCAGCACATGCGCGGCGGTGTCGCCGCTCCCCCATTCCATACGATCGCACACATGCCCGCACACTTCCTCCTCTATTCTTTCGACGCCACGCAGGTGACGCAATGAGCGCCGCCGCCAGCCCGGCCGCGACGCCGCTGATCCACTGGACCGAAAACGACGCGCCGCACAGCATGCGCTGGCGTTCCGAAAGCGGCATGCCGGCGCCTAAGCGCGTCGTCATCGCCGACGACCGCACCAACGCCGACACGGCCTACCGCCTGGCCTGCGAAGGCACGGCGCTGTTGTGGCGCGGCGATTTCCAGAACGCGCGTCAACTGCTGCAAGCGCTGGCCCGCCGCATCGACCAGGGCAAGCAAGGCAAGAAGGCCAAGCCGGCCAAGGCGCCCGCCACGCCGACCGAAGCGTTCCACCTGCACCGCCAGGCGCAATCGCAGCGCGCCCGCACGCTGGCGATGCTGTTGATTCCCTTCGATGCCGACTACACGATTCCGCTGCGCCGCGCGCCGGACGTGCAACTGGCTTGCAACGAGGCTTACGGCCGCGGCGAGGAGCCGTTCATCGCTTCGCTGCGCGAGCTGCTCGGCCTGATCGGCGCGCACGAATGGCGCCGCACCGGCGTCGAAATTCCGGCGCTGGACGCGCGCATCCATCCGCACTACGGCGTGTTCTCGCCGGTGCGCGGCGAGTACGTCGAGCTGGTGGCAAAGGCGCCGATCCCGCACGCGACGCGGCTCGCGTTCGACATCGGCACCGGCACCGGCGTGCTGGCGGCGGTGCTGGCGCAGCGCGGCGTCACGCGCGTGATCGCCACCGACCAGGACCAGCGCGCATTGAGCTGCGCGCGCGAAAATCTGGCACGGCTTGATATCAACGGCCAGGTCGAGTTGCTCGAAGCGGACCTGTTCCCGGAGGGCCGCGCACCGCTGGTCGTGTGTAATCCGCCGTGGGTACCGGCGCGTCCCAGCTCGCCGATCGAATACGCCGTCTACGATCCGGACAGCCGCATGTTGAAAGGCTTCCTCGACGGCCTGGCCGCGCACCTGACGCCGGGCGGCGAAGGCTGGCTGATTTTGTCGGACCTGGCCGAGCATCTGGGCCTGCGTCCGCGCGCGGAGCTGATGGCGTGGATAGCGGCCGGCGGCCTGAAAGTGATCGAACGCCAGGACATCAAGCCTACCCACCCGCGCGCCGCCGACGCCGCCGACCCGCTGCACGCGGCCCGCGCGGCCGAGGTGACGTCGCTGTGGCGCCTGGCCGCGGCCTGATAACAAGCCGGCGGCGCGTGAAATCCGCGCCGCCGCTTGCAGTAGTTCGCGGCGTTTTTTCAGGCCCTTGTGTAATGCGGAAAGCGCCTGTATAATTCGCCGCTCAGACGCGGGGTGGAGCAGTCTGGCAGCTCGTCGGGCTCATAACCCGAAGGTCACAGGTTCAAATCCTGTCCCCGCAACCAAATACGATAAGCCGTTGATTCTTTTACTGGAATCAGCGGCTTTTTCTTTTCCGGACGCGCCATTCCAGCCCTTCGATTTAGCATGACCAGCCGACAGCGGTGACGCATAATGCTGTCATATTCACTACATCGGGGCAGGCATGCGAGCGGAAATTCGGGCGGAGATCACAACCATTTCTGCGCTGGACGATATCGAACAACAGCATATCGACAGCGCCATCGCATGGATAGACTCAGGGGTGCAACTGTGCAGGATAGCGAAACCGGCCACTCCGCCCATCCATCTGGTGGCCTATTTTGTCGTCGTCGATGACGGACACCTGCTGCTGGTCGATCATAAAAACGCGCAGCTATGGCTGCCAACTGGCGGTCATGTCGATCCCGGCGAACATCCCCGCACGACGGTCGCGCGCGAATTGGCGGAGGAACTCGGCATCGTCGCATCGCATGGCATAGCCGCACCGCTGATGCTGACGTGTACCACCACGGTCGGACTGACCGCCGGCCATACCGATGTGTCGCTTTGGTATGTCATACAGGGCAGCCGCAGCCAAACGCTGACGTTTGACGACAGCGAATTCAATTCGGTGCGCTGGTTCGCGTTCGACGCCCTCCCGGTCGATCGCACGGACCCGCATCTGCAGCGCTTCGTGCAAAAGCTGGCCGCCGCCAGCTCATTCGATTTAGTCAAGGAAGAAGCAAGCGCAGGCTAATCGACATCGCCCCGATGGCTTTTTTCTTTGCACGCCCTTCACAAGCTGTCACAATCCTGTCTGCCCCGCGATGCGCTTGCCGCTCGCCGCCCACCACCGAACCAGGAGACATGCGTGAAGGACCTAGCCCCCGACCTGCGGCAGCAACCCGCCAACCTTCCTTCCGACCCATCGCGCCGCCGCATCTTCCAGGCCGCCGGCGCCGTCGGACTGGCCAGTGCGCTGCCCGGTGTCAGCGGCCCGGCCGCCGCCGCGACCAAAAATGCGAGCAAAAGCTCGCTTGACGCGAAGCTCAAGGAGCACGTCAAGAACGTGGTCGTGATTTATCTGGAAAACCGCAGCTTCAACAACCTGTTCGCCAACTTCCCCGGCACCAGCGCGCCGTTGTCGGACGTGCCGGCCGAGGCCAGCGCGCAGAAGGACCGCGACGGCTCAGTGTTGCCGACGCTGCCGAAGGTCTGGGGCGGCATGGTGCCGACGCCGCAAAACATCGGCGGCAAGCAGTACGTGCTGCACGAAGATCAGATCAAGGATCTGCCGAACGCGCCGTTCAAGCTGTCCGACGCCGATGGCAAGCCGCTGCCGGAAAGTGTCGTCACGCGCGACCTGTGGCACGTCTTCTACCAGAACCAGATGCAGATCAACGGCGGCAAGAATGACCATTTCGTCGCCTGGGCCAACAGCGGCGGCATGGTGATGGGCCACTACGGCGAGACCAGCAAGAACCTCAACATGTGGCAGATTGCGCAGCAGTTCACGCTGTGCGATAACTTCTTCATGGCGGCTTTCGGCGGCTCTTATTTGAACCACCAGTTCCTGATCTCCGGCCGCGTGCCGGAATACTTCAACGCGGCCGAGACGTCGGCCAAGCGCAAGATCGCCGTGCTCGAAGACGGCCCGACCGGCACCCGCCTGGCGGTGGCGCCGGACAGTCCGAAATCGGCGCTCGACGGCCATCCCAAATTCGTCAACGACGGTGCGATCACGCCGGACGGCTACGCGGTCAACACGATGGCGCCGCCGTATCAGCCGAGCTATGTGCGTCCGGCCGCCGGCGGCGATCCGCTGCTGGCCGATCCGCACGACCACAGCACGCTGCCGCCGCAGACTTATCAGACCATCGGCGACCTGCTGTCGGCCAAACAGGTCAGCTGGGCGTGGTACGCCGGCGCGTGGCAGGCGGCGCTCGACTCCCGGGGCGGCGGCGACAGGCCGAACTTCCAGTACCATCACCAGCCGCTCAACTACTTCGCGCAGTTCGCACCCGGCACGGCGGCGCGCGCCGAACACCTGCGCGACGGCGGCCTTGGCGACAGCCCGATCTCGAATAAATTCCTGGCCGACGTGGTGGCCGGCAAACTGCCGGCGGTGACCTTCTACAAACCGCAGGGGAATTTGAATCTGCACGCCGGCTATTCGGACGTGGAGTCCGGCGACGCGCACGTCGCCAACGTGATCGAGCACTTGAAGAAATCGCCGCAGTGGAAGGACATGGTGGTCGTCATCACCTTCGACGAAAACGGTGGCTGGTGGGACCATGTGGCGCCGCCGAAGGGCGACCGCTGGGGTCCGGGTTCGCGCATCCCGGCCATCATCGTGTCGCCGTATGCGAAAAAAGGCCAGGTCGATCACAGCTTCTACGACACCACGTCGATCATGCGCTTCATCACGCGCCTGCACGATTTGCCGCTGCTCGAAGGGCTGGCCGCGCGCAATGCGGCCTTCGCCGCGCGCGGGGCGCTGCCGCCGGGCGACTTGACGGGCGCGCTCAGCTTCCGCGCCTGACCGCCGCATAGCCAGGCATAGCTACGCACACCCAATACATGCACGCACGCCGTGACGAATCGCATGCGTCACGTGCGCCGCCGGTCGCCATGCGCTGCGCATCAAAACCGCCTCGCCCGTCAAAACGGTTTGTGATACACTGCGCCCATAATTTACTGAGCCCGACTGCTGCAGCCGGGCTTTTGTTTTGTGCGGCGCATTTTCAGCGCCGCCTAGTTCAAGCGGGCCGACGTCAGGGCCGCTCCATCGCGGATGCCGCGCCCGACCAGGCGTGGCGCGCGGTGGGCATCAGGCTTCAGAAATGAGAGATAAAAAAGACAATGCGACGTTCGACCTGCCCGGCTTCAGCCCGGCGGCGCCGCTCGAACCCGAGTTCAAGCGCCCGCCCGGTGTCCGGGTCCGTCGCGCGTCGCTGAAACAAGTCCAGCTAGAATTGCTGGAACCGACCGACAACAGCGGCTTGCCGCAGTGGACACGCGACGAGTCGCTGGACCTGACCGGCCTGCCCATCTGGGCGCCGGCGCTCTAACGCTAAGATCGAGCACAATCGCAGCACAGTCGCGAAACAATCCGCAGATTGTCCTGGCACAGTCCCTATACAGTCCGGAAACGGATAGTCAGGGGAGTGCGAACACCAGCGTTCACCGTAGCGGTACAACACCGGTACCGCCGCACCCACACCGCCAGCCAGTTCGGCGCACACCGCCTGTGCAGCCTGTTAGACTGTGCTTCAGCGCTTCCTTATTCAAGTATATTTACCGACTTTGACCAGTCCACCGCCATGACACTAGACTCCTTTACCAGCCTGCCGCTGACGCCCGCCTTCCTGGCCAATCTCGACGTGCTGGGCTACCACCAGATGACGACGATCCAGGCCCAGAGCCTGCCGGCGGTGCTGGAGGGACGCGACTTGATCGCGCAGGCCAAGACCGGCAGCGGCAAGACCGCCGCCTTCGGCATCGGCATCCTGCACAAGATCAATCCGGCGTGGTTCGCCACGCAGGCGCTGGTGCTGTGCCCGACGCGCGAACTGGCCGACCAGGTGGCCAATGAGCTGCGCCGGCTGGCGCGCGGCATCGGCAACATCAAGGTGCTGGTGCTGACTGGCGGCGCGCCGATGCGGCCGCAAATCGCCTCGCTCGAACACGGCTCGCACATCGTCGTCGGCACGCCGGGCCGCATCCGCGACCACCTGGGCCGCGCCACGCTGGACCTGTCGAAGGTGCAGACGCTGGTGCTCGACGAGGCCGACCGCATGACCGACATGGGCTTCTACGACGAAATCGCCGGCATCGTCAGCGCCTGCCCGGCGCGGCGCCAGACCTTGCTGTTCTCGGCCACCTACCCGGACGACATCCGCCGCGCCACCGCCTCCTTCCTGATCGATCCGGTCGAGGTGACGGTCGAGGCGCAGCACGACAACAGCAAGATCGTCCAGCGCTTCTACGAGATCGGCTTCGACGGCCGCACCGCCGCCGTGGCCAAACTGCTGGCGCACTATCAGCCGGTATCGACCATCGCCTTCTGCAACACCAAGGTGCAGTGCCGCGAGCTGGCCGACGATTTGCGCGCCCAGGGCTTCTCGGCGCTGGCCCTGTACGGCGAGCTGGAACAGCGCGAGCGCGACGAGATCCTGGTGCTGTTCGCCAACCGCAGCTGCTCGGTGCTGGTGGCCACCGACGTCGCCGCGCGCGGCCTCGATATCGCCAATCTGGAGGCGGTGATCAACGTCGACGTGTCGAAGGACACCGAGGTGCACATCCACCGCATCGGCCGCACCGGCCGCGGCGACGAGACCGGCCTGGCGCTGTCGCTGTGCGCGCCGAACGAGAAAAAATGGGTCAAGCTGATCGAGGAATATCAGGGCGCGCCGGTCGAATGGCACAAGCTCGACGAGCTGGCCGTCGATGAATACGCGGTGGCCGAACCGGCGCCGATGATGACGCTGGTGGTCATGGGCGGCAAGAAGGACAAGCTGCGTCCCGGCGACGTGCTCGGCGCGCTGACCGGCGACGCGGGCCTGAGCAAGGAACAAGTCGGCAAGATCAATGTGCTGGAATTCATGACCTACGTGGCGCTGGACCGGCGCATCGCCCATCAAGCCTTCGACCGCCTGAGCAAGGGCAACCCGCTGGGCGGCGATTTCGGCAGCTTCAAGGGGCGCAGCTTCAAAATGCGGTTTATCGAGGCTTAATTGGACGTCCGTGCGTAGCCGGCCTCTCGCTGGCTACGTATAGCCAGCACAAACACGGTATCGATTTCGTCCACATACTGATACAAGGCCATATAGCCTCGGCCCTTGCGGCCGATGACTAGTTAGCGTTTGCCATTCGACACCGGCCGGCCTATCAGTGGATTTATTGCAAGCACATCGATTGCCTGAACGATGTCCATGATGCGAACCGCCGCATCGACGACATTGTGCTGAACATGATAGGCCAGGATGCGGTCGAAGTCCTCCGCAACTTTCGACGCGAGTTCAACCCGCGCCATGTCATATCCTCTTTTTTCTCGCTACCGGCCGTAGCGCCGGCTTGCCTGCAACACGGTCTGCGAGGTATAGGCGCATGTCCGCCCACGGAATAGTCTTCCCGGTTGCGACGACCTGAGCAAATCGGGCATCGGCTTCGGCATCGAAGTCGGCCCGCAGCTCTTCCTGCTCGGCCTTTTCTACTAGCGCCTCAAGAATGAAACTGTGAGTCGTCTTGCCTGTGCGCTCGGCCGCGCTGGCTATACGCTCCTTCAAGTCCTCGGGTATGCGTATCGTCGTCACTGACATGGGATCCTCCTTCGAGGACTCCAATGTAGCACAACTGTGCTACCCATTCCAAAGCCCCATCAATGCCGTTCAATCCGCGGCAGCAGCACCGTCAACACGCCCAGCAGCGGCAGGAACGAGCACAGTTTGTACACATAGGCGATGCCGGCGACGTCGGCGATGTGGCCCATGGCCGCCGCGCCGATGCCGCTGACGCCGAACATCAGGCCGAAGAACACGCCGGAGATCATGCCGACCTTGCCCGGCACCAGCTCCTGCGCGAACACCACGATGGCCGAAAACGCCGACGAGATCACGAAGCCGATCAACACCGTCAGCACGCCGGTCCAGAACAGGTCCACATACGGCAGCATCAGCGTGAACGGCGCCGCGCCCAAAATCGAAATCCAGATCACGCGCTTGCGGCCAACGCGGTCGCCGATCGGGCCGCCGAGGAAGGTGCCGCCGGCGACGGCAGCCAGGAACAGGAACAGGTACATCTGCGCGCTGCCGACCGACAGGCCGAATTTGTCGATCAGATAGAAGGTGTAGTAGCTGCTCAGGCTCGCCATGTAGATATATTTGGAGAACACCAGCAGCGCCAGCACGCCCAGCGCGCCGGCCACGCGGCCGCGCGACAGGCCCGTGCCCATCGGCGCGGCGGCCTTGCGCGGCAGGCCGGCCAGATGGCTGCGGTACCAGCGGCTCACACCGTACAAGACCGCGATGGCGGTCGCCGACATCAGCGCGAACCAGGCGATATTGCCCTGCCCCCGGCCGATGATGACGGCCGCCGCCAGCAGTGGTCCGAGCGCCGAGCCGACGTTGCCGCCGACCTGGAACAGCGACTGCGCGAAGCCATAGCGTCCGCCCGAGGCGAGGCGCGCCACGCGCGACGCTTCCGGGTGGAAGGTCGACGAACCGACGCCGATCAGTCCCGCCGCAATCAGCAGTGTCGGGAAGCTGCTCACCAGCGCCAGCATCAACACGCCGGCCATCGAGAAGCACATCCCCAGCGGCAGCAAAAACGGCAGCGGGCGACGGTCGGTGTACAGGCCTATCCAGGGTTGCAGCAGCGAGGCGGTGCATTGGAACGTCAGCGTGATCAGGCCGACCTGCGTGAAATTCAGGCCGAATTCGGTTTTCAGCATGGGATAGATCGACGGCAGCATCGCCTGCACCAGGTCGTTCAGCAGGTGGACGAAGAAGACGGCGCCGAGGATGTGCATGACGGCGCCGCTGTGCGGCGCGGCGGGGGCGGGTCGGGCAGCGGTGGCTGCGGAACGGGCGGTGGATGGGTTCATGGTCTGGATTCGGAGTGTGGGGGCGGCGCAGACGTGGCACAAATGTGGCACAAACGGCCAGCGTCAACGCCAGCGATGAGTGTAATATGGCGAGAACCATAGCCTATTCCAATTATCATCGCCCAAGTGCCAAATCCTGCCCAGCCATCCGCGCCGCGCCGTTCCAGCGACTCGCGCGATTACCAGCACGTGCCGCGCGTGATCACGGCCATGTCGCGCGATAACGTCTACGGTGACCGGGTCGCGCCGCACAGCCATCCGCGCGCGCAGCTGCTGTACGCGACCGAGGGCGTGATGCGGGTGAGCACCGACTTCGGCGTGTGGATGCTGCCGCCGCGCCGCGCGCTGTTGATGGCGCCGGGCGTGGTGCACGAACTGCATATGCTCAGCAAGGTCAGCATGCGCACCATCTACATCGAGGCCGGCGCGGCCGCCGTGTTCGGGCCGGGCTGCCGCGTGATCGAAGTGAGCGGCCTGCTGCGCGAGCTGATTCTGGCGCTGCTGGCCGAGCCGATCGAATATCCGCTGCCCGGCCGCGGCGGCCATCTGGCGATGCTGATTTTGTCCGAGCTGGCGGCGGCCGAAACGGTGCCTATCGCCATCCCCTGGCCGCGCGACCGGCGCCTGCTGGCCGTCTGTTCGGCCATCATGGAAACGCCCGGCTGCCAGCGCAGCATGGAGGAGTGGGCCGCGACGGCCGGCGCCAGCGCGCGCACATTGATCCGCTTGTTCCCGAAAGAGACCGGCCTGCACTACCGCCAATGGCTGCAACAAGTGCATCTGGCCGACGCCTTCTGCCGGCTGGCCAACGGCGACAGCGTCGGCTCGATCGCCCACGCACTGGGCTACGCCAGCCCGAGCGCGTTCACCACCATGTTCCGCCGCATCCTCGGCAAGACGCCGCAACACTATCAAACGGAATGGCGCGCGCCGCTGCCGCCGGCGTGATGAGCCCGGCGCCACGCCAGCGCGATCAACGACGCACATAGCCAGATTCACGACGCAGTCGCGCCGGACCATGCGCAGCGCGGCTATCCGCTCATCCAGTTATCCTACGATGCGCTACGCCGCGACCGGCCCGGTGCACCGGCCGCATCCGGCAGGCTCATCGCTGAATTGACCGCCAGCGACACGCTGGCCGGGAACTGCGGCGCGCGGCGGTGCAGCGTGGCCTGCTCGAAGGCGTAGGCCATGCCGATCAGCGGCGCCTCGCTATAGGCGGCGCCGACGAAGGACAGGCCGACCGGCAAGCCGTGCACGTAGCCGGCCGGCACCGTGATGTGCGGATAGCCGGCCACCGCCGCCGGCGACGAGAAGCTGCCGCCGAAATGGTCGCCGTTGATGAAGTCGGTCAACCAGGCCGGGCCGCCCGTCGGCGCCACCAGCGCGTCGAGCTGGTGCTCGCGCAGCACCTGGTCTATGCCCTCCTCGCGCGCGTAGCGGCGGTTGTTGGCCAGCGCGTCGCGGTAGACCTGGCTGTCGAGGCCGCCCTTGGTCTCGGCCTGCTCCAGATACTGCTGGCCAAAATACGGCAACTCGCTGGCGGCGTGCGCGCGGTTGAAGGCGATCAGCTCGGCCATGTTGGACACCGGCGCGTCCGGCGCATACTGTTTCAGATAGCTTGCCAGGTCGGCCTTGAATTCATGCAGCAGCACTTCGGTTTCGCTGGCGTCGTATTTACCGACGTTGGGCACGTCGGCGTCGACCAGCACGGCGCCCTGCTCCTGCAAGGCCAGCAACGCCGTTTCGATGACGGCGTCGACGGCCGGATTGCTGCCGAAGAAATTGCGCGCCACGCCGATGCGCTTGCCGCTCAGGCCGCGCCGGTCGAGCGCGGCGGCGTAGTCGCGCGGCTGGCTGCCTTCGGTGGCCGGGTCGCCCGGATCGACGCCGGCCATGGCCGCCAGCATCAGCGCGGCGTCGGCCACGCTGCGCGCCATCGGGCCGGGCGTGTCCTGCGAGTGGGCGATGGGGATGATGCCGCTGCGGCTGAGCAATCCCAGCGTCGGCTTGATGCCGACCAGGCCGCAGATCGAGGCCGGCGAGACGATGGAGCCATCGGTCTCGGTGCCGACCGCCAGCGTGGCCAGGCCGGCGGCAATCGCCGCGCCCGAGCCCGAGCTGGAACCGCTGCAGTTGCGGTCCAGCGCATACGGGTTCAGCGTCAGGCCGCCGCGTCCGCTCCAGCCGCTGACCGAATGGGTCGAGCGCATATTCGCCCATTCGCTTAAATTGGTCTTGCCGATGATGACGGCGCCGGCGGCGCGCAAGCGCGCCACGATGTGGGCGTCGCGCGCCGCGCGCACGCCGGCCAGCGCCAGCGAGCCGGCGGTGGTGCTCATGCGGTCGCCGGTAGCGATGTTGTCCTTGAGCAGCACCGGGATGCCGTGCAGCGGGCCGCGCACGCGCTTCAGGCCCCGCTCGCGATCCATCTCCAGCGCGATCTTCAGCGCTTCCGGGTTGATTTCAATGATGGCGTTCAGGCGCGGACCGGCCTTGTCGATGGTCTTGATGCGGGCCAGGTATTGCGACGTCAGCGCGTGCGACGTCAGCTTGCCGGCTTGCATCAGCTCCTGCTGCTGGGCGACGCCGGCGTCGAGGACGCCCGCCGCGCCCAGCTTGGAGGTAAGGGGGATACCTTGCGCGCGCGGCGCGCCAACCAGGGCGCCGGCGGCCAGGCCGATACGAACGAAATTCCTGCGATCCATGCCATCCTCGTGAGTGCTGGTCTCTATTTTGAGCGCGTAGTTGCGTGCCAGTAGGATAGCAGCGGAAAGGTTTCCGTAGTACAAAAACACTATCAAAAGTAAAATATTTTCTGATACCGTTGCGACGGCCAAACGCCTTACCAGCCGCCACCCAGCGCGCGGAAGGTGGCGACGGCGGCGCGGCCGGCGCCGGTCTGGGCACTGGCCAGCTGGTCGCGCGCGGCCAGCAACTGGCGGTCTTGTTCCAGCACTTCGGTCAGGCTGCTGGCGCCGCCCTTGAAGGCCTCTTCCGACGAGTTGCGCGCGCGCTGGTCGGCCGCCACTTCGGCCAGCAATTCGCGGCGCTCGGCGTCGCGTTCGGCGTGCTGCACCAGCGCGTTTTCGACGTCCTCGGTGGCGCGCAGCATGGACTGGCGGTAACGCGCCAGCGCCTCGGCGTTGGCGCCCTTGGCGCGCGCGACCTCGGCGTCGACGCGGCCGAAGTCGAACAGACGCCAGTGCACGCCGGCCACGGCGGTCGGCTGGAAGTTGGCGGCCGACGGCGTGCCAGTGCCCAGGCTTTCAAAGCCGAGCAACGCCGACAGCGAAAACTTCGGATAGTACTCGGACGTGGCCACGCCGATGCGCGCGCTCGAGGCGGCCAGGCGGCGCTCGGCGGCGATGACGTCGGGCCGGCGCTTGAGCAGGTCCTGCGGCTGCAGGCCGCCGGCCAGCGGCGGGATCGTGGCTTCGGCGTCGTTGCCGGCGCCGGCCAGCTCGGCCGCGTAAGTGCCGGGCTGGGCTCCCATCAGCACGTCCAGCCGGTTCAATTGAATCGCCAGCTCGCTGCGCAGCGGCGGAATGCCGGCCTTGACCTGCGCCACGCGGGCCTGCGCCTCGGCCAGCTCGCGCTCGGTCGACAGGCCGTCGGCCAGGCGCAGTTTCACCAGCTCCAGCAAGTCGCTGTCAGCCTTAGTTTGCTGCTGCGCGAGGGCGATGCGGGTCTGCGCGCCGCGCACGCGGAAATAGGCGTCGGCCGCTTCGGCCGCCACCGACACGCGCACGCCGAGGCGGTCGGCCTCGGCCGCCTGCGCCTCGGCCTGGTCGGCTTCGACGCCGCGATGCAAGCCGCCGGACAAATCCACTTCCCAGCTGGCGCCGACACCGCTATCGACCAAAGTGACGTTGCGCTTGTAGCCGGGCTGAGCGCTGGCCAGTTCGCCGAGCGGGCCTTGCAGCGACTGGCGCTGACGCGCGACGGTCGCGTCGGCGCTGCCCTGCGGCAGCAACTGGGCCTGCGACAGATGGGCCGCCGCGCGGGCCTGGTCGACGCGCGCCAGCGCCGCCGCCAGATCCAGGTTCTGCGCCAGCACGCGCTCGATGATGCGGGTCAGCGCCGGATCGTTGAACTGGGTCCACCAGACGTCCAGCGTCAGCGGCGCGGTGTTGCTAGCGACATTGGCGGCGGCGTGCGGGAACGCGGCCGGCATGGTGTCGGCCGGCTTGACGTAGTCGGTGCCGACAGCGCAAGCCGACAGCGCCGCCGCCAGCGTGGCGCCCAGCAGCGCGGTTTGGGTGAGGCGCAGCAACGGCGCACTGATCAGGGAACGATGGAAGCTGGTGCGATGGGAGCGGTTCATGGCGGTCCTTTAAGTGACTCGGTGGGTTTAAAAAGTTACTTGCATAATGAAAGTAACTAGATTATAGTTACTTTCATCGTGAAAGCAACTTGTTTTTGCAAGGCCCGCAAGAGCCAAAAATGCCGCAAGCGCGCCGACACACCGAGCATCCGTTTTCCATCCATCGACTTGTCCACCGCCGCGTGGATTCCATTAAGGAGCAGCTATGACTAGCAACGCGATCACCGAACCGGGCACTGCCGTGGCCCACAAAAACAAGATGAGCGGCAAGGTCCGCGTGATGGCCGTGGTGGCGATCGCCGCCGGCCTCGGCCTGGCCACTTACGGCTGGCACTGGTGGAGCGACGGCCGCTTCATGGAAAACACCGACGACGCCTACGTCGGCGGCGACATCACCGTCATCAGCGCCAAGGTGCCCGGCTACATCACCTCGGCCGCCGTCAGCGACAACCAGGTGGTGCACGCCGGCGACCTGCTGGTCCAGCTCGACGACCGCGATTACCGGGCCGCGCTGGCCAAGGCCG
>Ga0209847_1000638_pt1 | contig 13787 bp, 14 predicted proteins | sample OrgsoiDNA_201060_FD_185808 | JGI IMG/M metagenome (GOLD analysis project Ga0209847, IMG submission 185808) | Permafrost soil microbial communities from the Arctic, to analyse light accelerated degradation of dissolved organic matter (DOM) -... | ecosystem: Environmental > Terrestrial > Soil >... | reverse complement strand
CACGGAATGGCCCATGGGCTGCCGCCTTCGGCCAGTTCCGCGAGACACACATCGGCCTTGACGTGCCACACCGAATCGGCACGGTGCGCGTAAACCAGGATGTTCGTATCGACTGCGATCATGCGGCGATCATGCGCCCCGGCCTTCGTAGATCTTGCCGCGGATTTGCTTCCAATCCAGATCCTGCGCTAATCCTTTGCCCTGGAACGCGCCCCGCTTCAAACGAAACGGCCGCCTCCCGGAGCGATCGGAAGCCAGGACGTCGCGCAGACCGGCCTCGATCACTTCTTTCAGCGTCTGGCCGTGTGCCGCCGCGTATCGCTTGGCGCCCAGAAGCAAAGCGTCGGGTAATTCGACCGTAGTCTTCATGGCTTCAGAATAACATGCCATATATATGGGTATTGGATTATGGGGATAGGGTAGCCGCCTATGCTGCCGGCCGGATTACCATGATCCTATGAGTGAGTTCCCACGGTTTGATCTGAGCGGCCGCGTGGCCCTGATCACAGGCGCCGCGCGCGGCCTGGGACGCGCGATTTCGTTAGCTCTGGCTCATGCCGGCGCGGACGTTGCACTAGGACTGCGCGACGCCCATACCGGCGGCGGCCTGTCGAGGGAAATTGAAGGCATGGGCCGGCGGGCGTTCCGGTTGCAGATGGATGTAATGAACATCCAGCAGATTTTCCGCGCCGTGGATGATGCCGTCGCGCAGTTTGGCCGACTCGACATTCTGGTGAACAATGCGGGCGTGGCGATTGGCAGCCCCGCCGAAGACGTGCGCGAGGACGACTACGACCGGATGCTCGCTCTGAACCTGAAGGGGCTCTTCTTCGCCAGCCAGGCAGCCGCCCGTGTGATGATCCGGCAGAACGGGGGACGCATCGTCAACCTGAGTTCACAGGCGGGTTTCGTGGCGCTGCCGGGCGAGTCGGTATATTGCGTGACCAAGGCTGCTATTGCGCACCTTACCAAGTGTCTGGCCGTCGAATGGGGAAAGCACAACATCACGGTGAATGCGGTTGCCCCCACTTTCATCGCTACTCCGGGCAACCAGGCTGAACTGGCCGATCCCGCTTTCCGGGCGGACGTCGTCGAGCGAATCGCCGCTTTACACCGCATCGGCGAACCCATGGACGTCGCCGGGGCCGTGGTCTTCCTCGCCTCGCCCGCGGCGTCGCTGATCACCGGCCATACGATGCTGATCGATGGGGGTTGGACGGCGAGGTAGGGTAGGCCTCCTGGCCTGCCTCGCCGTCGCTGCCCGAAGTGATCGATGCAGTGGCGGGACAGCGGGGCTTCCGGAACTCTCGCCTAGGAACGCGAGCGCAAGGTGGGATCCCCAGCCGAGATTGGCAACTGGCTATTCACGCTGCGGTTCATGCGCCTGCCGACCGGGCTAATTGGTCAGGCTGCGGGACGCTATTGATCGTCTTCAGAACGCGTGAGACGATTTGGTAGGGATCGCCTTCCGAGTTCGGGCGGCGATCTTCCAGATAGCCTTTGTAACCGTTCTTGATGAAGTTAACAGGCATCCGGATCGAAGCGCCGCGATCGGAGAGGCCATAGCTGAACTTGTCAATGGATTGGGTTTCGTGCAGACCTGTCAAACGCAGATGGTTATCTGGGCCATAAACGGCGATGTGCTCGGCGACGTTGTCGGAGAACGCCTTCATGAGGTCTTCAAAGTACTCCTTGCCGCCCACTTCGCGAAGGTATTTATACGAGAAGTTGCAGTGCATGCCAGATCCGTTCCAGTCACCCTTGACGGGTTTGCAATGCAGTTCAACATCCACTGCGTATTTCTCACACAGACGCATCAGCAAATAGCGAGAAGTCCAGGTGTCATCAGCGGCCTTGGTAGAGCCTTTGGCGAATATCTGAAACTCCCACTGACCTTTAGCTACCTCGGCATTGATGCCTTCATGATTGATACCAGCGGCAAGACATAGTTCCCAGTGTTCCTCGACGATTTGACGGGCCAGGCTACCCATGTTCTTGTAGCCGACGCCGCAGTAGTATGGACCTTGTGGAGTACTGGGGTAGCCGTCTTTCGGAAAACCGAGAGGATGCCCGTCTTGATAGAGAAAGTATTCCTGCTCAAGACCAATCCACAAGTCAGGATCGTTCTCGATCGTAGCGCGTGCGTTGGTGGAATGCGGAGTGCCATCGGCGTGCAGCACTTCGCTAAGAACAATAAAGGCGTCCTTGCGGCTTCCATCGGGATACAGAGCCACAGGTTTTAGCACACAGTCGGAGCTTTTGCCCTCGGCCTGCATGGTGGAACTGCCGTCAAAACCCCAATTGGGTAGATCGGCAAGGGTGGGTGGATGCGCAAATGCCTTGAGGAGACTCTTACCGCGCAGGCCGGGAACGGGACGTTTGCCGTCAAGCCAGATGTATTCCAGTTTGTATTTTGTCATAGTGGCCTTCGCCCAACGATCACTCGATTATGGATCATCGTAGAGCCATGCGGCAAGCGTTCTTGCGGCCATCGCGATAGCTTCTTTTTATGGGCTTGATATCAGAAGTTGATGGGACCTGACCAGCGCGAGGTAAGATTACAACGCTGCCGGAGCGCCCACGCCGCTGCACTTTCGAGAGAGAATAACAAGCTATGAGGATTCCCAAGCTATGACGACTCCGACGATGACGCGGCGCGGCGCGCTCCTCTCCACTCTTGGCGCGGCGGCCCGTCTGCGCGCCCAGCAGGCCCCTCCCAAGACCGACCTCGACCGCCTGCTTTCGGTCTATGATGTCGAGGCTGACGCGCACACCAAAATCTCGCCGGGCGCCTGGGAGCGCATCGCCGGAGGCGCGGCCGATGAGATCACCCTCAAGTGGAATCGCGAAGCCTACGACCACATCCGTCTGAAACCGCGCGTCCTGGTGGACGTGTCGAAACTGGATACGCGCGTCCGCCTGTTCGGCGCCGAATTGCCGTTCCCGATCGTACTCGCGCCCACCGGCGGCCAGGGTTTGATTATGCCTCAAGGCGATCTGGCGGCCGTCCGCGGCGCCGGGGCGGCGAACGCCACCTACGTCATCAGCAGCAGCGCGGGAATGAAGATCGAGGATATCGCCAAAGCCGCTACCGGGCCAACCTGGTTCCTGCTCTACGTGCAGAAAGACCGCGGCTTTACGCGCGACCTGGTGCAGCGCGCCGAAGATATCGGCTGCCGCGCCATTTGCGTCACTGTAGATTCGCCCACGTTCGCGCTGCGCAACCGCGAGCAGCGCGCCTCAGGCCAACTTCCCGCAAGGCAGTTGCCGAATCTTCCGAGCCCGAACTACCTGGACCCCGCCCTCACGTGGAAAGACATCGAGTGGCTGCAGGGGTTCGCCCGGCGCCCCGTGGTGCTCAAGGGCATTCTGAATCCCGACGATGCGGCCGTCGCGGTCAAAACCGGAGTCGCCGGTATCATCGTCTCCAACCACGGCGCCCGCAATCTGGACACCGTGCCGGCCACTATCGACGCGCTTCCGCTGGTGGTGGAAAAGGTGGCCGGCCGCGTGCCCGTGCTGGTGGATGGCGGCATCCGCCGCGGTACCGATATCCTCAAAGCGCTGGCGCTCGGGGCGGCGGCGGTGCAGATCGGCCGGCCGTATCTTTGGGGGCTTGGAGTGGCGGGCGAAGCCGGCATCGCCCGCGTGGTGGAAATCCTGCGCAAGGAGTTTGAGTTTGCGATGGCGCTGACGGGCAGGCCCACCATTGCCAGCATCGACCGCTCCGTGATCTGGTAGGCTCGCCGCGCGATTAGTGCTTCAACACGTCTTCGAAAAACGCTGTGGCGCGGGTATCGTGCGATTGGCCCAGCGAGTTCATGGCCTGTTTCCGCACCTCGCCGTCCTTGGTGGTCTTCACCAGTTGGATCAGCAGCGGCACGCCCTCGCCATCCGGCATGTTTTGCAGCGCGGAAACGGCGCGGCGTTTCACGTTCATGTCCGGGTCGTTTTCGATCGCTTCCTTGAACACGGCGATCACTTTACTTCCAGATTTGCGATTCAGCGAGGAGATGGCCTGCGACCGCAGCCGGGGGGTCGTGTCGGTGCGCGCGATGGAGATCAGCAGATCCACCGCATCGGTCTCCCGGCTGCCGGCCAGGCCGGAGATGGCGCGTTCCCGCACTCGCTCACTCGGGTCGTTCGAGATCAGGTTCTTGAGGATCTCCATCCCGTGGCGTCCGCGGGCCGAGCCCAGAAGGGAAGCCGTGCGCTGCCGCAGCCATTCAGGTTTGTCCGATGCCACGAAACGCTCGAGCGCCGCATCGGCCGCCGGATCGGCATGCATGGCGATCGCGGTGATGGCGCCGTTCGCGTCCATTTCATGCTGTGGAACGTACGTGTTCAACAGCGCGATGCTCTCGACCGGCTGCACATCCGTGAGCCAGTGTACCGGAACGTCTCCGGCGTCGATCTCGCAATTCGGCGACAGCGCCCGGATGCGGGTTACGGCATTGCCCTCCACGCGGAACAGGATCAGGACATGGTCGGGCGGTTCCAGGTGAACCACGCCGGCCGTGGCAAAGCCGTCGCGAACGTAGTCGCAGCCCAGGTTGTTCGTGCGCACCGAGGGCGCCGAATACATGATCCACGCCGGCTGCGGCTGGGTAGTAAGGAGCGTCTGAAACTCGCGTTGCAGGCCCGCCCCCGCCCGCGTATCCACCTTGGCGTTGATCAGCAGCTTGGGCTGCGCGGCGAGTGGCGCCGCGGCCAGCACCAGCCAAAGAACCCGTGTCATCGGTTTAGAATCTCCGCCAGATAGTCGGTTGCTTCCTTGGACTTCATGTTGGAGAGCCGCTCCACGATCGTGAGCTTCATCTTGGAGTCTTTTTCAGCGCGCGCCATGTCCACCAGCGCCTTGGCGTTGTGCTGGGAATAGACGCTATCCACGATCGACCGCTTGATCTGCGGATCGGTCTCGGCGCTGTAAATCGAAACCAGCGCATCCGAGATGTTGGCGGCCTTGTGAGAGCCGAGAACCTGGAGTGCCGTGCGGCGCACATTCGCGTCCTTCTCGGTTTTCACCACCGCAATCAGCTTGTCGGTATTGCCGTTCTGGTACATGGATTGCAGAATCTGAATCTTCAGCTCCGGCGAAGTCTCGGTTTGATAGATCTGCCAGAGTTCCGGCTGGCCGTTGACGCTGCCCAGATGTTGGATCGCGAGCAACCGAAGCTCCGGGCTCTTGTCGGATTTCGCCACCTGCAGCAGGTGGTCTTTGTCGCGGCTGTTGGCGAACGAGTTGAGAATCGCGCGCCTCACATTCACGTCATTGCTGGCGGCGTAGATCTCCCAGAGAACTTGCGCGCCATTCGTCTTGCGCTTCTCGCCCATGTAGCTGATGGCCCGCAATTGCAGATCGGGATTACCGGCGCCGCGCGCAATCTGTTCCAGCAGTTGCTGCGCCCGCGGCGAGTTGCTCTGCGCCAGCACGTACACCACGTTCTTCTTCAGCTTGGGCGACTGTGTACCCTTCAACAGGTTCTCGAGGAGCGGGAAGGCCCGGTCGGGATCGGATTGCACCAGGCCGTTGAGCGCCAGAAGCTTGAGGTCTTCGTCGGTTGCCTCGTCCGGCGACACGGGCTGTCCGCGTGTCTGCTTGACTTCGAGCTCGAGCGCCCTGGCATCGTCCAGCCAGCGGCTGCCGGCATACGATTTGGCCAGCTCCGCGATCGCCGCCAGGGCCTCATCCCGGCGTCCCAGTCTGTTCAGCGTGTAGGCCTTCCAGTAGAGCGCTCCATCGGCCCGCGAACCGCCGCGCGACGCCGCCTGGCTGAAATCTTCCAGGGCTTCATCCCAGTGGCGGCTGTCGAGCGCGCCCTGGCCGCTCTGGTAAAGGTGGTCGTCGCTCGAGTTCCGCATCTTCATCAAGTTGCTGGCCGAGCCGGCCATATCTTGGGCGAAGGCCACTTGGGCCGACAATCCCTTGAGATCGAAGTTCATTCCGTCCATGGCTGCCATTCCCTTGAGGTGGAAGTCGCCGGCAATCTTGGGCGCCAGCCATTCCAGATCGGCCAGCTTTTCATTCAGGCCGACCAGCTTGTCCTCCAGATCGAGTTGCATGGGCAGATCGAATGGCATGGGCGCCAGATCGAAATCGAAAGGCTCGGCCATCGCCGGCGGAGCAGGCGGCATAGGGGGAACAGCCGGCACAGGCGCAACCGGAGCCAACGCCGGCGCGCTCTCCATTGGCGGCGCGGGTGGGGCGGGCGGCGCCGGCCGTTGAGCCAGCGCCAGAGCGGCGGCCGCAAATAAGCAGCACATCGGATTCATTATTCGAGTGTGGATCATGTTGTTTTAACCCTCTTCAGAGACTTCACAATTTCTGCCCGGCCCTGGTTGCGGCAGTGGTTGCGGCCGGTCCTTCCTGATTCCGGACATTGGAGCCCAGTACACGGATCTTGAATAGAATGCCTTCGGCTTCCAGCCTGCGGCGCATCTTCTCCAACTCCTGCGGAGAGATCCGCGAGGGCGCGTGCGTGATATCGAGCAGCACGCGCTCCAGTTCTTCCAGAACGCTCGACACGGCGGTGTCGCCCGTATGGGCGGCCGTCTGGCGATACAAACGGGTTTCGCTCACCAGGTCTCCGGCCCGCTCCTGCTCGGCGGAAATGTCCAGCGCGTCTTTCGGGTTGGCGTTGGCCAGTTCGATCAGCACCATCTGCGAGCGTTCCAGGTAATCGCCCACCGCCACCATCAGAATGCGCTCGCCGGCCTGGGAATCCGCGGCGGCCATCTGCGCCGGTTTAGGCGCCGGCGGCAGGAATCGGCCCGCCAGAAACGCCGCCGCCATGAGGGCCGCGCATGCCGCGCCGGCAGCGGCCCATCGCCACGGCCCGGGCCGCAGCCAAGCCTTGATTCCGGAACCGCCGCCGGCGGGAAGACGCCGTTCGATGCGCCGCCAGACCTGCTGGCCATACTCCGCGCCGCGCTCCGGAAGGGGCAGCGAATCCACCACGTTCAGCACGCGCTGCAGCGAACCGAAAAGCGCGCGGCACTCGCCGCATTCCTCCAGGTGCCGCTCGGCGGTGAGAGTATCGCCCTCTTCGCTGTAATAAAACAGGATCAGTTGTTCTTCGTTCAGATGGCTCATTTTGCCGGACTCATTAGGGGCTCAAGCGCCCTGCGTAGTTTCTGCACCGCGCGAAACACGCTGTGCTTGGCCGCTCCGGGTTGGCACCCCAGCACGCGGCTCACTTCTTCAATACACATGCCCTCAAAATGCCGCAGCACGAAGGCGGTTCTTTCCGAAGCGCTCAACTCCTTCATGGCTTCCGTCACCCGCTCGCGGACTTCTCCGCTCATCGCCATGCGGTCCGGCGCCGGGTCGCCCGAAGGCAGCGAAAGTATCGGGTCGTCCATATCCGGATCTGACGGCGCCAGTTGCTCGGACCGCCGTTTCCGCGCGCGGACCAGATCGAGCGAGTAGTTCATGGCGATGCGGTACAGCCACGTCCCGAAACTGGCGCGTTCGTCGAATTTGCCCAGTTGCTTATAGGCCCGCAGGAAGCTTTCCTGCACCGCGTCCTCGGCGTCTTGTTCGTTTCCCGTCATACGAAATGCCAACCGGAACAGAGCACGGCTGTGCCGTTCCACAAGCACCCGGAACGCGTCAGTATCGCCCGTACGCGCCCTGGCCACGAAAGCTGCGTCGGTCAGCTCCATCCGGCTGTTCTTTAGACTGTGGCCTTACACACTGGTTAGCAAAGCCATTACTTGATGTAGCGCGCCGCTTTCGGGTTGTCCCGGTTCCACCGCGGGGCCTCCGCGCTGTCCGCAATCTTCAAAATGCCCACTGCTACCGCCACATCCACCTTTGCCATATTCTCGTAGTCCAGCTTCTGCCATTCGTCGCCGGGCTGGTGATAGTCCGGGAAAACGTAGCTGACGGAAAGGGTAGTAGAGGGGATGCCCGCGTCCGCGAAGGGGGCGTTGTCGCTGCGGCTGAAGAAGGCGTCGCTGTTCTTCTCGTGCTTCACGGCTTGGATGCCGGTTTCCTCGCCCGCGGCGCTGAACGCGGCCGCGATATTGGTGTAGTCGAAACCGGTGAGATTAAACTGCAGCGGCCTGGGACCTTCCGTATCGTCGGTGCGGCCCAGTTGCTCCAGGTTGATTTCGGCAACGGTCTTGGCGATAGGGAAAATCGGGTGCTGGCAATAGTACCGCGAGCCCAGCAGGCCCGCTTCCTCGCCGAACAGCGCCATAAAAACGATGCTGCGCCGGGGCCGGTCCGGCAGCTCTGCCAGCGCGTTGGCAATCTCAATCACCGAAGACGTGCCGCTGGCGTCGTCGTTGGCGCCGTTGTGGATGTGGTCGCCTTCGCCCGGGCCGCGGACGCCCAGGTGGTCGTAGTGGCCGGTGATCGCGATGTAAGTGTCTTTTAACGCCGGGTCGCTGCCGCGCAACACGCCGGCCACGTTGCGGAGTTTGACGGGCTGCACCGCGGGCGCGCCAATGTGCACCGAAACGGTGGATTCCTTCATATCCGCCACCTGACTGCGAATCGCGGGATCGCTCACCACCAGGATGGGCACTCTCGACGCGGCGCCCGTGGCGTTCTCAAGCGCAGCCTCCCGCAAGCGTGTTGCCGGGCCTATTCGCAACCCCGTGCCGCCCGCCGGCACAATCACCACCAGCGCAGGCCGCAGCTTGCCGGCCGCCGTGGAAATGCGGCGCATCACCTGAAATAGGGCGCCGCCACCCTCGGGAAACTCGATCAGCAGCGCCTTGCCACGCACCTGTTCCGCGGTCAGAGCATCCAACACCGCGGCGTCCGTCAGTGTCACCTTGACCACCGGCGTGTGACTGAGATCGGCTGCCACGGGTACTTGCAAACTTATAGCCGCCTTGTCGGCCTTCAGCATGGTTTCGCCGGATTCGAGCGTCAGTTCCAACCCGTCAAGATTGGGAGTGACTGACTCATAGGCGGCAGTCTGAAAATATCCGTCATCGCCCACCGGTTCCAGGCCGGCGCGCCGGAATTGCGCGGCGATATATTCGGCCGCGATATCGAGACCTGCCGATGGCGTCCCGCGGCCTTGCAAAGCGTCCGACGCCAGAAAAGAAACGTCGGCCTTCAAGCTGTTGGCGGTCAGCCGGGAGGCGATTTGGCGGGCTTCGGGCGATAACTGAGCGAAGGCGCCAGCGGCCAGGAAAACCACGGCGGCCGCGGGCAGAAATAACCTGCGGTGCATGTGGCTCCATCATAGCCCAGCGCAACTTAAAGCGGCGCCGACCTGCGGCATCCGGGGAGACTTGGTGGGGTTAGAGCCTGTGGATGGAAAAAGAGCCGTCCGGGCAGTAGTTCCCGGACGGCTCCTTAGCTTTCTACTAAAGGACTTTCTACCTTGAAGTCCCTTGTCTACTGCAAAGTTATTTTCTACCGCAGTTCCTTTCTACTGTAGTTCTATGGTTTCTACCTTCAGGTTTTCGCCGTCCTTCGTTCCGGTGATTTTTGCCATGACCTGCGCACTGGCAGGCTTGGTAGGATCGCTAGAACGGTCGGCCCGGCTCTTGAGGGCATCGGCGGCTTTGGCGTTGCCGGCGTCATCCAGCTTGAACGCCTGGGTGGAGACAAAGAGCGCGAACGCGGTGGTGGCGCTGGTAGCATCGCAGGTAGCTGCACTCTTTTTCTGTTCGTAGCAGGCGTTATCCACCAGCTTTCCTTGCCAGGATTCGGCTAACGCCAACACAGAGAATACGGTCGACAACGTGAACAACGTGACATATCTTCGCATACTTCTTTTCCCCTCTCAAATTCGGTGAAATTGTCGAATGACGACTTGTAACTTTATATAGCACCCGGTCTTCCAAACTTGTGTTTCCAGTAGGTTGTCAAGATTCGGCGCCACAATTCGACTGCATTGGGGAAGAACTACGCAGCTCATCGGTAAAAAAGGGGGTACTCTTGCCGGCAAGGCGCGATCTTTATTTGTTCCACTCCAGTCCAATGTGGTACGGTATGGACTGATGGAATTCAAGCCAATCCTGGACCATCAGGCCGAAGCGCCTCTCTATCGGCAGCTATTCGACCAAATTGCCGGCCAAATCCGGTCTGGTCAACTCTCGCGCGGCGAGCGCCTACCCGCCACTCGCGAATTGGCTGGCCTCCTTGGACTGAACCGCACCACTGTCTCCGCCGCCTACGAGATGCTGGAAACCGAAGGGCTGATTTCCGGTCAGGTTGGACGCGGCAGCTTTGTCACCAGCCCGCCATCCGCCGGCGGACGCGTTGTGGACTGGGGCCCCCTGCTGGAGCGCAGCGAAACTTCGGCGCCCGGCTTTAGCACCGGCTTGAGCGCCAGCTCAATCAGCTTCGCGGTATCGCGGCCCTCGCGCGATCTCTTTCCGCTCGATGAATTCCGCGCCAGTTGCGCCGCCGTTCTCGCCCGCCAGGATCTGGCCGATATCCTCCAACTCGGTTCGCCTAGCGGGTATGAGCCTCTGCGCCGCTACCTCATGGAGGAAGCCCGCCGCCAGCATGTCGCTTCGCCGGGCGACGATCTCATCATCACCAACGGTTGCCAGCAGGCGCTCGATCTGATCGGCCGGGTCCTCCTGCGCCCCGGCGACACGGTGGCGGTGGAAGACCCGATTTATACCGGCCTGAAAAATCTGCTGACCGGCATGGGCGCGCAACTCTGCGGAGTTCCCGTCGGTCCGGACGGCATGGATGCGGCGCAACTGGAACGCGTGCTCGAGCGCGAACGGCCGCGCTTCCTGGTGGTGACTTCCAATTTCCAGAATCCCACCGGAGCCACTCTGCCGCTGCCCGCGCGTCACGCGATATTGGATGCCGCGCGCAAAGCCGGCGTGCCCGTCATCGAGAATGACGCCTATGGAGAACTGCGCTATCGGGGCGAATCGCTGCCCGCGCTCAAGCAGTTGGATGCCCATGGCGGCACGGTGTTGCTGCGCAGTTTTTCCAAGGTGAGTTTCCCCGGTCTTCGCGTGGGCTGGGCCGTCGGACCCAGGCCGCTGCTCGACCGCTTGCGAAACGCCAAGGAAGCGGCCGACCTGCATACCGATCAGCTTTCGCAAGCGGTGCTGCTCGAGTTCGCGGAGTCGGGCCGCCTGGAGAGTCATCGGGCACGCATGCTGCGCGCGGGTTCGGAACGGCTGGCGGCCACTATGGAAGCGTGCCGTGAGTTTCTGCCGCCGGGCGCCCGTTGGACGCGGCCCGAGGGCGGCATGAACGTGTGGGTGCGGTTGCCCGAACCCCTCGACGCCGGTGAGTTGCTGGCCAGGGCGCAAAGGGAAGGTGTGGCCTACCTGCCAGGCCGCTATTTCGCGGTGTCGCGCCTCGATCCAGGCGCATTGCGGTTAAGTTTTGCGGGGCTCGCTCCGGAGCGGATCCGGACCGGTCTTGCCATTTTGGGACGAATCGTTTCGGGCGAACTCGAAAGCGCCTCCCGCAGCTTCGAGCCTTCCCCCGCGATGGTGTAGGTAGGGTAGGCCTCCTGGCCTGCCTCTTTATAGGTAAGTAGGGTAGGCCCTTGTCCGTGCAAAGCCGGATACTGGCCTGCCTCTTTATAGGAGAGCCGAATGTACAATTTTTCGAGCGAACAATTTCGAGTCAACGTGGGACACGCGGAAATGCTCAAGGGCGGCGTCATTATGGACGTCACCAATGTCGAACAGGCCACCATTGCCGAAGACGCCGGCGCGGTGGCGGTGATGGCCCTGGAACGCGTCCCGTCGGACATCCGCAAGGAAGGCGGCGTGGCGCGCATGGCCAACATCGGGATCATCGAAGCGATCATGGCCAAGGTCAGCATCCCGGTGATGGCCAAGGCGCGCATCGGCCACTTCATGGAAGCGCGCATTCTCGAAGCGCTCGGCGTGGACTACATCGACGAGAGCGAAGTGCTGACGCCCGCCGATGAAGAGCATCACATCGCCAAGACCGCGTTCCGTGTGCCGTTCGTTTGCGGCGCCCGTAACCTGGGCGAAGCACTGCGGCGGATCGCCGAAGGCGCCACCATGATTCGCACCAAGGGTGAGGCCGGCTCCGGCAACATCGTGGAAGCCGTCCGCCACATCCGCACCATCGTGAAAGAGATGAGGCATCTCACCATTCTGGGCAAGGAAGAACTGCTGCATGAGGCCAAGAACCTGCAGGCGCCGCTGGAGCTGGTGGAGTGGGTAGCCGAGCACGGCAGGCTTCCGGTGCCGAACTTCTCGGCCGGTGGAATCGCCACGCCCGCCGATGCCGCGCTGGTAATGCAATTGGGCGCCGAGGCGGTGTTCGTGGGTTCGGGCATCTTCAAGTCCTCCGACCCGGCCGCGCGCGCCAACGCCATCGTGAAGGCGGCCAAGAATTACAACAACCCCGAGAAGTTGCTGGAAGCCAGCCGCGAACTGGGAGACGCCATGCCCGGGCTCGACATTTCGAAGATGGCCGAATCGGAGCTGATGCAGACGCGAGGTTGGTAGTGAAGAAGGTCGGGGTGCTCTCGCTGCAAGGCGATTTCGCGGCGCACGGCGCAGCCTTGGAACACGCCGGCGCCGAGCCCGTATACGTCCGCGAACGCGCGCAGCTCGCGCAGATCGACGGACTCGTCATCCCCGGCGGTGAGAGCACTACCATGCTGAAGTTGCTGCGCTACGAGGGTCTCTTTGACGACCTGGCCGAGTTCGGCCTCCGTAAGCCCATGTTCGGCACCTGCGCCGGCGCCATCCTCATGGCCAGGGAAGTGTCGCATCCCAGCCAGGAGAGCCTGGGCCTGGTGGATATTGCCGTGGAACGCAACGGTTACGGCCGGCAGATCGATTCGCGCGTGGTGGAGATCGATACCACTGAGAACTTTCAGCAGCGGACGGCGCCAGGCAAACTCGAGGCTGTCTTCATCCGCGCGCCCATCATCCGGCGCATCACTGGTTCGGTGGAGCGGGCTTCGGTGAACGTGCTGGCCCGGTTTGCAGGCGACCCGGTCCTGATCGAGCAGGGTCCGCACCTGGTTGCCACGTTCCATCCCGAACTGACTTCGGACTCGCGCGTGCACGAGCTCTTCCTGCGGAAACTGTGATCGGAAAAAGCGCCATGATCGAAAAGCCCATGGAAAAACCCAAAAAACGCGTGTTGTTTGTCTGTCTGGGCAACGCCTGCCGCAGCCAGATGGCCGAGGGTTTTGCGCGCGCCTATGGCTCGGATGCCATGCTACCGGCCAGCGCGGGAGTATCTCCGGCCACGGCCCTTGCGCCCGATACCATCCGCGCCATGTTGGAAAAGAACATCGATCTGCGCCAGCATTTTCCCAAGAGTATCCGCCATCTGGGCCGTGTGCAGTGGGACGTGGTGGTCAACATGAGCGAGACCTTTGTGTCCGAAGATACCGGCCTCCGCCTGGTGGAGTGGGAAGTGCCCGACCCGGTCTGGATGGAGTACGAAGACCACTGCAAGGTGCGCGATGTAATCGAACGCAACGTGATGCACCTGATTCTGGAATTGCGCCAGGAGCGGAAGATGACGCAATTCAAAGGTCAAGGTTCCGGCCGCGTGGAACTCTGAAGCTCTTGCATCCTTATTACTCCACTTCAGAATTCGCTAGCGTATGTCGAATGGCGAACAATGGCTCCAACCGCATCAAATCTGCGGGTCGGGCGTTTTCCTGGACAAAGTAGCCTGTGTAACCTGGATTATGCACACGGCGGGCCTTCCGAACGTCTTCCGAACGACCTTCCGAACGCCGGTCGCGCTTGGTTGATGTCATCCAGAACTGAGTAGCTCAGTTCGATTTCCGCCTTTGGCGGGAATCAAAAGTTCATGTCCCGGACAGTAGTGAAAT
>Ga0209847_1000635_pt1 | contig 13848 bp, 11 predicted proteins | sample OrgsoiDNA_201060_FD_185808 | JGI IMG/M metagenome (GOLD analysis project Ga0209847, IMG submission 185808) | Permafrost soil microbial communities from the Arctic, to analyse light accelerated degradation of dissolved organic matter (DOM) -... | ecosystem: Environmental > Terrestrial > Soil >... | reverse complement strand
GCGCCGGAATCCCGGTCAAGAACGACCCCAACTCACTGCTCGGCAATTCCCACACCTCCACCGCAATCGCCACGCCACCCTCCTTCACCCGCACCATCCCCGGACGAAACGGCGGACCGCCGGCCAGTGCATACAGTTGATAGTTCGGCGAACTGAACGTCGATTCGATCAACCGTCCCCCACGCTGCTTCAGTTGCCAGTTCAACGCCAGCCCCTCCAGATGCGCGCCACACACCACCAGCCTTGCGCGATCATTGCGGGCAATCACTGTCGGCGTCGGCGCAGCCAAACCTTGCAGACGCTGTAACCCATCCGCCACGCTCAACAGATACTGATCGGTAAACGCCCGGCCAAACAGCGTGACACCCCACGGCAAACCATTGCCCATGAAACCGCTGGGCACGGCGACGGCGGCGTAGTCGAGCAGGTTCATGAAGTTGGTGTAGTAGCCCAACTCCGAATTGCGCAGCACCGGCTCGGCGGCCAGTTCCGCCAACGTCACCGGGCGGCCAATGGTCGGTGTCAGCACGCAATCGAGGCCTTCCAGTGCCTGGTCGCACAGCGCCTTCAAGGTTTGCAGTCGATACTGCGCGCGGAAAGTCTGCACGCCGCTCACCGCCGGGGCCTTGGCCAGCACCGCGCGAATCACCGGCAATACCCCTTCCGGGTTTTGCTCCATCAATTCGCCGGCCACGCTGTAGCGCTCGGCCACCCACGGACCTTCATAGAGCAATCGCGCCGCTTCCAGGAATGGCGACAGATCCAACTCCACCGCTTCACCGCCCAAGACTTTGAGTTGGTCGATGGCATCGCCGAACAACAGCGGGCCTTCAGGGCAACCGAAAAACTCCAGATCCTGGGCACGGGGCACGCCGAAACGAAACGGACGCGGCACACCGAATGCCGAGCCATCATTCCATGACGGATTGCTGCGACTGTAGGCGTCCCGTGGATCGAGGTGCGCCGTCAGCGCCAGCAACTGACTGGCCTCCCGAGCCGTGGCGGTGAAGGTCGTGACGCAATCAAGCGTGCGACACGCCGGCACCACGCCGCCCGTGGAGATCAGTCCTTTGGTGGCTTTCAAACCGACCAGATTATTCAGCGCCGCCGGCACCCGGCCCGAGCCCGCGGTGTCCGTCCCGAGGGAAAAACTCGCCACACCCAACGCCACTGCCAACGAAGATCCGGCACTGGAACCGCCCGACGGATACTCCGGCAACACGCTGTTCGGGCAGGCGCCATAAGGTGAGCGACTGCCATTCAGCCCCGTGGCGAACTGGTCGAGATTGGTCTTGCCCAGCGGAATTGCCCCCAGCGCCAGCAACTGCTCGACGATGGTTGCCGAACGCTCCGGCACATAGGCAAACGCCGGGCACGCCGCCGTGGTCGGAATGCCTGCCAGATCGATGTTGTCCTTGATCGCGAACGGCACGCCGTACAGCGGCAGGCTGTCGACATCGCAACCGTCGAGCGCGGCGAGGTACGGCTCCAGTTCCTCGACACTGAGCAAGTGGATGAACAGGTGATAATCCGGGTTCAGCGCCGCGGCTTTGTCCCGCAGGCTCAGCAACAGTTGCCGAGGCGTGGTGTGGCGGTCGCGATAGGCGCTACGCAGGGCGTCGAGTTGCAGATTGAAGTTCATGGCTTGATCCTTTTCAAAATGAGTTCAGTCGAGGTCCAGCACCACGACCCGCTGCCCGGCGCGCACCGCCGAACCCGGTTGCACACGAATCTCGCGCACGACGCCGGCCATCGGCGCGAGCAGCGGGATTTCCATCTTCATCGACTCCAGAATCACCAGCACATCCCCGGCGGCCACGCGGCTGCCGACCTCAACCGACACCTGCCAGAGGTTGCCGGCGATGTGGCTGTCGATGCTTTGTTGACCGCAGGCCAGCGGTGCGTCTTCGGTGGCTTCCGGGATCAGTTCCTCGCTGTCGAAATGCGCTTGTCCGCTGGCGATCCAGCGTTCGCGCTCGGCGTTGAACGCGCCTTTTTGCTGATCCCGAAACGCCGCAATGCTCTCGGCTTCCTTCGCCAAAAACGCCTGGTAATCCGCCAGGTTCAACTGGCTGTGTTCGATGTTCAGCTCGAAGCGCCCGAGGGGAAAATCCCGTCGAATGCGCAGCAATTCGTCAGCGCTCACCGGGTAGAAACGGATCTGATCGAAGAACCTCAGCAACCACGGTTTGCCATCGAACGCGGCAACCTCGCGATAGCGATTCCACATCTGCAATGTGCGCCCGACAAACTGATAACCGCCGGGGCCTTCCATGCCGTACACGCACAGGTAGGCGCCACCGATGCCCACCGAATTCTCGGCAGTCCAGGTACGAGCCGGGTTGTATTTGGTGGTCACCAGCCGATGGCGCGGGTCGAGCGGGGTGGCGACCGGTGCGCCGAGGTAGACGTCACCGAGGCCCATCACCAGATAGCTGGCGTCGAACACCGTGCGCTGTACTTCGTCGAGGTTCGGCAGGTCGTTGATGCGGCGGATAAACTCCAGATTGCTCGGGCACCACGGCGCGTCTTTGCGCACGGTGGTCATGTACTTTTCGATTGCCAATTGGCACGCCGGATCGTCCCAGGACAACGGCAGATGGACGATGCGCGAAGGTACTTGCAGGTCCTTGGCGGCGCACACGGCGTCCCATTCACCGGCGATGATGCCGAGCAGATCGGCCAGCGGCAGTTGCTCCGGTTGGTAGTGCACCTGCAGTGAGCGGATGCCCGGCGTCAGGTCGATTACGCCGTGCAGGTGTTTGCTTTCCAGTGCCTGCATCAAGGCGTGGGCGCGGAAGCGCAGAACCAGATCAAGTTCAGGTGCGCCGATTTCCAAAAGCAGATGAGTGTCGCCCGACAACCTCGCGACTAGCCTCGTATCTGACTGCCCGATATCCAATACCACAGGCGACTCAACCCCCTGTGGGAGCGGGCTTGCTCGCGAAGAGGGCGTGTCAGTCGGTGTTAATGTGTCTGATACACCGCTTTCGCGAGCAAGCCCGCTCCCACAGGGATCCCATTCCAAGGCAAGTGAGCGGGCCGTCTTGAGATCGACTGGGTGGAACTGAACCTTATCCCCAGCCTTAAGCTGCCCCAACTGCCAAAGATCCGCTTCTATCACCGTCACCGGGCAAACAAACCCGCCCAGGCTCGGACCATCAGGCCCAAGGATCACCGGCATATCCCCGGTAAAATCCACCGCCCCAATCGCATACGGATTGTCATGAATATTCGATGGGTGCAATCCGGCTTCACCACCATCCGCCCGTACCCATTCCGGCTTCGGCCCGATCAACCGCACGCCGGTACGGCTGGAATTGAAATGCACTTCCCACTCAGTGGCGAAGAAGATGCCGATGTAGTTTTCGGTGAAGTATTGCGGTGCACCATGCGGACCATAGATCACCCGAATCTGCCGCACCGCAGGCAACTCTGCGATTTGAGACAGTTGCCCTCCGACACTGCGATCACTCAACGCCGACACATGCAACACATCCCCGGCCCGCAGCGCTCGACCGCCATGCCCGCCGAACTGCCCGAGGGTGAAAGTGCTTTTGCTGCCCAGATAGTCCGGCACTTGCAGGCCACCGCGCAGGCACAAATAGCTACGGGCGCCGGCCCCGGCAATCGTGCCGAGGCTCAACGTAGCGCCCGCCGGGATCAGCAACGCGGTGTTCATCGGCACCGCTTCACCGTTCAACGTCAGCGCAATCACCGCTCCCGTCACCGCGACCACCGCCTCGCAGTTGAAGCGCAGCAACGGTCCGCTCATGGTGATTTCCAGCGCCGCAAGGCCTTCGTCATTCCCCAGCAGACGATTGCCCAAGCGCAACGCCCGACTGTCCATCGGTCCCGACGGCGGCACGCCCACCGCCCAGTAACCGAGGCGACCTGGATAATCCTGAACGCTGGTTTGCGTGCCGGCGCTGAGCACTTCAAAGGTGTTGGCCTGATACGCCAGACCTTCCAGGCAACGAGTCCACGGCTGACCGCTGGCGAAAGGCGTATCGAGCAGAATCTGCCGCAGGTAATCGCGGTTGGTTTCTACGCCGTAGAGCAGGCTGTCACCCAGCGCCTGGTGCAGATCCGCACGCGCCTGTTCGCGGGTCGGCGCCCAACTGATGACTTTGGCGATCATCGGATCGAAGTACGGCGGGATCTCGCAACCGGCCTCGACCCACGTGTCGATGCGCAGCTTTTTTCCATCGCAAACCGGGAAATTCACCGCCGTCAGCAAACCAGGACTCGGCTGGAAATCCCGGCCCGGATCTTCGGCATACAGCCGCGCCTGAATCGCATGACCGTGCGCTTTCAAGCCTCGGCTCAACTCGCTCAGCGGCGGCAAATCACCGGCCGCCAGTTCGACCATCCAGCCCACCAGGTCCACGCCCCACACCTGTTCGGTGACGCCGTGCTCCACCTGCAACCGGGTGTTCACTTCCAGAAAGTAGAAGCGCTGGTCCTCGCTGTCGAAGACAAATTCCACCGTGCCGGCACTTCGGTAATTCACTGCTTTGGCCAGTTTGATCGCCGCTGCGCACAGCTCATCGGCCATGCCTTCGGGCAGGTTCGGCGCCGGGGTTTCTTCGAGGACTTTCTGATTGCGTCGCTGCACCGAACAGTCGCGCACGCCGAGGGCAATCACCTCGCCGCGACCATTGCCGAACACCTGCACTTCCAGGTGACGGGCGCGCTGGATGTACTTCTCGATGAACACCCCGGCGTCGCTGAAGTTGTTCTGACCGAGGCGTTTGACCGCTTCAAAGGATTCGCTCAACTCGGCAGCGCTGCGGCACACGCGCATGCCGATGCCGCCACCGCCCGCAGTGCTTTTCAGCATCACTGGATAGCCGACCTGTTCGCCGGCAATCAACGCCGCTTCGAGGCTGTCGAGCAACTCCGTGCCTTCGAGCATCGGCACGCCGTGTTGTTTGGCCAAGGCGCGGGCGGTGTGCTTGAGGCCGAACACTCGCAGCTGCTCCGGCGTCGGGCCGATGAAGGCGATGTTCGCCGCTTCACAGGCTTCGGCGAATGCGGCGTTTTCCGAGAGAAAACCGTAGCCGGGATGGATCGCCGTGGCGCCAGTGGAGTGGGCGATGGCGAGGATTTTATCCACCGCCAGATAAGTGCCGGCGGCAGCACCTTCACCGAGGCTGTGGGCTTCGTCGGCTTGCAAGATGTGCAAACTCGCGGCATCGGCTTGGGAGTAAACGGCGACGCCCTTGACCTGCAATTCACGCAGTGTGCGCAGGATGCGGCAGGCAATCGCGCCACGGTTGGCAATCAGGACTTTTTCGAACATGGCAAAACCCCCGGAGGCGATCAAGCATCAGCCTCGACCTGGGATGCGGGCCGTCCCGCAGTTTTTCGAAATGCACCCGGGCCGTCCCGGATGAACGAATTTCGCGCTTTTTGTGGCGAGGGAGCTTGCACCCGCTCGGCTGCGTAGCAGTCGCAAAACCAGCCGCCACGGTGTATCAGGCTCAGCCGTGTTGCTGGGTTTGGGGCCGCTTCGCGACCCAGCGGGAGCAAGCTCCCTCGCCACAAGGTTTAGCGGTGCTCTCGCTGTTGCAGGCACTGCCCGGATCGGGCCTGGCACAGGGCAAACAACCACCGCCGCAACCGCGCCATTTTCAGTTCCATACCAGTAACTCCGCAGGTGTCGGGTTGTAGGCATTGCACGGATTGTTCAATTGCGGGCAATTCGAAATCAGCACAATCACGTCCATCTCCGCCCGCAAATCAACGTATTTGCCCGGCGCCGAAATCCCGTCTTCAAAGGTCAGCCCACCGTCGGCGGTGACCGGCACGTTCATGAAGAAGTTGATGTTCGGTCCGATGTCGCCCTTACCGAGTCGCCCGTCGTGGACGCAGGCCCGCAGGTAGTTGTCGCGGCAGCTGTGCATGTAGCGTTTCTCCAACGCATAACGCACGGTGTTGCTCTCTTGGGCGCAGGCGCCGCCGAGGGTGTCGTGGCGCCCGCAAGTGTCGGCGACGAGGGTCAGCATCGGTTTGCCGAGGTTGGAATAGAGCACGCTGCCGGTGCTGAGGTAGACGCTGTTTTGCCGGCGCAGCGTGCGTTGCACGTCGTAGCGTTCCTTCGGATTGGCGACGCTGTAGAACAAGGTATCGACCGCTTGATTGCCTTCCAGGTCGAGGATGCGCAAGGTCTGGCCGGCCTTGACCTCCATCAGCCAGGGTTCCCCGGCGGGGATGGTGGCGCGGTAGATCGCAGTTTCTGGCAGCTGATGAGTGGTAGCGATGGCGAGTGACATGGCAGCGATCCTCAGGCGAACAAACGGTCGGTGTTGATAAAGCCGCGCTCGTTTTCCGGGCGCGAGGTGCGGCAATGTTCGGCGACGCTGGCGTCGGCGTTCATCCAGCTCAGCTTCAGTGGTTTCGGCGCGTAGTCCGGCGACGGGTCCATCGGATGTTGCAGCGCGGTGAGCACCACCAGCGTGTCCATCGGCGCATACAGCTCGATGTAGTCGCCAGCCTTGGAATTGCCTTCGACGAAGTGGAAACGCCCGGCCTCATCGACGTTCACCCGGCTGAACAGGTTGAGGGTCATCAGCAAGTCCGACAGGCCCAGACCCCACTTGCCCAGTTCCACCAGCAGGTTGTCAGTGCCGTTGCGGAAAAAGCCGTTGCGCAGCTCCTGATAACGGCCCTGGCCGTATTTTTCTGCGACTTCTTCAGCACACAAAACACCACCGAGGCTGTCACTCCAGCCGCACGTGTCGGCGGTGATCGCCGCCAGCACCCGGCCCATGTCCGAGTACAAACAATGGCCAGCGGTGAGCTTGGCGGTGTGTTGGCATTTGAGGCTGTCGGGCAGGTTCAGGCGTTCGGTTTTTTCATTGGCGTTGAGCAGCGTCAGGCTGACATTTGCACCGCCGCGCAGGTCGGTCAGGCGCAGCAATTGGCCGCGCTTCAAAACGAAGGAACGATGGCCGCCGCCAGGGAGCATTTCCTCGGCGAAGGGCGGGAACAGTCGGGTCGAATCAGTCATGTGCAAAATCCTCTTAAGCGGTGCGAAGCGTGCCTGCCAATTCAATCGGCAAGGCATCGACGGCGGCGCGATGGGCGCGGCGGTCGCTGTTCAAAGGGATGTCGTAGGTGATGCGCGCGCCATAGGCGCCGGGGGCGTGCGGGTCGATGCGGACCTTGTCGAACACCAGCAGCCGCGTGCCGAGGGTGAAGCCTTCGGACAGGTCATGGGTGACCATGAACACCGTCAGTTGCGTCTCGCGCCACAGCTCCAGCAGCAACTGATGCATGTCTTTGCGGATGCCCGGATCGAGGGCGCCGAACGGTTCGTCGAGCAGCAACACGCGCGGCTTCATGATCAACGCCTGGGCGATGGCCAGCCGTTGCTGCATGCCGCCGGAGAGCTGCGCTGGGTACTTGTCCAGCGAGTGGCCGAGGCCGACCTTGTGCAGCAACACTGAAGCCTGTTCGCGGGCGTCTTTTTTAGCGCTGCCGAACAAGCGCCCGAGCAGTGGCGAGCGTGGCAGTTCGAGGCCGAGGGCGACGTTGTCCAGCACGCTCAGGTGCGGGAACACCGAGTAGCGCTGGAACACCACGCCACGGCTTGAGTCCGGTTCGCCGGCCAGGGCTTGGCCGTCCAACAAAATCTCGCCGCGACTGGCTTTTTCCTGACCCAGCAGCAAGCGCAGGAAGGTCGACTTGCCGCAACCCGAAGCGCCGACCAAGGTGCAGAACTCACCCTCGTTGACGTTCAGGTTCAGCCCTTCGAGGACGACCTGATCGGCGTACTGCTGCCAGACGTTTTTCACGGTGATGAAGCTCATGCTCGCGCTCCTTCATACCAAGGAAACGCACGCTGAGTCAGGCGCTTCAGGCCCCAATCCATCAGCCAGGCGAGCAGGGTGATCCAGACCACATACGGCAGGATCACGTCCATCGCCAGGTAACGGCGCACCAGAAAAATCCGGTAGCCGAGGCCGTCAGTGGAGGCGATTGCTTCGGCGGCGATCAGGAACAACCATGCCGAACCGAGCATCAGCCGCAGCGAAATGAGCAGGCGCGGCAGCAATTGCGGCAGGATCACTCGCAGCATCAGCGTCCAGGTCGAGGCGCCGAGGGTCTGGGCCTTGATCAGCAACTCGACGGGGATTTCCCGGGCGCGTTGTTCCAGATCCCGAGCCAGCGCCGGGGTGATGCCGATCACGATCAGCATCACTTTCGACAACTCGCCCAAGCCGAAGACGATGAACAGAATCGGCAGGATCGCCAGTGGCGGCACCATCGACAGCACCGTCAGCAATGGCGATAACGGTGCGCCGAACAACGGCAAAGTCCCGGCCGCCATGCCCAGGCATAACCCGGCCAAGGCACTGATGCCCAGTCCAATGGCCAGCCGTCGCAGGCTGGAGGCGCTGTCTTGCCAGAGCACGTATTCACCGGTGCGGGTGTCGGCGACGAAGGCCAGGCGTTTGACCGCGTCGGTCATCTGCACGGCGCTCGGCAGCAGTTTGTCGTTGGGGTTGTCCGTCAGCCGCTCGGCCGAGCCTAAAAAGTAGGCGAGCAGCACCAGGGCGAACGGCAGGATCACCAACAACAGGCGACTCGGGCGATCCGGGTGACGATTGATCAGGCGCATGGCCAGGTCCTCCTTTATTACAGCTTGGAGTCAGCAGCCATCTGCACGTAGCTCGGGTCGAAGCGCAGCTTGAGGTTGCCCTTGTCGCCGCTGGTCACGCCGTTGGCGAAAGCCATACCGACGGCGCTGGTGTCCTTGGCGCCTTCACCGAGCAAGCCGTGTTGGAACGAGAACTCGGCAACTTTGCGCATGGTGTCCGGCAGTTGCTTGCTGTTAGAGAACGCCAGGGCTTCCTGCGGGGTGGCGAACAATTTGGTGGTGTCGAGTTGCGACTGGAAACCGGCCAGGTCGGTGCCCGAGGCTTTGGCCATGTGTTCCAGCGCCGCTTTGCTCGCGGCGTTTTTCGCGTTCATCAACTCGACCACTTCGAACCAGGCACCGGTGAGTGCTTTGCCCAGGGCCGGGTTGTCTTTGAGGGTGGCGCTGTTGACCACCATCATGTCCATGATTTCGCCAGGCACCTGGCTTGAGTTGAAGACTTCGGTCACGCCGGGTTTGGCCTTGATGTCCGAGAGCATCGGGTTCCAGGTGGTGACGGCTTTGACTTGATCGGTATTGAAGGCCGCCGAGATGTCGGCGTCGGAGGTGTTGACCACTTTCAGGTCTTTCTCGGTGAGATCGACTGAATCGAGGGCGCGGGCCAGCAGGTAATGGGAAACCGAGAGTTCCACCAGATTGACGTCCATGCCCTTGAGGTCGGCGACTTTCTTGCCTTCGCCCTTGAGCACAATGCCGTCGTTGCCGTTCGAGAAGTCGCTGACGATCAGCGCGGTGCTGTCGACGCCACCGGCCGCCGGAATGGTCAGCGCGTCCATGTTGGTCATGGTGCAGCCATCGAACTGGCCGGCGGTGTATTGATTGATCGACTCGACGTAGTCGTTGAGCTGCACCACATCGATTTTGATGCCGTACTTTTTCGCCCATTTGTCGACGATGCCTTGGCTGCCGGCGTATTCCCAGGGCATCCAACCGGCATAGATAGTCCAGCAAACGCTGAAGTGGTCTTTTTGTGCGGCTTGGGACGAGACGCTCACGAGGGCGGCGAACGCAGCGGCGAGCAGGGCGGGTAAACGTAGTCGGGACATGGGATGGTTCTCCAGTTGATGATGGGCGGACAGGAAGGCAGCGGCACCGTAAACGGTGGCTTGTCTCCCGGGCTTTTGTCCCGCCGTGTAACCTCAACTGGAGGTCGCCAACTCTCGGACCAGCCACTCGCCTAAGCGAGCCGGAACCCTAGTCAGCCATTGCAAATTGTGGTGCCGCGAACCTGTGATGACTCCTGCACGCTTTTACTAAAGCGAGAGCCGTGCCAAGTCGGCGTAAGCCTTCTAGTCGGGGCATTGCGGGTTTTGTGCCCGTGGCTGCAGGTGCCGTGGCGCATTGTGATGGTGCGGCTGCGCACTGTTATGGGACGGGTTGGCCGCTGATCTGAAGGTTGGCGCCAAGGCGCACTTGTCGAGGGTTTTCGAGTCAAAGCTTATGTAGGCCGGCCTGTGCCGACTGCCGCCGTTGGTCTTCCAGGAGGCCGCCATGTTCCGTCGAAAAACGCTTCTTCGATGCCTGCTCAGCGCATCGATCGGATTGGGTCTATCAGCTTGTTATTACTACCCGGCACCTGCTGCGGTATACACCGACCCTTACTACTCACCCGGTTATTACTCGCCCTACTACTACGGTGGCTATTACTCGCCCTGGTACTTCGGCGGTTACTACGGTCCACGTTTTTACGGTGGTTATCACGCCTATTACCACGGTGGCTACGGCTCTCGTTATTCCCGCGGCGGATACCACTACGGGCACCATTAATCAGCGGATGAATACGGCGGCGTCTCCGGTTTTCTGGAGGCGCCGTTTTTTATGGGCGGATGAAAAACCTCTCATCGGCGACTTGTATCAATGTGTTTCATAAACGCACCAGATTCCGAAATCGATGTCTGATCTTTCGACAGTCGCCAATAATGAGCTGTCGCCTGCCAGCGTCGCTGGTGTGGCTCACTCGCGGTCCAGGAGGCCGCTATGTATCGCCGAATTCTTATGCTGGTCGTGTTGAGTTTGTCCCTTGGTGCATGCGCTCCCTATTCCTACGGAGATGGAGGATCCAGCTACTACAGCTCAGAGGTCTACACGTCCCCCGCGCCGGCTTACTACTCGGGCGGTGGCAGCTATTACGCAGCCCCACGCTACTATCAGCCAGCACCGCGTTACTACCAACCGGCCCCTCGTTACTATTCGGCGCCGCGTTATTACCAGGCGCAACCGCGCTACTACCAGTCCCAGAACCGTGGCTGGCAAGGGCATGACCGAGGTGGTTGGGACGGCCACAATCGCGGCAATTGGGACAATGACCGCCGTGGTCATGATGGTCGAGGAGACCACCGAGGTGGACGTGGAGATCACGACGGTCGCGATGGCCACCGTTAAGCAGCTACAAAAAAGCGGCGCATTAAGCGCCGCTTTTTTTTGCCCGGGTAAATTGCACCTTCTCCTAGGAAGTTCTCGGAACCCTCCTACAGTTTTATTTCTGCGTATTTGTTAGCGTTTGTATATTCATATTGATGTTGAAAAATCTCAATTTAATGGAGGTATCTAAGGAAGGACACCGGCTGGATCATGGATTTACTTATTGTTCATCAAAACTTCCCCGGTCAGTTTCGACATGTTGCGTTGGCGGCGTTGAATCGACCGGGTATCACCGTTACCGCGATAGGGCGAGACACCGCTCCCGGCATTTCTGGCATAAAGCTGTTTCGTTATAGACCTGTGAGAAAAACATCGAGTTTAGCTCATCCCTATTTGTATAAATATGAAGAGGCGATAGTTGATGGGCAGCAAGTTTTTAGAATATTGATGAAGCTTAAGCAGGAAGGTTATCGCCCGGATGTGATTCTCGCTCATCCAGGATGGGGTGAAACACTGTTCGCCAAGGATGTGTATCCAGATTCTCCTCTGATTCATTTTTGTGAATATTATTATCATTCAAAGAAAACGGATATGGATTTTGATCCGGAGTTTCCGTGTGCCACTGGTGCTGCTTCAAGCCTTCGCCCGCTGAATTCAATGCACCTTTTGAATCTTGAACAATGCGATGTTGGAATTGCGCCTACCCATTGGCAGCGAAGCCTGTTTCCCTTGAGTTATCAATCTAAAATTCACGTTATTCATGAGGGTATTCCTTTTCAATTGCCTGACGCTGTACAGGTCAACTCTGTGACGCTACCCAGTGGGTATGTGATAAGTGCAGGCCAACCCATCGTGACGTATGTTGCCCGGAATCTTGAGCCCTATCGTGGGTTTCATAGTTTCATGAGATCCATTCCTTATATTCAGGCCCAGTGTCCGAACGCCAACATCGTGATAGTGGGAGGCGATGGCGTAAGTTATGGGCGAAAGCCCGTAGGGTATGAAAGTTGGCGCAGCAAAATGATGGCTGAGTTGGATGTTGATCTGTCAAATATTCATTTTACGGGCAGACTGCCTTATGAAACTTATAGAGCTGTTCTGCAACTTTCAGTGGTACATGTTTATTTGACGTATCCCTTCGTGTTGTCTTGGTCGATGTTAGAGGCGATGGCGTCTGGGTGTGTCGTGATCGGGTCCGATACCGCACCGGTTAAGGAGGTGATTGTTGACGGAGTCAACGGGTTGCTGGTGGACTTTTTTGACAGTGAGGAGATTGCACGAAAAGTTTGCAGTGTTTTGAGGTCAGGCGGAGATTTTGACCTGATTAGAGACTCAGCGAGATCGACAGCGATCAGGTTCGATATCAAACATGGGGTGAAGGGCTATTTTGATATTTTTGATCGTGCGATCTCAGGCTGTTACTCAATACAAACTGTTTGATCATTTGAAAAGGAGTTTAAATGTTTAAGATTTTTCATAAACGTAAGAGTTGGTGGTTTAAGAAGTTACTGAAGTACGGCCTGCTTTTGAGTTTTTGCTATTGGTTGGTGGGTTTTTACCTTGAATGGGAGGAAATGGCGGAATATCGGGAGCGTAGCCGCAAGGAGTCAGAAGCATGCAGTAAAAAAATTGGCGATTTGGATCATATTCCAATTTTCGGTGGAAGCTTTATTGATAGAGCTCGGTTAACTGGACTTCGCCTGAGTACTACCGTGTGGAAAGGGCAATGTGTTGCACATCTACTAGAGGGGGCTTTTTGGTGGACGGGGACTGAGCTTCGCCCAGTCAATGTGGAGAAAATGATAGAACCGGAACCCCACTGGGGACATTTCTACGTGACGGCCAAGTTGTATACCAGAAAGGCATCCACTGGGCCATATGCGGTGGGACGTAAGACTACTGATTGGCCTAAGGGGCTCATCGTAAAACTGAAAAATTATCCGGGGTTAGAGCTCTGGCTTAATGCTCTGCCTCCTAGTGCTGAGAATTATTTCTCAGTTAAAAATTTCATAATTCGTGATTGGCGCCGAGGTGACGGAACACCGCGTGAGATAGCGTGTGACGGCTTAGGCTCGCGATCGAGAATAGTTTTAGACAGTGGGGTGGGTCGGGCCGATCTTCTGAAGTTTAATAAAACACAATTGGAAAATGTAGATTTTGGTGATTTAACAGTCCGTTGCACGGTTGAATTGCATGATTTCGATTTTGCAGGAGGGTCTGCTCGTGTAGGGACCTCGACTAAATCGTTACTGGGTGCGCCCAAAGCACTTCAGATGATTAATGAATATCTTTCGAATTCCATAATTACAGGGAAGTAATAATGAGCTACGTTTTTAATGATTCATGTTTATTTGACGTACCCCTTCGTGTTGTCTTGGTCGATGTTAGAAACGATGGCGTCTGGGTGTGTGTTGATCGGGTCCGATACCGCTCCGGTTAAGGAGGTGATTGTTGATGGAGTAAACGGCTTGCTGGTGGATTTTTTTGACAGTGAGGAGATTGCGCGAAAATTTTGCAGTGTTTTGAGGTCGTGCGAGGATTTTAGTTTGATTAGAGAGGCAGCGAGATCGACTGCGATCAGATTCGATATCAAATATGGGGTGAAGGGCTATTTTGATATTTTTGATCGTGCGATTTCAGGCTGTTACTCAACACAAACTGTTTGATCATTTGAAAAGGAGTTTAAATGTTTAAGATTTTTCGTAAACGTAAGAGTTGGTGGTTTAAGAAGTTACTGAAGTACGGCCTGCTTTTGAGTTTTTGCTATTGGTTGGTGGGTTTTTACCTTGAATGGGAGGAAATGGCGGAATATCGGGAGC
>Ga0209847_1000628_pt1 | contig 13901 bp, 12 predicted proteins | sample OrgsoiDNA_201060_FD_185808 | JGI IMG/M metagenome (GOLD analysis project Ga0209847, IMG submission 185808) | Permafrost soil microbial communities from the Arctic, to analyse light accelerated degradation of dissolved organic matter (DOM) -... | ecosystem: Environmental > Terrestrial > Soil >... | reverse complement strand
GTAAAGTGGAGTCAAATGGAAGAGTCGGGCCAGGTTCGCGCGGAAGACGAGATCGAGCGTCTGCGCCAGGCGCTCGAAGCGGAAACTCAAGCTTGCCTTGAAATAAAGAGACAGTTGGACGGAGCCGGCGCGGAATTTGAGGAGTTCATCTCCCTGGCGGCCCACAACCTGCGCGAGTCGCTGCGTGAGGTAGCCTCGTTCAGTCAACTGATGGCCGAGAACTATGCCGGCCGCCTGGATTCCGATGCCGGCGAATTCCTGGGACGCATCCGGGACGGGGCGGCCAGAATGCAGTCGCTCCTCACCGGCGTGGTGGACTACTGGGCCAATTGGGCCACCGATACCGGCGGCCGCGCACGCTCCCGGACGGACATGGAAGCGGTCCTTTGCCAGGCGCTGCTGTACACGGACCAACAGATCAAAGAAGCCAAGGCAATCGTCACGCACGACGCGTTGCCGGCGGTGACGGGAGACTTCGAAATCCTGGCAAAGGTCCTGCACCACCTGATTAGAAATGCCATCGAATATGGCGGCGAACCCCCGGCGCGGGTTCACATTTCATGCAGGCAAGGGGGCGCCGCCGGCTGGATATTCTCCGTGCAGGACAACGGTCCGGGAATAGATCCGGCGCTGAGCCACCGTATCTTCGGCGTGTTTAAGCGCCTGCACGGCAAAGAATTCCCCGGCAACGGGCTGGGACTCGCCTTTTGCAAGAAGGCCATCGAATGGCACAGCGGTCGAATTTGGATGGAATCGGCGCCTGGCGGGGGATCGACATTCTATTTCACGCTGCCTCCCGCCGATTAGTCCAACAAAACCTGCACCTGTACTGACAAATACTGCACCTGGGACCCACGAGGCAGGGGGAAACGCCTGCCCCACCACGGCAAACACGTGACTTGTATGGGTGGCGCAGGCGGTCCGCCAGATCCGGATCTTACGGATTTCGCCTGTATCCCGCGTGTTCCCAACATTTGGCGCTACTCGTGCAATGAAAGAGCCGCAAATGAAATTGAATGAAGAGCCTATTTTCGATTCCAAGATCTTTCTAGGCCGGGCTGGCAAGGGAAGAACTCTTGCCGAATACGAGAAGAACCAAGTGGTTTTTTCGCAAGGCGACCTTGCGAACGCCGTCTATTATATTCAAAAAGGCAAAGTTAAACTTACGGTTACTTCTAACCAGGGCAAAGAAGCGGTGGTCGCCATTTTGGCGGCAGGCGACTTCTTCGGCGAAGGATGCCTGACCAGCCAGATGGTGCGCATGGCGACCGCCAGCACGATGGTCGAGTGCCTCATTATGCGGGTGGAGAAAACGCTAATGATCCGCGCGCTCCACGACGAGCCTGCCTTTTCCGAGCTGATGGTTGCGCATCTGCTTTCGCGCACCATGCGAATTGAGGAGGACCTGATCGATCAGCTCTTCAACTCGAGCGAGAAAAGACTGGCGCGGGTGCTTTTGATGATGGCCAACTTCGGCAAGGAAGGCCAGCAGCAACCGGTACTTGCCAAAATAAGCCAGCAGACGCTGGCGGAGATCGTCGGCACCACCCGGTCGCGGGTCAGTTTCTTCATGAACAAGTTTCGCAAACTGGGATTCATCGACTACAGCGACCATCTGGAAGTGCACAGCTCGCTGCTGAACGTCGTCCTGCACGACCAGCCTGTGATCAATATTGAACAGACGTCGTCGCAGCCGGCTCTTATCCTGTAATAGTGCGTTGTAACACCGCCGCTTGCAGCGGCAAACATTTCGAAATCGCTTCTGGAGCAGACCATGGCATCATCGGGTATCGCAGCGCCAGCGTCGAAGACGCAGCTTGAGGATGTATTAGCCCATCTACCGGTATCGAACACCATCAACTACCGGAAGGGTCAGGTGATCTACGGTCCGGATCATCCTTCGAAGAGTATCTACCTGGTTTCTACAGGCAAGGTAGGGATATCGCGGATAGCTGAAGACGGCCGTGAAATACTGCTGGAAATCGCCCGGCCCGACGAGTTGTTCGGCGAGACGGCTTTCCTGGATGTTTCCCGCCGGTCGGAAATGGCCACAGCCCTCGAAAACGCCACATTGATGGCCTGGTCCGCTTCTCACATTGAAGACCTGGTCATCGAGCGGCCGCGCCTTGCCGTGGCGCTGCTGCAAATTTTCGCGCAGCGCAACGCCGAGTTCACTCACCGGATCGAAAGCTTTTCGATCGACAACATCGAGCGGCGGCTGGCCCGTTCGCTCATCCGCTTCTCTGAACGGTTGGGTATCCCGGAGGCGGACGGCTCCGTACGGATGATGCCCTTTACCCACGAGTTGCTGTCGCGGTACGTCGGTACCTCGCGCGAAGTGGTCACCCAATATATGAATCGATTCCGCAAACAAGGTTACGTGACCTACTCGCGGGTCGGTATTCGCCTCCATCGCGACGCTCTCAAGGCGTCGATCGCTAATTGATGTCGATTCAATCCTGCGAACTCGGCATGGTCGGCTTGGGCGTCATGGGACGCAATCTGCTGTTGAACATGGCAGACCACGGTTTCCCGGTGTCCGGCTATGACAAGGACCCCGGCAAGGTGGAAGCGCTCCGCAAGGAAACGGCTGAACATGACATTCACGCCGAAGCCAACATTGAGAGCTTCATCGGAGTGCTCCGCAAGCCGCGCGCGGTGATGCTGCTGGTGCCCGCCGGCCCGCCCGTGGATTCGGTGATCGCCGATCTGGCGCCGCACCTGGAAAAGGGCGATCTGATCGTCGACGCCGGCAACTCCTACTTCAAAGACACAGACCTGCGCGCGCGTAACCTGGCCGAAAAAGGCATTCAATTCCTCGGTGTGGGCGTGTCCGGGGGCGAGGAGGGCGCGCGCCGCGGTCCCAGCATCATGCCCGGGGGACCGCAAGAGGCCTACCAGCGGGTCCGCGCCGTGTTCGAAGCCGTGGCCGCCAAGGTCGATGGAGATCCGTGCGTGACCTGGCTCGGCCCGGGATCGGCCGGGCATTTCGTGAAGATGGTCCACAACGGCATCGAGTACGCATTGATGCAGCTCATCGCCGAGACCTACCACCTCATGAAACACGGCCTCGGTTTGAACGACGATCAACTGCACGGCGTGTACGATACGTGGAACCAGGGGGAGCTCAACGGCTACCTGATCGAGATCACGAGCCGCATCTTCTGCAAGGCCGACGAGAAAACCGGCCAGCGGCTGATCGACCAAATTCTGGGTGTCGCCGAACAGAAAGGCACCGGCATGTGGACCTCGCAGAGCGCGATGGAATTGCAAGTGCCCATCCCGACGATCGACCTGGCAGTCGCCATGCGGGATCTGTCGATGCTTTTCAAGCAGCGCGAGATGGCCGGCAAGATCTTCGACCGGCCGGCGGCGCCTTTTAAGGGCGATCGCGAAGCGTTCCTCGATCGGCTGGGCCACGCACTCTACGCCGGCGTGATCATGGCCTATGCACAGGGCCTGGCGGTGCTGGCGGCAGCCTCGGAAAAGTATGAGTATCGCCTGGATCTGGAGGCCGTGGCGCGCATCTGGCGGGGCGGCTGCATCATCCGCGCGAAGTTGCTGGAGGATATCCGGACGGCGTATCGCAACCAGCCTGGTTTGCCCAATGCGATGCTCGCTCCGGAGCTATCGAAAAAGCTGATGGCCAATCAGGCCGATTTGCGAAGCGTGGTTTGCGCGGCCATTGAAATGGGTTTGCCCGCGCCCGGTTTGATGACGGCGCTGAGCTGCTTTGACAGCTATCGCAGCGCCTGGCTGCCGGCGAATCTGATCCAGGCCCAACGCGATTACTTCGGCGCCCACACCTACGAGCGCATCGACGTCAAAGGCACGTTTCACACGGAGTGGGGGAAGGCCTGAGCCTGCCGGGCAGCCGCCTTTTCAGGCGCGGGCCGGGCAACTTGTCCGTTATCGGATGCCCGGCCCCTACATGTGCTTGTAGGGGCGAGGCATGCCTCGCCCGCAAACATCAAGTTCGCGGTGTAATTCCCGCGCTCACTTGCCTTGCCCCGAGGGCCGGAAATGCAGCGGATCTCTCAGGCTTTGCAGTTCCCTGTAATAGTAAAGCGGGCTCGGGCGCCGGTCTTTGAATCGCAGGGTTTTTAGAAACTCGATTTCCTCGCCGGTGGCATCGCCGCTGAGTGTCGGGTCCTGGAGGAACTCGTTGAGCGCGGGCTCGACATCGAACAGGGGTTCCGGCTCCAGTTCGACGAAACCGAATCTCTTGACGTGGCCAACGGTGAGCAGACGGTTCAGGACCAGGTCCACGCCCAGGGTCTGGATGTCCATATCCCAGGATTCGATCAGGGGCTCCAGAAAGAAGACGCAGTTATCCACCGACACGCTGAATACATCGGCTTTCAGCAGCGCCAGAATCTGGACGCGAGTCTGTTCGTAACTTCCCTTGCTGAGCTTGGCCACCAGGCGGAGCCACTTCACGTCATCCAGTTCCTCCCGGGCGATTTCCTTGGCCACATCGAGCAGCTTCTGTGTAACCAGGCGCTCAATTTCGCCGAAGGGCTCCTTCTCGAATATGGCGCGCACGTAGGCGTGCCTGGCGCGCGCGCACTTGCGAAGAATCAGGGCCCGGAAGTCCTTAAACAGGGGCTGGGGCGGGTCCGCGACTCTTTTCTTTAAGGCTTCCCTGCGTTGCAGGCTGGCCAGCTTCGACAGTTCTCCGCTGGGCAGGTGCAGGAAGCTTTCCATCTTGTCGTAAATATCGCTGCGGTTGGGCGCGGGCGGCAGCTTTTTCCGGGCCAGCAACTGCGAGATGTAGGATTCCGTGACCTGGGCGGCCATGGCCAGGCCCCTCTGTTCCAAGCCCAACTCCTTCAGGCGATGTTTGATAACCAGGGGAACGTCCACGGGGTCTCCTACGGTCGGCTTGACGGCTGGCTTGATTAACCTGAGCTAATTAAGCCACCTGTTAGAATATGCCATATTTCGCTTGACAAGTAAACATGCTTAACTTATTATGGTTAATGACTGGGCACTTCCGTCCATCTACAGAGCATCCGGTCTAAGCCAGTGCACTGATCTTCTTTACCTTAGCCACCCCAACCTTAGGAGGTTGCATGTATATCCGTTTCCCCTCGATGATCTTCGGCATGGCTTTATTCGGCGCGCTTCTTCTTCCGTCGCTTCAAGCCGACGACTGGAACAAGAAGACGGTAATTACGATCACCGAGCCTGTCCAGTTGCCGTCGTGCTGCACGGCTGACCACATGGTCACACTTCAGCCCGGGACTTATGTGATCGCCCTGGTCGATTCGCTCTCGGACCGCCACATCGTTCGAGTGTTTGAAAAGGATGAAAAGACCGTGATCACCACCATCCTCGCCATCCCGAACTACCGGTTGAAGCCGACCGACAAAACCAACTTCCAGTTCTGGGAGACTCCAGCCGGCCAGCCCAGAGCCATGCGCGCCTGGTTCTATCCGGGCGATAATTTCGGCCAGGAGTTCGCCTATCCCAAGGAAAAATCCGTCGAGATCGCGAAAAGCGCCAGCGATGCGGTGCCGACAGTCACAGTCCAGCAGGAAGCTGAGTTGAAGACCGCGCCCCTGGTGGCCGTCGACCGCACCGGAACCGAAACGCCGATGAAGGTGGAAGCGCCTCCCGTTGTGGCGGAAGCCGCCAGGGCCGCGCCCGAACCGGCCTCACCCGAACCGGCCGCCGCGGTCGCCGCTCCCGAACCCGCCCCCGCTCCCGCCCCTGCTGCCGAGCCCGCACCGGCTGCCGACCCCGCCCCCGCGAGCCTGCCCCACACGTCCAGCCCGTTTCCGCTGCTTGGATTGATTGGTCTCGGTTCACTCGCGTTCTCCGGCCTCATGTCTCGTTTCTCCAAACGTGGCTGATTATGCCCAAGCGCACTTACCGCCCGCCTGGCCGGTGTACATCCACCGGCCGGATCTGGGCGGTACTGTGTTTGGCCCCGGTAGTTCTCCTTCCCCTTGTCCACGCCTTGGCCTTCCAGGTTTCAGCTCAACAGGATCCAGCTCAACAGGTTCCACCTCAGGACGCGGATCGGGAACAGCGTCCGGGGGAATTTAAGATCTCAACCGACGTCCTGCTGGTAGTGCTGGACGTCAGCGTGAAAGACTCCAAAGGCGGCTACGTCTCGGGGCTTACCAAGGAAGACTTTCGCGTTTACGAAAACGGTATAGCGCAAAAGCTTACCGTGTTTTCCAGTGCCGATGAGCCCGTAACCGTGGGCTTGGTCATCGACGAAAGCGGCAGTATGCGCTCCAAGCACGACCAGGTGGTCACGGCGGGCCTTAGCTTCATCGGCGCCAGCAATCCGAACGACCAGATGTTTGTGGTCAACTTCAACGACACCGTCCGCAGCGGGCTCCCCGACAATATTCCTTTCAGCGACGACCTCGCGGTGCTGCATGCCGCCCTTTCCCGAAACAAGCCTGACGGCCAGACCGCGCTTTACGATGCTGTTGCGTTCGCATTGCAGCACCTGGAACTGGGACAGCGCGACAAGAAGATGCTGGTGGTGGTAAGCGATGGAGGCGACAATCGCAGCAAGCTCACTCTGCCCGGCGTCATGAAGCTGATTCAGGAATCGCATGCCACCATCTACGCGATAGGCATTTACGATCGCGACGACACCGACCACAACCCGGAAGTGCTGAAACGCATGGCCAACGCCGGCGGCGGAGAATGGTTCCTGCCTCAACTGCTCGATCAGATCGGCCCCATCTGCCGGAAGATCGCCAAGGACATCCGCAACCGTTACACCATCGGATACATCCCGGACCGCAACGGCAATCAGGCCGCGATCCGCAAAATCAAGGTCGACACTTCAGCGCAGGGCCATGAAAAGCTCATTGTGCGAACGCGCACCAGCTATTCTCTGCCTGACGCGCTGACGCAAGGGCGGGCCAGGTGATCCGCCTTGACACCGGTACCTGCATTAACCAGCCGATTTAAACACCGATTTAAACAAGGATATGAGGGTAAACGTGAAAACGATCATCAACGGATTTGTCGGATTTTCTGTAGTAACACTAGGACTGCTCAGCGGGCAGTCGACCCAGGCTCCCAACCCAACTCAGCAGTCGGCCGTGAATACCGGCGCGCCCATGCCGATCTACCGCGTCACCGTGGTAGCGCGGACCACCAAAGCCATCAATTACAACCACCGCAGCGGTTCCACCAATATCGGTTTCCGCGGGACGGCGCTGCTGCCCGAAGCCACCGGCGAAGCCAGCGTGGAGAGCAAGCAAGGCGTGATCAAGATCAACGCCCGCATGCAGCATCTGCAGCCGGCCACCAAGTACGGACCGGAGTACCTGACTTATGTGATGTGGGCCATTACGCCCGAAGGCCGCGCCACCAATGTCGGCGAGGTTCTGCTCAATGGCACGAACAGCAAGTTGGACGCCACCACGGAGCTGCAATCGTTCGGCCTGATCATTACCGCCGAACCGTATTTTGCGGTGACGCAGCCGAGCGATGTGGTGGTGATGGAGAATTTTGCCCGCAGGGACACTACCGGCACCATCGAAGAAGTGGATGCCAAGTATGAGCTGCTGCAGCGCGGCCAGTACACGCTGAACGTGAATCCGGCCGACATCCGGCCGTTAAGGCTCGATCCGCGAGTGCCGCTGGAGCTCTTCGAAGCGCGCAACGCGGTGCAGATTGCGCGCTGGACCGGCGCTCAGCAATATGCCGCCGAAACCTTTCAGAAGGCTGTGATTGGCCTCGAAAACGCCGAGGGCTACCTGCAGGGAAAGGCCGGCAAGAAGCCCATCGGGACGGTCGCGCGCGAAGCGGTGCAAATGGCCGAAGACGCGCGCATCATCACCATCAGGAAAATGCAGGAAGCCACGCTGGCCAGTGAACGGCAGGCAGCCACCGACCGTGAAGCGAGTGCCAGGGCCGACGCCGAGCGTGAAACCCAGGCGAAGTTGCAGGCACAACTCCGCGAGCGCAGCGAAGCCGAAGCCAGAATGCGCGCCGAGAGCGACCGCGCCACGGCGGAGTCCAACACCGCGCGCATCCGGGGCGAGGCCGAGGCGGCGCGAGTGGCGGCCCAAAACGAAACCGACCGCGTGAGGCGGGATACCGACGCCCAGCGCCTGCTGGCGCAAAACGAAACCGACCGCGTGAAGCGCGAGACCGATGCACAGCGCGCCGCCGCGCAAGACGAGACCGACCGCATGAAGCGCGAGACCGATGCACAGCGCGCCGCCGCGCAAATCGACATTGCCCTTGCCGGTAAGGAAAAGGCCGAGGCGGAAGCAGCGCGCGCGGATGCGGTTCAGCAGCAGCAGTTGGCGCAGGCCGAAACCGGCAGGGCCCACCTGGCAACCCAGGAAGCCGACCGGCTTCGCCAGAACGCGGAGACTGAGAAGACGCAATTGCGAGCCCAGCTCTTAAGGCAGTTCAACCTGATTCTGCAGACCCGCGACACGGCCCGGGGCCTGATCGTCAATATGTCGGACGTCCTCTTTGACACGGCCAGGTACACGCTGCGGCCCGGCGCCAGAGAGAAACTGGCCAAGATCGGCGGCATCGTGTCCGGGCACCCCGGTCTGAAAATGGAAGTGGAAGGTTATACAGACAGCGTGGGCGGCGATAGCTACAACCAGAGGCTTTCGGAACAGCGTAGCGACTCGGTTCGCGATTACCTGACCCACAACGGCGTGGATAGCGCTCTGGTGACGTCGAAGGGCTTCGGGAAATCGCAGCCGGTTGCCGGCAATGAGACAGCCGCCGGACGGCAACAGAACCGGCGCGTGGAACTGGTGATCTCGGGTGAGATCATCGGCATGCAGATTGGCACCGCCGATCGGGTTTTGGTGGTAAGGTAAGAGCCCGCCCGCTACATTACCGGGCCGATGCGCCAGGGCACGAATTCCTTGTGCCCCAGGCGCTCCGCGCAGGTGTGGCTGCCGGATGCCACTTCGAGCATCAGGTCGAAAATCCGGCGGCCGATCTCCTGTACCGTCCCTTCGCCATCGGCAATGGCGCCCGCATTGACGTCCATGTTGTCGGTCATGCGGCGGTAGGTGTTGCTGTTGGTGGCGATCTTGATTACGGGGATGGTGGGGAAGCCGATGGCGCTGCCCCGCCCGGTGGTGAAGGCGATCAGGTTGCAGCCGCCGGCGGCCAGGCCCGTGAGCGATACCGGGTCATAACCCGGCGTGTTCATGAAGGTGAAGCCGGCGGCGGTCACGCGTTCGGCGTAATCGTAAACATCGATCAGCGGGGAGGTGCCGCCCTTGGCCACGGCGCCGAGCGACTTTTCCAGAATGTTGGTCAGGCCGCCTTCCTTGTTGCCGGGGCTGGGATTGTCGTCGAAGCTGCCGGCGAAGCGGTTCAAATACACTTTGTATTTGCGGATGCAGTCGAGCAGCTTTTCGGCGACTTCGCGATTGCGCGCGCGCTTCACCAGCAGGTGTTCGGCGCCGAAGATTTCGGTGGTTTCGGCCAGCACCGGGGTGCCGCCGAGTTCGGCCAGCAGATCCGAGCAGTAGCCCAGCGCCGGGTTGGCGGTGATGCCGGAGAAGGAATCGGAGCCTCCGCAGTTGAGGCCCAGCACGATCTTTGAGGCCGGCACAGGAACCCGCCGTTCCGCCGAAGCCTGGTCGAAAAAGCGTACGATCTCGCGGCGGGCGGCCTCAATGGAGCCGCGCGTTCCGCCACTGGATTGCAGAGTCATGCCGAACAGCCGATGGCTGCGTGCGCCGCCATTACCCAGATAATGTTCGATCTGGTTGGTCTCGCACCCCAGGCCCAGGATGATGGCGCCCGACACGTTGGGATGCACCAGCACGCCGCCCAGGGTGCGCCGGAGTTGGTCGATATCGGGGCCCTCGGCGGCATGCGCGCAACCTTCGCCATGTGGGAAAGCGACCACGCCATCCACGTTGGGCGGCAGGGTTTCGCCTTCGTAACTGCGAGCGATCAGTTCGGCGGTGTGGGCGGCGCAGTTGCTGGCGGCCACCACCGCGATGTAGTTGCGGGTGCCGGCGCGGCCGTCTTCACGCTCATAGCCCAGGAACGTGGGTGCATCGGCGTGCCGCGTGGGCGCCGGAGTTTCCGCGGAGGGGAACTCGTAGTCCAGGTGCAGTTCCTCGAAGGCCAGGTTGTGGGTGTGGACGTGGCGGCCGGCATCGATGGGCTGCTTGGCGCGGCCGATCGCCTGCCCGTAGCGTTCCACCACTTCGCCGGCCTGGATGTCCCAAAGCGCCACCTTGTGTCCCGCGGGAATCGCATCCTGCGTCACCAGCGGCAGGCCATTGATGCGCAAGCTGGTTCCGGCGGGGATGGGGACGCGCGCCACGGCCACGTTGTCGGTGGGGTGCAGATGGATAGCCGAATTCTCAGCGGTCGGCAATTTCGCGATGTCGAGGAGCATTGGGATTCCTTAGCGCTGCAGTTTTAATTCACCCGCCGGCTCATCGGTGTGGACGTGCAGTTTATCGCCGGCAGGGTGGACCCAGAGGCCATCGCCGTCACGCGGGACGGGGATATCGGCGGGGCCGTCCACCACCACGAAATGGTCGTTCTCCGAGCCTTCCAGAAGCTTGCCGATATGGATGTGGGCGTGGCACTGGGTGCGCTTCTCCAGGCCATTCATGGCGATGCCCCACTCGTCGCCCCACACTTCGCGGCCTTTGGCGATGGCGGCCGACCAGTAGGCCGTGCGCTCGGGGGCGGTCATATCCAGCAACTGCTGCGGGCTCTTGCCGTGGAAGCGCGGCAGGGCCAGCCAGCGATTCGGTTTGTTGGGGTTGGTGTCGCGGACGAAAACGGTTTGCGGCTCGGCGGGCATGGCTTCCACATCGCGGCAGAGGCTGCATTCCCTGGCCGCCATGGTCTCCGGACGGGCCACATCGCAGAGGCAGGCGCGAACGTCGGCGCGCGAAAGAGGCAGGAGCCAAAGCGCGAGGATGGCGAACCAGCGGAGGGTGCTCACTTTTACTTGATTATAGCCGCTCCCGATATTTGCCTGACACCCCTCAATAGCCTAGAATCAAGGTTGCGAATTCTCCTCCGAGGCGCAAAACGCTTTCAGGGGGTTCTGTTCTTCCATGAAAAGCAATGGCAAGAGACCGATTGTCGTAGACCTGTTTGCGGGCGCGGGTGGAATGAGCCTGGGCTTTGAACAGGCTGGTTTCGATGTTGCGGCTGCCGTGGAGTACGACCCGATCCATTGCGCGACCCATGAGTTCAACTTCCCGGAGTGCGCCGCGATCTGCCGCAGCGTAGCCGACGTTGGCGGCGACTACATAAGGGAGCATTCGCGCATCGGAAACCAGCCGGTCGATGTGGTTTTCGGGGGTGCCCCCTGTCAAGGATTCAGCATGATCGGCCATCGCGCGCTCGACGATCCCCGCAACTCTCTCGTTCATCATTTTGTACGCCTTGTCCTTGAGCTGAAGCCATCGTATTTCGTATTCGAGAACGTCCGCGGGCTGACCATCGGCGCCCACAGGAAGTTCTTAGAGGAAATCATCCAAGAGTTCCGGGACAACCACTATCGCGTCGTGGAGGATTACAGAGTCTTGAACGCGGCGCAACATGGCGTCCCTCAGGACCGCCAGCGCCTTTTCCTTATGGGCGCGCGCAAAGGACACCCGCTACCCGAATATCCGGATGCGACGCACGAATCCCCAAGGAGTATCAATGGAGAAGCGGGCAACCTCTTCCTTAAGCCGACCCCTACCGTTTGGGACGCGCTCCACGATTTGCCGGAGGCTGAAGACTATGAAGAATTGCTCGAACGCGATTGGGTCAAGGCGAGGTTCAAAATGCCGACCGGCTACGCTTCGCCGCTACGCGGTGAGGTAGTGGACCCATCGGATTTCTCAAGCCCCCGTGAGTACGACGCAACCCTGCTAACATCCAGTCTCCGCACCGTGCATACGGAGTTGTCCAAGAAGCGGTTCACCGAAACCGCTCACGGCGATACCGAGCCAATCAGCCGGTTTCTCAAGCTCGACCCCAAAGGCATCTGCAACACGATTCGCGCAGGTACGGCGAGTGACCGGGGAGCGTTTACTTCTCCACGCCCTATACATCCCTATTCACCACGATGCATTACCGTTCGAGAAGCCGCCCGTCTTCACTCATATCCCGATTGGTTCCGCTTCCACGTCACAAAGTGGCACGGCTTTCGACAGATCGGAAACTCAGTTCCACCGCTGCTTGCCAGAGCTGTGGCTTCCAAGGTTCGCGAAAAGTTCTCCGGTTCCGCGAGACCCTCCGGACCGATTCCCCACGGCGATCCCGCCCTCCTTTCATTCGACATGTCCGAGGCCGCTGCGCACTTCGGTGTGCCGCATGATGTCGTCCCTCAGCGCAAACGCGCGGCGCGGGACGGTGGATCGAATGGCTAAGAAACAGGCGACCACCGAAAGGAAGCCCAACCGGTATTCCGCCATTATTGGAAGGATTTTCAAGAATCACTACAAACCTGGAAAGACTCAGTTCGCGTTCTCGCGTGACGAGTTTGTGGAGATCGCCAAATCATTGGGCATCGTCCTGCCGAAGAATTTGGGCGATACCATATATTCTTTTCGCTTCAGAACTGCGTTGCCGCCTGAGATCGTCGCCACGGCAACGAGAGGGATGGAGTGGGGAATCGAATTGGCCGGCAAAGGTGCATATCGCTTCAAGCTCGGCAAGTTCGTCCGGATCGTGCCAAGGTCCGGCCTTATCGCAATAAAGATTCCCGACGCAACACCCGAGATCATTACGGCCTACGCCCTCACCCACGAACAATCGTTGCTAGCCAAGGTTCGCTACAACCGCTTGATCGACATTTTCCTCGGCATTGCCTCGTACTCTTTACAGAACCACTTGCAGACTTCTGTGAAGAACATGGGGCAGATCGAAATCGACGAGATCTATGTAGGCCTGAACCGGCACGGCCAACAGTTCGTCATCCCGGTTCAAGCTAAGGGCGGTACCGACCAGCTTGGCGTGACCCAAACCCGCCAGGACATCGCGTGCTGCCTTCAAAAATTCCCGAATCTCACCTGCCGCGCTATTTCGGCGCAGTTCATGACCGATGACACCATCGCCTTATTCGAACTGGCGCTCCAAGGCGACGATGTGAAAATAGTAGAGGAAAAGCACTACAAACTCGTGCCCGCCACCCAGATCGGCGCAGACGACCTTAAACTCTACGCCAATCGATAGGCCTTAAGCTTAGGGTTATATGGACCATGTGAGCAAGGAAGTTCGGTCCAAGATTATGGCGGCGGTCCACTCGCGTGGGAACACGACCACGGAGTTGCCGCTTGCCAAAATGCTTTGGTCTGCCGGCATACGCGGTTATCGCAAACATTGGCCGGTGACGGGGAAGCCCGATTTTGCATGGCCAGGCCGCAAAGTAGCGGTATTCGTGGATGGTTGTTTCTGGCACGGCTGTCGCTGCAAGTACCTGCCCCGCACGAACACCCGATTCTGGCGCAAGAAAATCGATACCAACAAAGGCCGTGATCGCCGTGTAGCGCAGTCTCTCAGGAGGGAGGGTTGGACCGTGATCCGGGTCAAGGAGTGCGCCGTTCGCAAGCCAGCGACCCTGAGCCGGATCGCAAAAGCCGTTCAACGAAAGTAGGGGGGGCCGGGGGACTTCCACGCCGACCGCAATTCCCAAACATCCACACGAATCGGCCCCGCCTTCACGCCGCCCGCGAAGAACTCCATCCCCTGAGCCCCGGCCGGTGGGTAGAACAGATTGGTGATCGCCACCTTCCCTCCCTGCGCGAAAACCTCCACCGTGGATCGGTCCACCAGGATCCTAAGTTCCAGAGGCGAATTGCCGATCGCGAGCGGAGCCGAAGTGCGCGCCGGAAAGTCCTTGCTGAAATCCGTGACACCAGACTGCGTGCGGTCCACGAACAGTTCGCCGCCGGCGTATCCCACCGTCG
>Ga0209847_1000627_pt1 | contig 13907 bp, 7 predicted proteins | sample OrgsoiDNA_201060_FD_185808 | JGI IMG/M metagenome (GOLD analysis project Ga0209847, IMG submission 185808) | Permafrost soil microbial communities from the Arctic, to analyse light accelerated degradation of dissolved organic matter (DOM) -... | ecosystem: Environmental > Terrestrial > Soil >... | reverse complement strand
GCCAGCACGTGGACCGCCTCGTTGAGCAGCACGTCCTTGGCGTTCTTGGCCGCTTTTTCCGCGTCCAGCTCGGCCGTCAGCGAGCGCTCGTCGGCTTGCAGGCCGTCGTCGGTGCGGATGGCGCCCTTCACGGCCGCCACCTTGGCGGCCTTGCCGCTGGCCGGCTTGGCCGAGATGGCCTTGTTCAGCGCATCTTTCGGATCGGGCAGCAGCACCGGATCGTCCTCGTTCAAGACCGTGCTGCTCAGACGCGCCTCGCGCAGTTTGGCGCGGGCTTCCTGGCTGTCGCGTTCCTTGCGGCGCGCCGCTTCGTTGAGCGAAATCAGGTTGTCCTTGCGTTGCTTCTTGACCAGGGCGATGTCTTCCAGCAGGTATTGGAAGTCCTTGTCCTTGGCCACGCGCGCGTCATGTTTCTTGTCGAGCAGCGGGACGATCTCTTTCAAGTCGCCGGCCGGGATGTAGACGGCCGGCTTGATCGAGGTCCACGGCAAGGCGTTGTCATAACTCGATTCGCCGAAAGTGTCGGCGTCGGCCATGGTCGGCAGCTTGACGTCGGGCGTGACGCCGCGCAGCTGCGTGGTGCCGCCGTTGATGCGGAAGAATTGCGCGATCGTCATCTTCAGCTCGCCCAGCTTGGCCTTGTCGCTGGTGGCGAAGCGGTCCAGGCTGATCAGCGTCTGCACGGTGCCCTTGCCGAAGCTCGGTTCGCCGATGATCAGGCCACGGCCGTAATCCTGGATGGCGGCGGCGAAGATTTCCGACGCCGACGCCGAGCCGCGATTGATCAGCACGCCGACCGGTCCATCCCAGGCCAGGCCGGGATTGGTGTCGCTTTCGATGTCGATCTTGCCTTCGGCGTTACGCTGCTGCACCACCGGGCCCTTGTCGATGAACAGGCCGGTCAGTTCGACCGCCTCGTTGAGCGAGCCGCCGCCGTTGTTGCGCAGGTCGATCAGCACGTTGTCGACCTTGTCCTTCTTCAGCTCGCCGAGCAGGCGGGCGACGTCGCGCGTGGCGCTCTTGAAGTCCTTGTCGCCCTTGCGGCGCGCCTCGAAGTCCTGGTAGAAGGTCGGCAGCGAGATCACGCCGATGCGGCGTTTAAAGGCGCCATCCTTGACTTCGAGGATGGATTTCTTGGCCGACTGCTCTTCCATGCTGATCTTCTTGCGCACCAGCGAGACCAGCACATGTTTGCCGTCCGGGCCGGCGTCGGCCGGCAGGATGTCGAGGCGCACGGTGGAATCCTTGGCGCCGCGAATTTTTTCGACCACGTCGTCGATGCGCCAGCCCATCACGTCGACCAGCGGGCCGCTGTCGCCCTGGCCGACGGCCAGGAAACGGTCGCCGACCTTGATCTTGCCGGACATGGCGGCCGGGCTGCCGGCCACCACTTCGCGCACCACCGTATATTCGTCGCGCGTCTGCAACACGCAGCCTATGCCTTCGAGCGACAAACGCATGGCGATATCGAAGCTTTCCGATTCGCGCGGGCCGAGGTAGTTGGTGTGCGGCTCGATCGACATCGCGTAGGCGTTCATGAAGATCGAGAACACGTCTTCATTGTTGAGCTTTTTCGCACGCGTGATGTAGTTCTCGTAGCGCTTGTCGAGCGTCTCGCGGATGGACTTGTCGTCCTTGCCGGCCAGCTTCAGGCGCAGCCAGTCGTTCTTGACGCGCTTGCGCCACAGCTCGCGCATCTCGGCGTCGTTCTTCGGCCACTCGGCCTTTTCGCGGTCGTACTGATAGCTTTCGTCGACGCTGAAATCGAACTTGGTCTTGAGCAGTTCGCGCGCATAGTTCATGCGCTCGGTGAAGCGCTGCTGGTAGCTGTTGTAGATGGCGAACGGCAGCGTCAGGTTTTCATTCTGGATGGCGTCGTCGAGCTGGGTGCGGGCGCCGCTGTACTGGTCGAGGTCGGCCTGCACGAAGAACAGCTTTTCGGCGTCGAGCGACTTGAAGTAGCGCTCGAAAATCTTTTCCGACATCGCGTCGTCGAGCGGCACGGCCTTGTAGTGATAGCGCGACAGGACGCGCGAGGCCCACAGCGCCGCCTGGGTCTGCTGCGGCAACGGTTTCAACAAGGTGTCTGTCGTCGTTTTATCGGCCTGCGCCGCGCCGGCCTGGACAGCCGCGGACAAGGCCAGTGCGACCAACAGCATGTGCTTCTTCATCAGCTTACTCCGAACGTGAATTGTCGACTTGCCGACGCGGACTTGCCAGTATCTGAGCAAGCCCGCGTCGGCGAAATGGGGGGTTACCGGGCCGCCCACACCAGCGCCGTCAGCGCCGCTGGCGTGCTTCGTCAGCCCCGCCTTATTCTACAGGATAGAAAGTGGCGCACACCCCGGTGCGACGCAGTTTCCGTGCCCAAGCTTAAGACTGGCTGAAACGCGCTCATGTGCAGGGCCGCTACTGTTGTATGCCCTTGCCACGCCAAGAGCGCGCCGTCGCTGACATGATGCATTGCAACATTATTAGCAAGTCATTGTTTTCATTGAAAATTCCGTAAAAAACAGTTGTTACCTTGCGGCAATGTGGTATCATTCTGGTCTTATATATCGCCGTCCAGCCACTCCGGGCGCGATTTCAGCAGTTCCAGTAATCCAGCTTCGCCCCCGGTCTGTCCCTAGCACCCTGGCGGTCGCGCCTCGACCGCTCGCCATGCGCCGGCCGGCAGCAGCACCCGTCGAATCGGTCGTCACCGCACGACCACCATGCGCTAAAGAGAACCATGCACACAACACACCACACTCCCCGCCACTGGGGCGTCGGCGCCAAGATCACGGCGTTCACCCTGGCCTTGATCGGCGCCATCCTCGCCGTGCTGATCCTGCTGATCAATATGTCGACCTCGGCCATGCTGGAAGAGCGCGCCGAAGCGAACGTGTCGAGCGCGCTGGGCGGCGTCGCCAACACGCTGGACACCTTCAACCACGCGATGATGAACGACGCGGCCAGCTTCGCCCGCCTGTTCGCGGCCGAGTTCGACGGCCCGTTCACGCTGGACGCGGCCGCCACCGTCGATGTCGCCGGCAAGGCCGCTCCCACGCTGAAGAGCGGCGGCAAGACGCTGGACATGGACTTCGCCATCCCCGACCGATTCACCGCCGAAACCGGCGCCGTCGCCACCGTGTTCGCCGCCAGCGGCGAGGACTACATCCGCGTCACCACCTCGCTGAAAAAGGAGGACGGCACGCGCGCCATCGGCACCGTGCTGGACCACGCGCACCCGAGCTACGCGCTGCTGCGCGCCGGCCAGCGCTACGTCGGCCTGGCCACGCTGTTCGGCAAGCAATACATCACCCAGTACGACCCGCTCAAGGATGATAGTGGCAAGGTCATCGGCGTGCTGTTCACCGGCCTCGACATCACCAAGAACCTGGCCATGCTCAAGGAGCAGATCAAGCGCATCAAGATCGGCCAGACCGGCTATATCTACGTGCTCAACGCCGCGCCCGGCAAGAACTACGGCACGCTGATCGTTCATCCCGAACTCGAAGGCAAGAACCTGCTCGACGCGCAGGACCACGACGGCCACAGCTTCGTCAAGGAAATCCTGGACAAGAAAACCGGCACCATCCGTTATCCTTGGGCCGACGGCAAGGACCAGTCGCCGCGCGAAAAGATGATGGTGTACAGCTATTTCAAGGACTGGAACTGGGTCGTCGTCGGCGGCACCTACACAGACGAAATCACCCAGCAGGCCGGCCAGCTGCGCAACCGCTACGCGCTGCTGGGCGTGGCGGCGCTGGCCGTGTTCGGCGTGCTGCTGTGGCTGATGGTGCGGCGCGTCGTCACGCGCCCGCTGGCCTTGGCCGAGCGGGCCGCCGGGCAGATCGCCGCCGGCGACCTGACGGTGCGCCTGACGATCCGGCAGCACGATGAAATCGGCCGCATGCTGCGCGCCATGAATGGCATCAGCGACAATCTGTGCGGCGTGGTCGGCCAGGTGCGCCGCGGCGCCGAGCAGATCGCCACCGCCTCCGGCGAAATCGCCAGCGGCAACCAGGACTTGTCGGCGCGCACTGAGCAGCAGGCGTCCAACCTGGAAGAGACCGCCGCGGCGATGCAACAGCTGAGCGGCGCCGTCAAGCAAAACGCCGACTGCGCGCGCCAGGCCAACGCGCTGGCGCTGGCGGCGTCCGGCGTGGCGGCCAAGGGCGGCGCCGAAGTCGAACGCGTGGTCGCGACGATGGACTCGATTCACCAGTCGTCGAAGAAAATTGTCGACATCATCGGCGTCATCGACGGCATCGCCTTCCAGACCAATATCCTCGCCTTGAACGCGGCCGTCGAGGCGGCGCGCGCCGGCGAACAGGGGCGCGGCTTCGCCGTCGTCGCCACCGAAGTGCGCAACCTGGCGCAACGCTCGGCCGCCGCCGCCAAAGAGATCAAGGGTTTGATCAGCGACTCGGTCGAGAAGGTCGAGACCGGCAGCGCGCAAGTGGCGCTGGCCGGCGCCACCATGGCCGAGGTGGTCGGCAGCGTGCGCCGCGTCACCGACATCATGGGCGAGATCAGCCGCGCCGGCGAAGAGCAGCGCGCCGGCATCGCCCAGGTGCATGATGCCGTGGCGCAGATGGACCAGGTCACGCAGCAGAACGCCGCCCTGGTCGAGCAAGCGGCCGGCGCGGCCGAAGCCTTGCAGGAGCAGGCCGCCGAGCTGGCGCAGGTGGTGCACATCTTTAATCTGGACGCGCCATCATCCGCCGCAGCGGCGCCGCGCATGGCACCGTCACACACCCGCGCGGTGCCGCTGCTGAACTGAACGGCCGCAGGCCCGCCCACGGCCGACGCCTCCCGCCGCCGGTGCCGCCTCCGGTGCGCGTGCTTTAGCGTGCCAGCCGCGCCGGTGCGCGGACCGCCCTGCCCGGCCCGCCGTGGTCTTCGGTCAGATGGAAGATGCTGACCAGCTGGGCCAGCGCGCTCGCCTCGTCCTGCATGCTCTGCGACGACGACGCCGCCAGCTGCACCAGCGTGGCGTTTTGCTGCGTCACCGTGTCCATCTGCGCGATGGCCTGGTTGACTTGCTCGATGCCTATGCTCTGCTCACGGCCGGCGGTGCTGATCTCGCCCATGATGTCGGTGACGCGGCGCACGCTGGCCACCACCTCGGCGATCGTCGCGCCGGCCCGCGCCACCAGCGCGTTGCCGACGTCGACCTGGCCGACCGAGTCGGCGATCAGCGTCTTGATTTCCTTGGCTGCCGCCGCCGAGCGCTGCGCCAGGTTGCGCACCTCGGTGGCGACGACGGCGAAGCCGCGCCCCTGCTCGCCGGCGCGCGCCGCCTCGACCGCCGCGTTCAAGGCCAGGATATTGGTCTGGAAGGCGATGCCGTCGATGACGCCGATGATGTCGGCGATCTTGCGCGACGAGGTGTTGATCGAGCCCATCGTGTCGACCACCTGCGCCACCACCTCGCCGCCCTTTTGCGCGATGTCCGACGCCGACAGCGCCAGCTCGTTGGCCTGGCGCACGCTGTCGGCGTTTTGCCGCACCGTCGAGGTCAGTTCCTCCATCGACGCGGCGGTTTCCTCCAGCGTGCTGGCCTGCTGCTCGGTGCGCGACGACAGGTCGAGATTGCCGGCGGCGATCTCATGCGAGGCGCCGGCGATGACGGTGGTGGCGCCGCGCACCTGGCCGACGATGCCGGCCAGGCTGTCGCGCATGGTCCTCATGGCGAACAGCAGGCTGCTGGCGTCGCCGTTGCGGGTGTGGATAGGCACCGACAATTCGCCGGCGGCGATCTTGCCGGCCACCGCGACCGCGTAGTCCGGTTCGCCGCCCAGGCGCTGCACCAGCCAGCTGGTGATCAGCCACGCGCCCAGCGCGCCCAGCACGACGCTGCCGGCCAGCAGCGCGATGATCCAGTCGCGCGAGGAGGTGTAGAGCGCGTCGCCGTCGCGCGCCAGCGCGTTGCCGCCCTCGCCGTACAGCTTGACGAGCTGGTCGACCTGGCCGCGCAGCGCCACGATCAGCTTGTTCGATTCGCCGCGTATCAGCGTCTTGGCCGTTTCATCGTCGTTGGTGCGGGCGGCGGCGCGTATCTTGGCGTCCTCGGCCATGTAGCGTTCCCACATCGATGTGAAATTGGCGTAGGCGGCCTTTTCCTCGGACGTCAGCAGCAACTTGACGTAGTCGTCCTGCATCTTGCCCAGGTCGACCAGGTCGTTGGCGATGACCTTGTCGTATTTTTCCATCTCGGCCGGGTCGTTGGAAATGATGTATTGCAGCTCGCGGGTGCGGATCCGGGCGATTTGCGACTTGATGTCCTCGATCGCGCGCATGGCCGGCATCCAGTGCGCCGACAGTTGCGTGGCCGTGCTGTTGACCTGCGCCAGCTTGACGATGGAGAACGCGCCGACGAACACCGTCAGCGCCAGCACGGTGGCGAACGCCAGGCCGAGCTTGGTGGCCAGTCGCAAATCAGTGATCCATTTCATAACATTTCCTATCGGTGTGGGGCCAGGGTCGGGGTCTCGCTACATCGATGCAAACTGCGCGGTGCCGTTGCGGGTTGCCGTGCCGGTGTCAACGCGCCGCGCGAAAAAGTAACTGTCGTTCAAGTCGGCAGGAATAGCAATCCCCCATTAAACAAAGCACCATTTTTGTCACAGCCCGGCGACACCTGTGACCCCGGCGAAGTTTTTTGCGTCGCAAAAAAGATTCCGCACGGCAATAAGATTACAATGGAGATGGACGACGGGCAAGCCGGCCTAAAGAGGTAGCGGCTGACATTCCTCCCAAATTGCCTACACTATCACCAGCATTTAGACCTCTTGATAAGGACTGCCATGTTCTCTTCCATCCAATATCGCGGCAAGGTGGCCACCGTCAACGCCGACCTCGACTGGGGCGCCGATCTGCCGGCCACGCTGGAGCTGGTCGGCCGCTATTTCGCCGATTTCAACGACAACGGCTTTTACGCCCATCCCGACGAGGAAGCGCTGCGCCAGGAATTGCGCGACGTGACGACACTGCACCGTTTGCATCACGAGCTGGGCGCGCTCAAGGCCAACGGCATCGCGCTCGCCGGCCTCGGCCTGAAGGGCCTGCCCGAGCCGCAGCGCAACGCCGCGCTGTACGCGCTGACGCTGACGCTGGGCTACCCGACCTCGACCGACCAGCGCACCGGCCGCGTCGCCTGGGATGTCAAGGCGCGCCCCGAGAGCGGCGCCGGCGGCCGCTTCAGCACCTTTTCCGAGCGCGTCGGCAGCGCCGACATGCACACCGACTCCTCCTTCTACCCGATGCCGGAGGAACAGTTCATCCTCTACGTGGTGCGCGCGGCGCGCTGCAACGGCGGCCACTCGCTGCTGATCGACGGCGAGGATATCTACCAGACCTTGCAGCAGACGGCCGCCGGCCGCAGCGCCTACGAGGTGCTGCGCAGCACGCCGCTGCCCTTCCGCGTGCCGTCGATCTACGCGGCCGGCGACGACCAGGTCGAATACTATCTGGCCACCGTGTTCGGCGACCCGGTCCGCGACGGCGACCGCTTCACGCTGCGCTGGCGCCACGACGCCATCGTCAAGGGACTGGCGGCGCGGCCGGACATGAACAGCGCGGAGGTCGTCGAGGCCGTCGCGCTGATGCACGACGTCGCCGAGCGGCTGGCGCCGCGCTTCAAGGAGCAGCTGCCCGACGACACGCTGATGCTGACCGATAACCACCGCATGCTGCACGGCCGCACCACCTACGAGGACGAGCAGCGCCACCTGATCCGCATCCGCATCTCCGACATCCCGAACGCGCAGCGCATCGGCCCGTCGGGTGTGGTGCGCGATTAATTGATCGCTCAAGCAATCCGGCGAGCGGCCGGCGGCGCCCCGCGCCGTCGCGCCGCCGAACCAGCCGGTGGTTTTAAATCCAACCGGCCTGCGCCAGCGCCCACCACAGCGCGGCGACGATCAGCAGATACGGCCACGAGCGCAGCGCGATCTTCCAGTCCACCGACGACGGCCAGCAGGCCAGGAATTGCGGCGCGATGAAAAAGGCCAGCGGCACGTCGATCCACTCGAAATGCCAGCCGCCGCGCGTGCGCCACGCCGCCACCAGAAACGGCAGCAGCACCACCAGAAACGGCGCCAGCGCGGCCGGCGCCGCGTTATACCAGCGCACCCGCGTCAGCATCACCGAGCCCAGCTCCCAACCCTGCCCGACCCGGCGCGGAATGATGGTGAACGACGCCGGCCGCGCATACGTCAGCCAGCCGACGCAAAAATGCGCCAGCTCGTGGCAGATGGTGCCGGCCAGTTTGAACAGGAAAAAGAAGGGATGGCGCGCCGCCAGCGCGCGGATCGCCAGCGCCAGCAGCAGCGACGGCGCCAGATACCACAGCACCTCGCGATGCCGGCACAGCAGCATCGGCACCAGCTCGCCGCAGCCGGTCAGCACCATGGGCCGGACTCAGAGGGACGCATCGCCGCTCACGCGCCGTAGAAGCAGCGGCCGCAGGCCTGGCGGTAGCTCTCGTTGCCGCCGATGCTGACCTGCTCGCCCTCCTTGACGCGCTTGCCGTTCTGGTCGACGCGGATATTCATCGTCGCCTTTTTGCCGCAGGAGCAGATGTTCTTGAGTTCCTCGATGTCGTCGGCCAGCGCCAGCAGATAGGCCGAACCGGGGAAGGGATCGCCGCGAAAATCGGTGCGCAGTCCGTAGCAGATCACCGGCACGCCCCTGACCTGCGCCAGCTGATGCAACTGCTGCACCTGCGCCGTGCTGAGGAACTGCGCCTCGTCGATCAGCACGCAGGCCACCTTGGGCACGCTGGCCAGGAAATCGGTGCCGGCGTCGAACACCTCCACCTGGCGTTGCGGGCCGAGGCGCGAGGTCACCAGGCCGACGCCGAAGCGGTTGTCGATGGCGGCCGTGTACAAGCGCACGGCCTGCCCCTGCTCTTCGTAGTTGTGAGCCACTTGCAGCATGGCGGTGGATTTGCCCGCGTTCATCGCAGAATATCGGAAATAAAGTTTTGCCACTGCTACGTCCCAAAGCGGAATAAGATCAAGAGCGCGATTATAAATCGGACGGCGGCGCGGCAGCACAACTTTGGCTTGCTGTCTTGGTCTGCCTTGTTGGTGCGCCGCCCCGATGCGCCGCCGGATCGGCTCGGCCGGCAGCGGCCCCCGCTTGCGGCTCCCGCTTGCGGTGCATGGCATTCGCTTGAAATTCGCATAAACTAACAGGAAAACATTCCTTCCCAGCGTGCGGGGCGCCGACTAAGATCGGCCGCTTTCACGGACGGCGGCGCCGACACAATCGGCGCGCGCCCTTTCAGCCAGGAGAACGTATGTCCACCAGTACCCGCCTATCCAGCACTCCGCCCGCCCTGTTCGGCCTGATCGGCAACACGCCGCTGGTCGAAGTGACCCGGCTCGACACCGGCCCCTGCCAATTATTCCTCAAGCTCGAATCGCAAAACCCCGGCGGCTCGATCAAGGACCGCATCGGCCTGTCCATCATCGAAGCGGCCGAGGCCGACGGCCGATTGCAGCCGGGCGGCACCATCATCGAAGCGACGGCCGGCAACACCGGCCTCGGCCTGGCGCTGGTCGGCCGCCTGAAGGGCTACCGCGTGCTGCTGGTCGTGCCCGACAAGATGTCGACCGAAAAAGTGCTGCACCTGAAAGCGCTCGGCGCCGAAGTGCGCAGCACCCGCTCCGACGTCGGCAAGGGCCATCCCGAGTATTACCAGGATTACGCGGCGCGCCTGGCGGCCGAGATCCCCGGCGCCTTTTTCGCCGACCAGTTCAACAATCCCGCCAATCCGCTGGCCCACGAAACCACCACCGGCCCGGAAATCTGGGAACAGATGGGCCATGACGTGGACGCCATCGTCGTCGGCGTCGGCTCCTCCGGCACGCTGACCGGGCTGACGCGCTACTTCCGCCAAGTCCATCCGCAGCTCGATTTCGTGCTGGCCGACCCGCAAGGCTCCATCCTCACCGAGTACATCGAGACCGGCCGCGTGTCCGACACCAGCGGCTCCTGGGCCGTCGAAGGCATAGGCGAAGACTTCATCCCGGCCATCGCCGACATGAGCGGCGTGCGCCAGGCCTATACGATCAGCGACCAGGACAGCTTCGACAGCGCGCGCGTACTGCTGCGCGCCGAGGGCATCCTCGGCGGCTCGTCGACCGGCACCTTGCTGGCCGCCGCGCTGCGCTACTGCCGCGCGCAGACCACGCCCAAGCGCGTCGTCACCTTTGTCTGCGACACCGGCACGCGCTATCTGTCCAAGGTCTACAACGACGGCTGGATGCACGACCAGGGCTTGCTGAAACGCGCCGCGACCGGCGACCTGCGCGACCTGATCGGCCGCCGCCACGACGCCGGCGACGTCGTCAGCGTCGCCCCGACCGACACGCTGCTGACCGCCTTCAACCGCATGCGCGCCACCGACCTGGCGCAGCTGCCGGTGCTGGCCGACGGCCGCCTGGTCGGCATCCTCGACGAATCGGATGTGCTGCTGACGGTGGACCGCCAGTCCGGAAAATTTTCCAGCCTGGTCGGCGAGACGATGACGGCGCGCCTCGAAACGCTGGCGCCGTCGGCCGACCTGGCTGCCTTACGCGCTACACTGGACCGCGGCCTGACCGCCGTCATCGCCGACGGCGCCACGTTCTATGGCCTGATCACGCGCTTCGACCTCCTCAACCACTTACGCAGGACACTATCTTGAGCTCATCCGACCATGGCAGCAAAGCGCACCTGGCCACGCGCGTGATCCACGCCGGCCAGTCGCCCGACCCGTCGACCGGCGCCATCATGCCGCCGATCTACGCCACCTCGACCTTCGTGCAGGACAGCCCCGGCGTCCACAAGGGCCTCGATTACGGCCGCTCGCACAACCCGACCCGCTGGGCGCTGGAGCGCTGCGTGGCCGACCTGGAAGGCGGCGCGCAGGGCTTCGCCTTCGCCTCCGGACTGGCCGCCATTTCGACGGTGCTGGAACTGGCCGACGCCGGCTCGCACATCATCGCCGGCGACGATATGTACGGCGGCACCTACCGCTTGTTCGAGCGCGTGCGGCGGCGCAGCGCCGGCCACGATTTCACTTATGTCGACCTGACCAATCCCGAGAATCTGCTGGCCGCGATCCGTCCCGGGACGCGCATGGTGTGGGTCGAAACGCCGACCAACCCGATGCTCAAGCTGGCCGATTTGCAGGCCATCGCGCGCATCTGCCGCGAGCGCGGCATCATCGCCGTGGCCGACAACACCTTCGCCAGCCCGCTGGTGCAGCGACCGCTCGAACACGGCTTCGACATCGTCGTCCATTCGACCACCAAATACCTGAACGGCCACTCCGACATCATCGGCGGCATCGCCATCGTCGGCGGCGAGGAAAGACAAAACGCGTGGCGCGAGCAGCTGGCCTTCCTGCAAAATTCGGTCGGCGCCATCGCCGGGCCGTTCGACAGTTTCCTCGCGCTGCGCGGCGTGAAGACGCTGGCGATCCGCATGGAGCGCCACTGCGCCAGTGCGCTGGAGCTGGCGCAATGGCTGGAGGCGCAGCCGCTGGTGCGCAAGGTGTTCTATCCGGGACTGGCTTCGCATCCGCAGCATGCGCTGGCCCAGCGGCAGATGGACGGCTTCGGCGGCATCATCTCGATCGATCTGGATACCGACCTGGCCGGCGCGCGGCGCTTCCTCGAACGCTGCGAAGTGTTCGCGCTGGCCGAGAGCCTGGGCGGCGTCGAAAGCCTGATCGAACATCCGGCGCTGATGACGCACGCCAGCATCCCGGCGCCGCAGCGCGCCAGGCTGGGCATCGGCGACGGCTTGATCCGGCTGTCGGTCGGCATCGAGCACATCGAGGACTTGCGCCAGGATTTGCGCAACGCCCTCGCCGCGATCCAGGCTCCGAACCAGGCTGTGAACTAGGCTATAAACCAGGCTGTGAACCAGGCCACAACCCGGATCACAGCCTGGCGCTTACTCGCCCGGATGGTATTTGCGCTCCAGATTCTTCTCGACGTCGTCCTTGTAGAACAACACGTCCTTGAATTCGCCGCGCGCATACATCGCCGCCTGGTCGGTGAAGTGCGGCGAGGCCGGGTCGCCGCTTTCGCCGCCGGCAAGCACGCTTTTGGCTTTCAGGCGCGGGCCGAATTCGACCACCGCCACGAAGCTGTTACCGCGGTCGCCGTAGATGCGCTTGGTCTTGGCCGGCGTCGACATGCCGAACGCGGCCAGCGATCCCCATGCCGACGAGGCGAACGGCACCGGGATGCTCGGCTTGCTGTCGTCGAAGGGCTGGACCACGTCGCCGCTCACGCGCTGGAAGCGGTTGATCTCGCCCCACGGCGTTTGCCATTTTCCGAAATCGGCCGCCAGCTTGTCCGACGCGCGTTGCAGCGATTGCAGGCGTTGCTGCGGCGTTGCGTCGCTGGCCATGTAGTCGAGCACCAGCACGTCCTTGGCCTTGGCGGCCGGACCCAGCGTCGACGCCATGTCCATGCCCCAGAAGATCGCCAGCGAGGTCGGCACCGACGTCAGCGAATACCGCAAATCCCAGCCGCGCAGCGCCGCGATCTGGTCGGCCAAGGAGGTCTTCAACGGGTCAGCGGCCGGCAGCGCGTCATAGTCGGCGAACAGTTTCGGCAGCAGCGGCTCGAAGGCCGGCAGCTGGCTGTCGTAGGCGGTCGCGATCAGGCTGTCGAGCGTGAAATCCTTTTGCCCGCTCAGCACGCGCACGGCGTGGATGCCGCGCGGGTTCTCGGGATTCATTGACATATACGCCGGATAGTCCTGCTGCTTCGGGCTGTCCGCGCCGGCCGCCGTGAATGGCCAGTTATTGGTGTTCTCGATCCAGCCGTTCTTGGGATTGAACAGCGTGATCGTCTCGCTGACCTTGTGCAGGCCCTTCCACTCGGTGGCCGGCGTGCTGCCGTCGACCGGCTTGCGGAAGTCGAATTTCGGATCGCGCACCGGAATGAAATTGCCGTGGAAGTAGGCGATATTGCCGTCGGCGTCGGCGTAGACGGTGTTGTTGGAGGAGTTGGTGCGCAGCTCCATCACCTTGTAGAACGCGGCGTAGTTGCGCGCCTTGGTGCGCAGGTAGGACTGCGTCAGCGCTTTCAAGGGCTCGTTCATCAGCTTCACCGCGATCCATTTGCCGTCCATGTCGCGGACGATGGGACCGTGGTGGCTGTAGTAGACGGTGATGGTTTTCTTGGCCATGCCGGTGGCCGTCTTGTACGGCACGGTGATCGGCACCGCCTTCAACGGCCGCTGCCCGTCGCCATATTTGTAGACGTAGCCGCCATCTTTTTCGCTGACGGTTTCGATGTACTCGTCGATGACGTCACCGCCGCCGGACGTGTGCATCCAGCCGAGGCGGTCGTTGAAGCCCTGGTAGACGAAGAACTGGCCCCACGTCACGGCGCCATACGCATTCAGGCCCTCGTCGCTGTGGACCTGCACTTCGGGCCGGAAGTAGAACGAGGTGTGCGGGTTGATCAGCAGCAGCGCGTGACCATCCTTGGTCAGCCTGGGCGCGATGGCGAAGCCGTTCGAGCCGCCCGGTTCGACATCGAGGTCGCTGCCGGTGGCGGCGGCGATCATCTCGGCGCGCTGGCCGTAAAAATTCTCCAGCTGTTTCAGGTCGACCGACTCGATGTCGCCGCCGATGCTGCCTTCGCTGAAGCTGAGCGCCATCCACGGCTCGAAATGCGTGATCAGCAGCGGCTGCACTTGCGGGTGCGTGGCCAGATAATAGTTCAGGCCGTCGGCGTAGGCGACCATCAGCTTCTTCAGCCACGCCGGGCTAGCCGCGTACTGCGTCTTGAGCTGCTCGGGATTGATGAACAGCTTCATGCGCAGGTCGCGGTACAGCTGCGACTCGCCCTCCACTTCGGCGCGGCGGCCCATGGCGTCGATGTAATTGAGTTCGATGCGCT
>Ga0209847_1000624_pt1 | contig 13928 bp, 9 predicted proteins | sample OrgsoiDNA_201060_FD_185808 | JGI IMG/M metagenome (GOLD analysis project Ga0209847, IMG submission 185808) | Permafrost soil microbial communities from the Arctic, to analyse light accelerated degradation of dissolved organic matter (DOM) -... | ecosystem: Environmental > Terrestrial > Soil >... | reverse complement strand
TCCATCGATTTCTGGCTGACGTCGGAGGATTTGCCCGATCCCGAAAACCGCGTCACGCTCGACGCCAACGGCGGCATCGTGCTGGCGCTCCATCCGAACAATATGGAAGGCCACCACCGCCTGCGCGACAAGCTCGAAGCGATGCTCGACAAGGTCGACTGCCACCCGCACCTGATGGAACGCAGCCTGTACCTGGGCCAGGACACGCCCATCGGCGGCACCGCGCATCAAAACGGCACGATACGCTTCGGCCGCGATCCCGCCACCTCGGCGCTGGACGTGAACTGCAAGGCGCACGATGTCGACAACCTGTACGTGGTCGACGCCAGCTTCTTCGTCTCGGCCGGCGCCGTCAATCCGTCGCTGACGGTGATCGCCAACGCGCTGCGCGTGGCCGATCATTTGCGCGCGCGGATGGGTATCTCGCCGCTGGCCGACGTGGCGCAAAGCGGCCGCACCGCAACGGCATGAGCCCCAACATCACCGAACGAGATCCATCATGAAACGCGACCTGCCGCCAACTGCCTCCGTTCCCGCCAGCGCCGGTTCTGCCACTTCTGCCAATTCTGCCACTTCTGCCGCCGCTGCGTCTTCCGCGGACATCGCCGACGACGCGCCGGCCGCCGCCAGATCGGCCGGCCTGCGCTACGTCGACGATGGCATGCCCGGCATCGCCCGCAAAGGTGGCGTCAAGCGCTTCCGCTATGTCGACGCCGACGGCGTGCCGGTGCGCGACGCGGCCATCCTGAAACGCATCGACTCGCTGGCGATTCCGCCGGCGTGGACCGACGTCTGGATCTGCACGCAAGAACGCGGCCACCTGCAAGCCACCGGCCGCGATGCGCGCGGCCGCAAGCAGTATCGCTACCACCCGCGCTGGCGCGCGCAGCGCGACGAGGCGAAATACGAGCGTATGCTCAGTTTCGGCCAGGCGCTGCCGGCGATCCGCCGCCACGTCGACGCCGCGCTGCGGCAGCACGGCCTGCCGCGCGAGAAGGTGCTGGCCACCATCGTCTATCTGCTGGAGGCGACGATGATGCGCATCGGGAACGAGGAATACGCGCGCGAGAACCAGTCCTTCGGCCTGACCACGCTGCGCGACCGCCATGTGCGCATCGACGGCAGCGCGGTGCGATTCCGTTTTCGCGGCAAGAGCGGCGTGCAGCACGAAGTCGAGGTGCACGACCGGCGGCTGGCACGTATCATCGCCCGCACGCGCGAGCTGCCGGGACAGGAGCTGTTCCAATATGTGGACGACGACGGCCAGCCGCACACGGTCGGCTCGGCCGACGTCAACGACTATCTGCGCTCCATCACCGGCGAGGATTACACCGCCAAGGATTTCCGCACCTGGTCAGGCACGGTGCTGGCGGCGGCCGCGCTGCGCGAGTTCGAACATGTCGACAGCGAGGCGCAGGCCAAGAAAAACATCGTGCGCGCGATCGAGGCGGTCGCCAAAAAACTCGGCAACACGCCGACCATCTGCCGCAAGTGCTATGTGCACCCGGCCGTCATCGTAGCCTATCTGGAAGGGCCGGCGACGCCGGTCTTGCAGGCGCGTGCGGGACTAACGCTGGCCGATGACATCCACGCGCTGCGACCGGAGGAAGCGGCGGTGCTGGCGCTGCTGCAAGCGCGCCTGCGACAGGCCAGCGTCCAGCCATGAAGAACGCTCGCTTCAGGCCAGGTCGCAGCGCAGCAGCACCGTATCGGCGCCGCCGCCCGACGTGAACACGATGCTGCGGCCGTCCGGCGACCACGCCGGGTGGACGTTGTCGACGCCATCGGGCTGCGCGATGGCCCGGACATCGCTGCCGTTTTTTTGCATGACATAGATGCGGCGGTGCGGCTGGTCGAGCTGCGCCGACATGGCGATGCGTTGTCCATCGGGACTCCAGAACGGCTGTTCGCAGCTGCCCGCCTTTGTGATCGCGCGGCCGTCCGAGCCGTCCTCGTTCATCAGCCACACCTGAAAACTGCCCGTGCCATGGTCGGCCGACAGGGCCAGCGTACGGCCATCGGGCGACCACCACGGCTGGCGGCTTTCGCCGGCCTGGTTGGTGATCTGGCGCGCCTGCGAGCCGTCCGGACGCACGGTCCACGCGTTGATGGCGTTGCCGCCCTTGCGCGAAAAGTAGGCGATCAGGTCGCGCGAGGACCACGTCGGCCCGAAGCTCCAGAACGCGGGGTCCGACACTTGCGTTACCCGACCGCTGACAAGTTCCAGCACATGGATGCCGTTTTGTCCGCTCCGGTCGGAGCTGAAACACAGCCGCGTGCCGTCGGCATTCGGCGCGACGCGGCCAGAATCGTTGGCGCTGCTTACGTGCAGACGCCGCGCGTTGGCGCCATCCGGATTCATCGCCCAGATCTGCGATTTGCCGGAGCGCTTGGAGGCGAATAATATCGTCCGGCCGTCCGGCATGAAGGTCGCGCGGTTATCCTCGGCGCCGGGCGTCGTCAGGCGATGCAGCGTGCCGGCCAGCACAGGCCCTTGCGCGAGCGGGTCCGCGCGACCGATCAGCGGCCAGGCGGACCATGCGACGCCGGTTTGGAGGAATAGTCTGCGTTTCATTGGCACCCCGATTTGTCAGCGCGATCTTTCATCCTGATTCGCCAGCCCGAATTTGCCAGCCCGAATTTACCAGCCCGATACGTCAACCCGGATGCGCGATGGCGTCACCCGGCATCTCGCCGGCGCCGCTGCCGTCGGCGACGATGTCGTGGAATTTGCCGAAGTCGAGGATGCGCGTGTTGTCCTCGGCCTTGTCGGACAGAATATCAACAAAATGGTGGTTGAAGTAGATATGCTCGGCCGCGTAGCTTTGGCGCGCGTGCACGAAATCGTTAAGCGTGTCGTCGGTGCCGGAGACGGCGAAGGTCAGCGTGGCGCCCTCGTTGTGCAAATCCTCGCGCGTTTTGCCGTACAAGGGGCTATGCTCGTCGATGTGATGCATGATGGACCAGCTCAACGCGAATACGCCGGTCTGGTGGCGTTCCAGTTTCAGGTCGTAAAAACGGGTGAACATCTGGCCTTCGCTGGTGGTCTCGCGCCGCACCAGCGCCGCGCGCACCGACGCTTCCAGTATCAGGTTGCTGCGTTCATTCCCGGCCCGCACCATCAGCGTCTGCATGCCATTGAAGCGGGTGACCACAGCCAGATCGGAGAACATGATGCGCGACGTCGGCCGCGAGAAGCGCGCGAACAACAGGCCGGTGAAGCCGGCGACGGCGATCATGCCGATCAGGATTTCGGCCGACGCCATCACATGGCCATACGTGGTGTTCGGATGCATATAGCCGTAACCGACGGTGGCCAGCGTCTCGATCGAGAAGAACACCACATCGAGCAGCGAACCGGGGCGCGCGTTGGCGACCGAATCGGGCGCCAGGTAGAACGCGGCGGCGAAGACCAGGTTGATGACGAAGTACATCGCGCCGATCAGCGCGAAGAAACGCGGCCACGACAGCGTCAGCATCCAGTGGTAGGAATCGCTCCAGTGCCAGCGGCCGACGCCGATGCGCTTGATGTTCGAATTCCCCAGCTGGAAGGCGCCGCGCACGCGCCCCACCTTGGGCCGCATCGGCTTGTCCGTCTGGTCTTCGTTCGGATGATCGGGGTCGTTGGGCGCTACGTTCATCGGCGGCTCAGTCGTCGTCGTTGGGGTCGAGGTCGGGGAACATCACTTCGGTGAAACCGAACTGCGAGAAATCGGTGATGCGCATCGGGTACAGGATGCCGAGCAGGTGGTCGACCTCGTGCTGCACCACGCGCGCGTGGAAGCCGTCGACGTCGCGGCTGATCGGCTGCTGGAACTGGTCGACGCCCTCGTAGCGCAAACGGGTCCAGCGCGGCACGCTGCCACGCAGACCGGGCACCGACAAACAACCCTCGAACGCCTCTTCTGTCTCGTCCGACAAGGGCGTCAGCACGGGGTTGATCAGCACCGTCTCCGGCACCTGCGGCGCGTCGGGATAGCGCGCGTTCTGCTTGAAACCGTAGATCACCAATTGCAGGTTGACGCCGATCTGCGGCGCGGCCAGGCCGGCGCCATTGGCCGCGTGCATGGTGTCGAACATGTCGGCGATCAGCTGGTCCATTTCCGGCGTGCCGAATTCGGTCACCGGCTCGGCGACGCGCAGCAGCCGCGGGTCGCCCATCTTGAGGATTTCACGCACCGTCATTTCTGCGCTCCTTTTTCGTACTGGATCTGTTCGAGGAAGGCGCGGAACTCGACGCCGGTCTCCGGGTGCTTCATGCCCATCGCCGTCATCGCCTTCAGATAACCGAGCTTGGAGCCGCAGTCGTAACGCTGGCCTTCATAACGGTAGGCCAGCACGCGCTCGTCCTTCATCAGCGCGGCGATGCCGTCGGTGAGCTGGATTTCGCCGCCGGTGCCGGCGCCGATGTTTTCCAGATAATCGAAGATGCGGCCCGACAGCACGTAACGGCCCACCACGGCGAGCGTCGATGGCGCGACATCCGGCGCCGGCTTCTCGACGATGCCGTGCACCAGCTCCAGGTTCTTCTGGTAGGCGGTGGCGCTGACGATGCCGTATTGCTTGGTCTCGGCGCGCGGCACATCCTGCACGCCGAGGATGCTGCAACGCTCGTAGGCATACAGCTCGGCCATCTGCGCCAGCACCGGCTTGACGCCGTCGTCGGTGTCCATGAAGTCGTCGGCCAGCAGCACGGCGAACGGCTCGTTGCCGACCACCGGACGCGCGCACAGCACCGCGTGGCCCAGGCCCAGCGGCGCCGACTGGCGGATGTAGATGCAGTTGACGTTCTTCGGAATCACGTTGCGCACCAGCTCCAGCAGCGCCGCCTTGTTGGCCGCTTCCAGCTCGGCTTCGAGCTCGTAGGCTTTGTCGAAGTGGTCTTCGATGGCGCGCTTGTTACGGCCGGTGATGAAGATCATTTCCGTGATGCCGGCGGCGACCGCCTCCTCCACCGCGTACTGGATCAGCGGCTTGTCGACGATGGGCAGCATCTCCTTCGGCTGCGCCTTGGTAGCGGGCAGGAAGCGGCTACCAAGGCCGGCGACGGGGAAGACTGCTTTTTTTATTTGGTTCATAGCTGCTTCCGTTATTGTTCGTTTTTTTCTGGCGAGGATTCCACTGGCACGGCCAACAGCTGCAACAGTCCCGCTTCATCGAGGATGGCCACGCCCAGTTCCTGCGCCTTGGCCAGCTTGCTGCCGGCATCGGCGCCGGCGACGACGTAGCCGGTTTTTTTCGAGACCGAGCCGGCCACCCTGCCGCCTGCCGCTTCGATCAGTTCCGCCGCTTCTTCGCGGCTCATGTTGGGCAGTGTACCGGTCAGTACAAAGGTTTTGCCGTTCAATAGGCTTTGCGGCACGGCGCTGGTTTCGGGCAGCTGGGCCAGCAGCGCGGTGCGCAGCGCGTCCAGCGCCAGCAGCTGTTCGCGGTGGCCGGGCTGCGCCATCCATTCCTCCAGCGCGGCGGCGACGCCGGCGGGCAGACCGAAGATGTCGAAGGTATTGCGCTCGGTGATGGCGGCCAGCGTGGGGAACTGCTCCAGCAACTGCTTGCTGCGCGGGCCGGTCAGTTTCGGTATGCCCAGTTCCGTCAGCAGCTTGACCGGGTCGAGCTGCTCGCGCAGGCGCGCGCTCGGCGCGTGTTCGCCTTGCGGCGCCACGCCAACCTTGAGCAGCGCGTCGATGGCCTGCTGGTTTTTCGGCTCGGCGAAAAAGTCGGCGATCGAAATGGCGACGGTGCCGCCGATGTCGGGCAGCACGCGCAGCAGCGCGGCCGGCGCATGGCGCACCAGCTCGAAGCTGCCCAGCCACTCGGCCAGCGTCTTGGCGGTCGATTCGCCGACATGGCGGATGCCAAGGCCGAACAGCAGCCGTTCAAGCGGCGGCTGTTTGCTGGCGGCGATGGCTTCCAGCAGATTGTCGGCCCACTTGGTGGCGATCTTGCCTTGTACGACAGTCTCCGGCACCGTGCCGTCGCGCTCATCGGCGAGGCGCTTCATCTTCAGCAGGTCGTCCAGCGTCAGCTTGTACAGATCGGCCACGCCGTGCACCAGATTCGCTTCGACCAGATTATCGATATAGCGGTCGCCCAGGCCCTCGATGTCCATCATGCGGCGGCCGGCGAAGTGGCGGATCGCCTCCTTGCGCTGGGCCGAGCAGAACAAACCGCCGGAGCAGCGCGCGATGGCCTCGTCCTCCTCGCGCACGACATGCGAGCCGCACACCGGGCACTGCTTCGGCAGCACGTACTGCGCCGGTTCCGGCGTCGGGCGTTTTTCCAGCACCACCGCCAGCACTTCGGGGATCACGTCGCCGGCGCGGCGCACGATGACCGTGTCGCCGACGCGCACGTCCTTGCGGCGCACTTCGTCCTCGTTGTGCAGCGTGGCGTTGGTGACGTTGACGCCGCCGACGAACACGGACGCCAGCCGCGCCACCGGCGTGATGGCGCCGGTGCGCCCGACCTGCACTTCGATCGCCAGCACCGTGGTGGTGGCCTCCTCGGCGGGGAATTTATGGGCCAGCGCAAATCGCGGCGCGCGCGAAACAAAGCCCAGCGCGCGCTGGTCTTCGACCTTGTTGGCCTTGTAGACGACGCCGTCGATTTCATACGGCATGGCGGGCCGGTTGGCGCCGATGTTCTTGTAGTAGCCTAGCAGGCCGTCGACGCCGCGCACCACGGCAGCCTCGCGCGCGACCGGCAAACCCAGTTCGCGATACCAGTCCAGCAGCGCCGCATGCGACGGCGGCATGTCCGCGCCTTCGAGCGCGCCGATGCCGTAGCTGAAGAAGCTCAGCTTGCGCGCGGCGGTGATGCGCGAATCGAGCTGGCGCAGCGAACCGGCGGCGGCGTTGCGCGGGTTGACGAATTCCTTCTGGCCGGCGGCGCGCTGGCGCGCGTTCATGCTGTCGAAATCGGCCTTGAACATCAGCACTTCGCCGCGCACGTCCAGCAGCGCCGGCGGCGTGGCCGTGTTCAGGCGCAGCGGAATGCTCCGGATGGTCTTGATGTTGGCGGTGACGTCCTCGCCGGTGTAGCCGTCGCCGCGCGTGGCGGCCTGCGTCAGCACGCCGTTCACATAACGGATGTTGATGGCCAGGCCGTCGTACTTCACCTCGGCCGCATATTCGACTTCGATGGCGTCCAGCCCTTCGCGCACGCGGCGGTCGAAGTTGACGATGTCCTCGTCCTCGAAGCCGTTATTCAGCGACAGCATGGGCACCGAGTGGCTGACCTGGTCGAACTGCGGCAACGGCGCGGCGCCCACGCGCAGGCTGGGAGTATCGGGCGCCACCAGCTCGGGATGGGCCGCTTCCAGCGCTTGCAGTTCGATGAACAGTTTATCGTAGTCGGCGTCCGGTATCGTCGGCGCGTCGAGCACGTGGTAGGCGTGCAGGTGGCGGTTCAATTCGGCGGTCAGGCTGACGATGCGCGCGGCATCGGCCTGGGTATTCGTATCGCTCATGCTTGTACTTCTCAGCTAAATAAACGCAGCGCGCGGGTCGAGCCGGCGGGTATGTCGGCCGCTTCCATCTCGGCGTAAAAGTCCTGCACCTGACCGGCGATTTCGGCCAGCGCGGCGTCCGACAGCGGCTGGTTGTAGTCGTCGACGATGGTCGCGTCGAGGCGCCCGGTCAGCGATTTGGCGCAGGCCACCATCGCGCCGAAGCCGTCGCGCGCCGGCGCCACGCAGGGCACATCGAGCAGCAGCGTCAGGCGCGGCGTGGTTTCCTCGGCCAGCGTGACGTTGGTCGACAGCGAGAACAGGAAGCCGCCCTCGCCGTCCGGCATCACGTAGCGGCCGTCGGGCCGCACGTCGAAGCCCTGCTTTTCCAGTGCGCCGAGCAAGGTCGAGATGGCCCACGGCGCGCCGTTGGCGGCCAGGTTGACGCCCAGCTGCGCGTCATGGCCGGCGACGAAGCGATGCAGGTTGCGCGCCTCGGCCATCACTTCGATCATGTCCGGAATTTCCGGCTCGGCGCCGATTTCGTCGGCCATGGCGCGCAGGCGCGTGACCAGTTCCGAATATTCCAGTTCGTTGAGCGCCGTGCTGCGGCTGGCCAGCTGCACGCCGCCCTGCAATTTGGTGTAGACGCCGCCGTGGACGATGGGTTCCCAGTCGCCGCTGACGGCCAGGCCGATGTAGTGCACCGGCTTGTTGCCGACCATGCGCAGCGTTTGCAGCACCGGCAGCAGCTTGTCGCCGCGCGCGGCGCCTTCCAGCGCCAGCGGCAGCAGGCAATCGATCAGCGGATCGACCAGACTGGTGGCCTGCTCGGCCGCCGGCGTGACGGCGTTGGCCGGCGCGCCAGGCGGCGTGGCGGCGGCGCCTTGATCGGCCCCTCCAACCGCGCCACCGCCATGAGCCGCACCGACGCCACCGACAACGGCGCCAGCCTGCATATGGCCCGCTTCGTCGTCGAGCGAAAAACTCGGCTCGTGGCGGACGGTGGGCGCGGTGTCGCCACTGCGCATCAGCACATCGTCATGATCGGTCGAGAAAGCGCGTTCGACGCTTTTCTTGGCCTTGTGCTCCTGCCATTTGTTGTACGTGAAAACGCCAGCGATGAAGACCCCGCCGGCCGCGATCAAACTCATTTGAAGATCTGTCATGCTGCTTGTGCCTCGGCGGCGCGATGGACGGCGTCATGCCGCTCCGCTCTATCTCACCCACGCCCGCCTGAGCCACCCTTTATCTCGATGAATCGTTTATAAGTCACTGTTTGAACATCGGTTCCAGTGAGGATTCGTAATCTCGGTGTTGCCATGTCGTGCCGCGAATGATACCAACATCATAGACTGAACGCCAAATGGCGGCCGTCCGGTGCGGCGCCGGCAGGATGCGGCTTACGCGGCCTGCAAACCATCGACCATGCCGACCGCCGCTTCCATGTCCACCGCCACGATGCGCGACACACCCTGCTCCTGCATCGTCACGCCGATCAGCTGGTTGGCCATCTCCATCGCGATCTTGTTGTGCGAGATGAACAGGAACTGGGTCTGGTCCGACATCCGTTTGACCATCCTGCAAAAACGTTCGGTGTTGGCGTCGTCGAGCGGCGCGTCGACCTCGTCGAGCAGACAGAATGGCGCGGGGTTCAAACGGAACATCGAGAACACCAGCGCGGTCGCGGTCAGCGCTTTTTCGCCGCCCGACAGCAAGTGGATGGTGGCGTTCTTTTTGCCCGGCGGCTGCGCCATCACCTGCACGCCGGAGTCGAGGATCTCGTCGCCGGTCATGATCAACCTGGCCTGGCCGCCGCCGAACAGAATCGGGAACAGCTCAGAGAAGTGGCAGTTGACGCGGTCGAAGGTGTCCTGCAACAGTTCGCGGGTCTCCTTGTCGATGCGGGCGATGGCGTCTTCCAGCGTGTTGATCGCCTCGGTCAGGTCGGCGTTTTGCGCGTCGAGGAAATTCTTGCGTTCGGAGGCCGTCGCCAGTTCGTCGAGCGCGGCCAGATTCACCGCGCCCAAGCCGGCGATGGCGTTGGTCAGGCGCGTCACCTCGCCTTGCAGGTAGGACGGCTTCATGTCGGGATGGAGTTTTTCGGACAGCGCCGCCTCGTCGGCCTGCACTTCCAGCAGCTGCGCAGCGAACTGCTCCTGGTTCAGGCGCGCGGCCTGCTCCTTGAGCTGCATCTCCATGATCTTGTCGCGCTGCGGCTGCAAGGTGCGCTCGGCCGACATGCGGCCCTCCTCGAAGGCGCGCAACTGCTGCGTGATCTGGTCCAGCTCATGGCGCGCGTCCGACAGCGCGCGTTCCTGCTCGGTGCGACGCTGCAGCAGGTCTTGCAGGCCGTCGTTGGCGGCGCCCGATTCCAGGCTTTCCAGTTCGGACTGGCCGGCCGTCAGGCTGGCCGCCACCTGCGCCGCCTGCGTGGTGGCGGTGGCGATATTGCGGCGCAGTTCCTCGATCTTGCTGCGCTGGGATTTCTCGGCGAACTGCGCCTCCTGCGCGGCGCGTTCCAGGTCGCGCAGCTGTTCGCGGGCGTCGCTCAGCCGCTGTTCCTTCAACAGGAATTCGGTCTGGCCGTCTTCGTGCTCGCCTTGCAGATTGCCGAGCTCCATATCGAGCTGTTCGAATTTTTCTTCCGATTCCATCTTGACCTGCATCTGCTCCGCTTCCTGCGCGGCGATTTCTGCCAGGTCGGCTTCAAGCTGCTTGCTGCGCTGGTTGAAGCGCGCCTCGACCTCGGACAGCTTGACGACGTCGAGCTGCAGCGTGTGCACGGCCTGGGTCAGGCTTTGCGATTTGGCGCGGTACTCGCTGAGTTGGCGCGTCAGGTTGCTGACGGCGGCGTCGGCCCGCACCGCGCGCGCGCGCGCCTCGTCGGCCAGCATCTGCTGCGCGCGCAGCTGCTTGGTGATGTTGTCGATTTCCTGCTGGCGACCGAGCATGCCATCCTGCTCGGAATCGGCGGCGTAGAAACGCACACTGCCCGGCGCGATGACGTGCCCTTGGCGCGTGACGAAGTAGCCACCGGCCGGCAGCTTGGCGCGCTCGGCGAAGGCTTCGGCCGCGTCGTCGGCGCTGTAGACGTTGTGCAGCCAGTCTTGCAGCACGCCGCGCAGGCCCGGATCGTTGAGCTTCAACAGGTTCAGGAAAGGCCTCAGTCCGGCGACGTCGGCGGGCGCCGGCGGCGTCGCGGTCGACGGCGCGAACAGCGCCAGCTTAGCCGGCGGCGCATCGCTGAAAAAGGCCTTGGCCCAGTCGATGTTCGACATCTGCAATGCCGACGTGCGTTCGCGCAGGATGGCTTCCAGCGCCGTCTCCCAGCCCTGCTCGATGTGCAGCTTTTGCCACAGCTGCGGCAGTGTGTCGAGTTCGTGCTTCTTCAGCCACGGCTGCACTTTGCCCTGCGCCTGCACGCGTTCCTGCATCTGGCGCAGCGCGTTCAGGCGCGCTTCCAGTTGCGCGTTGGCGGCGGTCTCGGTGTTGACTTGCGCTTGCGCGGCGGCGCGTTCGTCTTCGAGGCGCGGCTGCTGTTCCAGCGCTTCTTCCAGCAGATAGCCCTGTTCTTCCTGCGCCTGCTGCTTTTCCTCGAGCTGCATCTTCAGGTTGGCCAGATGACTGCTGTCGGGCAGGCTGAGGCCGTTCTTTTCCTGTTGCAGACGTTCGCGCCGCGTCGCCAGGCCGTTCAGGATATTCGAGGCGTTGCGCTGGTGCGCCGATTCCAGCTCCAGCTGCTGCTGCGCCTGCATGATGCGGCCGCGCGATTCGGTGCTCTTGTTCTGCGCCTCGCGCCACGCCTGCTCCAGCGTCGGCAGCGATTCGCTTTTTTGTTCGGCCATCATCTGCGACTGCTCGACCTTGGCCGACAGCTCTTCCAGATTGAATTCGGCTTCCTCGATCTGCTCGCCGTATTCCTGCGCCTGGCTCTGCCACTGGTCGCGCTGCGCGGTTAGCGTGGCCAGTTGCGCTTGCAGGCGGCCGCGCGATTCGAGCACGAACTTGATCTGCGCTTCGAGGCTGCCGATTTCGGCGTTGGTCTGGTACAGATGACCCTGCGCCGTGTGCAGGCGGTCACCGACGGCGAAGTGGGCCTGGCGCATCTGCTCCAGGGTCAGCTCGACGTTGCGCAGCTTGGCGGTCTGCTCTTCGAGATCGTTCTGCGCTTGTTCGACTTCGCGGAAATAGCGCTTTTGCTCGTTCTCGGCCTCGTTCTTGCGCAGCAGCCAGAGCAGCTTTTGCTTTTCTTCCTGATCGGCTTGCAAAGAATGGAATTTGGTGGCGACGGCGGCCTGGCCTTCGAGCTTTTCCAGGTTGGTGTTCAGCTCGCGCAGGATGTCTTCGACGCGCAGCAGGTTTTCGCGCGTGTCCTGCAAGCGGTTTTCCGTCTCGCGGCGACGCTCCTTGTACTTCGACACGCCGGCCGCTTCCTCAAGGAACACGCGCAGCTCTTCCGGGCGCGATTCGATGATGCGCGAAATCATGCCCTGGCCGATGATGGCGTAGGCGCGCGGCCCGAGGCCGGTGCCGAGGAAAATATCCTGGATGTCGCGCCGGCGCACCGGCTGGCCGTTGATGTAATAGGTGGACGTGCCGTCGCGCGTGAGCGTGCGCTTGACGGCGATCTCGGCGTACTGGCCCCACTGGCCGGCGGCCTTGCCGTCGTTGTTGTCGAACACCAGCTCGACCGAGGCGCGCCCGGCCGGCTTGCGGTGCGTGGAACCGTTGAAGATGACGTCCTGCATCGACTCGCCGCGCAACTCGGAGGCCTTCGACTCGCCCAGCACCCAGCGCACGGCGTCGATGATGTTGGACTTGCCGCAACCGTTGGGTCCGACCACGCCGACCAACTGACCCGGCACCTGGAAATTGGTGGGATCGACGAAAGACTTAAATCCCGACAATTTGATGGATGATAGTCGCACGTTGTTTTAACAGTTCTTCGCCGGGGCCGGCATCAGCCGGCGGTGTAAAAGTGGGGCCGGATTAAAAAGCCGCGGCCGGATCGAGTCGGGGACAGCCAGTGCTGGCTTACTCCATTGACAAGTAAACCATCATACCATTTTACGCATGGAATCTGGCCAAAAACCCACAGCGCCGGCAGCACGTGGCCGCTCGCCGGGCGACACGCATATCCTCTCGTGATTTTGAAAAGCAACATCAAAAACGGTATTGCAGGCCCGTGCTGACGGTGCGCGTGATGCCACCGGGCAGGTGGTCATCGGCCACCATACGATCGCAGACGAGGAAGCCGCGCACCCGCACGCTGAAGAAATACACCACCCCGCCCTGCACATTCGCGGCGCCGCCGCGCAGCTCATTTTGCAGCGGGCGCCGCATGCCGTTGACGGTCAGCTGCAACAAGTCGCTGACAGGCAGCGAAATACCGGTCAACCAGTAGCGCACATGGCTGCGGGTGGCTGGCGTGTTCTGGTAGCGGTCGTCGCCGGCCATGGCGTAGAGGCGCACCGCCGGCAGCGCGTACGATCCACTGGCCTGCCATTTGGCGCGAAAGTCCTGCGGCTGCGGTCCGCCCTGCCGGTCGTCGCGCGCGTAGGCCAGGCTGGCGGTGACCGGGCCGCCCTCGTAGCCGAGCGACAAATCGCTCTGGCCCAGCCGTGGCGGCAGCGGCCCGCCGGCCAGATAGCCGGGATCGGTCTGCGGCGTGCTGCGGTTGTAGCGGGCGCGCAGCGTGTAACCGTCGAACTCCGGACTCATGTAGCCGACCGCGTTGCTGACACGGTTGCGCAGGTTCAGGAAATTGGCCACGGTCGTCGCGCCGCCGTCGTGCGCCACCAGGCTGATGTCGTTCAGCATGGCCGTGTAGGCCGGCGCGCCGGTCGGCACGCCGAAGTCGAGCCGGCCGGCGACCACGGTGCCGTAAGCGCCCGCCAGGCCGACATAGCTGTTGCGGTAGGCCGGCGTGCTGCCCGCGCCGCTGTCGACCAGGATGCTCCAATCGAGGCCGCCGATCGCCGCCAGGCCGGGCGCCAGCGTGTCGCGGGTGATCAGGCCCATGTGCGAGTTGTTGTCGACCATCGCCGTGTGCCTGCCCTGTCCACTGACGTCGGCCACGTCCACGCCGACGTCGAGCCGGCCATACAGCAGCAGCGCGTCGTCGCCGGCCCAGGCCGGAATGGCGACGACGAACGACATGACGACCGCCAAGCAGATGTGCATATCCCCCCTCCAATAAGCCACCGTCGTCCATCGCCGCCGACCCATGCCTGGCCGCTTCAGCGCGCCGGGGTCCGCGCGGGCAGCCTGGCGAAGGCCCGGTTGAGCTGCGCCAGCATGGCGTCCGGCACCTGCTGGCTGCACCACAGATAGCGCTCGTTTCCTTCCGGTATATCGCTGAAGTGGGTGATCTTGAAGCGGCCGGGCGGATAGCCGAGGCTGCGCACCAGCGGCGCGAAAGCATCCTCGGCCATGAACATATAGTCGGCACGCTTGCCGCCCAGCATGGCCACCATAT
>Ga0209847_1000622_pt1 | contig 13952 bp, 8 predicted proteins | sample OrgsoiDNA_201060_FD_185808 | JGI IMG/M metagenome (GOLD analysis project Ga0209847, IMG submission 185808) | Permafrost soil microbial communities from the Arctic, to analyse light accelerated degradation of dissolved organic matter (DOM) -... | ecosystem: Environmental > Terrestrial > Soil >... | reverse complement strand
CCACCGAAGATGGCCAGGCCGAGCGGACGACGCAACTCGGCGCCCTCGCCCCAGCCCAGCATCAGCGGCACGGCGGCGAACAGCGCGGCCAGTGTCGTCATCAGAATAGGACGGAAGCGCAGCAGCGCCGCCTGATGGATGGCCTCGCGCGGCGGCTTGTGCTGTTCGCGTTCGGCTTCGATGGCGAAGTCGATCATCATGATGGCGTTCTTTTTCACGATGCCGATCAGGAGGATGATGCCGATGATGCCGATCACGCCCAGATCCTGGCCGCTGATCCACAGCGCCAGCAGCGCGCCGACGCCGGCCGACGGCAGCGTCGACAAGATCGTCAGCGGATGGATATAGCTTTCATACAGCACGCCCAGCACGATGTAGACGCAGACCACGGCGGCCAGGATCAGCCACAGCTGGTTCGACAGCGAAGCCTGGTAGGCGCCGGAAGCGCCGAGGAAGGTCATCGTCACCGACGCCGGGAAGTTGATCTCCTTGGCGGCGGCCTTGATGCTGTCGACCGCCGTGCCGAGCGAGACGCCGGGCGCCGTGTCGAAGCCCAGCGTGGTGGCCGGGTATTGCGATACGTGCGTCACTTGCAGCGGCGCCGAACGTTCGGTCACGGTGGCCACCGCCGACAGGGGGGTGGCCTTGCCGGAGCCGCTGCGCAGCTGCAGGTTGCCCAGCAGGGCTGGCGAATCGAGGCCTTGCGGGTTCGCTTCCAGAATCACGCGGTACTGGTTGGTCTCGGTGAAAATGGTCGAGACGATGCGCTGGCCGAAGGCCGAGTACAAGGCGTCGTCGATCGAGGCGGCGCTGATCGACAGGCGCGAGGCGCTGTCGCGGTCGACGCTGACGTAGGCCGCGTTGGCGCTGGCGCCGACGTCGGAGGTGACGTTGCGCAGCTGCGACTTGGTGCGCATCTGCGCGGTCAGCTTGTTGGCCCACTCGTTGACGGAGGCGTTGTCGGCGCCCTCGATCGAGACGCGGAACTGGGTCGGGCCGGTTTCGGCGTCGATGGTCAAGTCCTGCGTCGGTTGCAGATAGATGATCAGGCCGGGGATCGCGGCGACGCGCTGGCGCAGGTGCTCCATCGTGTCGGGCTGGGAGCCGCTGCGCTTGTGCTTCAGGTTGATCAACATGCTGCCGGTGTTGAGCATGGTGTTGTTGGCGGCGTCGACGCCGACCACGGAACTCAGGCTCTCGACATCGGGATCGGCCAGGATGGCGCGCGCGGCCTGCTGCTGCAGGTCGGCCATGTGGGCGTAGGAGACGGCCTTGGTGGTTTCCAGGCGCGCTTGCAACTGGCCGGTGTCCTGGGTCGGGAACAGGCCTTTCGGGATCACCAGATACAGCACGGCGGTCAGGATCAGGGTGCCCAAGGCAACCAGCAAGGTCAGGCCCTGGCGGTTCAAGACCCAGGTCAGCGAAGTGTCGTAGTGGCCGATGACCCAGTCGAAGAACTGCTGGAAGCGGCGGCCGAAGGCGGTCGGCTTCTCTTCGCTGTGCGGCTTGAGCCAGCGGCCCGACATCATCGGCACCAGCGTCAGCGAGACCACCGCCGAAATCAGGATCGTGATGGCCAGCGAGATGGCGAACTCGCGGAACAGCCGTCCGACCACGTCGCCCATGAACAGCAGCGGGATCAGCACGGCGATCAGCGAGACGGTCAGCGAGATGATGGTGAAGCCGATCTGCGTGGCGCCTTTCAGCGCGGCGGCCATCGGCGACTCGCCCTCTTCGATGTAGCGGGCGATATTCTCGATCATCACGATGGCGTCATCGACGACGAAGCCGGTGGCGATGGTCAGCGCCATCAGCGACAGGTTGTTCAGGCTATAGCCGAGCAGGTACATGACGCCGCAGGTGCCGATTAGCGAGATCGGCACGGACAGGCTGGCGATGACGGTGGCGCGCACGCTGTGCAGGAAGGCGAAGATCACCAGCACCACCAGCACCACGGCCAGTATCAGCTCGGTCTCGACGTGTTCGACGGAGGCGCGGATGCCGGTGGTGCGGTCGCTCAGCACCTCGACCTTCATGGCCGCCGGCAGCGCGGCGCGCAGCTCGGGCAGGCGCGCCTTGATGGCGTCGACCGTGGCGATGACGTTGGCGCCGGGCTGGCGCTGCACGTTCAGGATGATGGCCGGCTTGGTGCCGGCCCAGGCGCCCAGCTCCGTGTTCTCGGCGCTGTCGATCACTTGCGCGACGTCTTTCAGGCGGATGGGCGCGCCGTTTTTATACGCCAGGATCAGGTCCTGGTATTCGGCCGCCGCGACCAGCTGGTCGTTGGCGTTGATGCTGTAGGCGCGCGTCGGGCCGTCGAAGTTGCCCTTGGCGCCGTTGGCGTTGGCCGCCGTGATGGCGGTGCGCAGCGTGTCCAGGCCGATGTTGTAGGAGGCCATGGCCTGCGTGTCGGCCTGGATGCGCACGGCCGGCCGCTGGCCGCCGTTCAGCGTCACCAGACCGACGCCGTTGACCTGGCTGATTTTCAGCGCCAGGCGCGTGTTGACGGTGTTCTGCACTTCCGTCAGCGGCATCGTGTCGGAAGTGATGGCCAAGGTCAGCACCGGCGCGTCGGCCGGGTTGACCTTGGCGTACACCGGCGGCGCCGGCAGGTCGGTCGGCAGCAGCGAGTTGCCGGCGTTGATGGCGGCCTGCACCTCTTGCTCGGCCACGTCCAGCGTCTGGCCCAGGCCGAACTGCAAGGTGATGATGGAGACGCCGGCGGCGCTGGTGGAGCTCATGCGCGCCAGGCCGGCCATCTCGCCGAACTGGCGTTCCAGCGGCGCGGTCACGGTCTGGCCCATCACTTCGGGGCTGGCGCCCGGATACAGCGTCTGCACCTGGATGGTCGGGAAATCGACCTGCGGCAGCGCCGACAGCGGCAGGAACTTGAAGCCGACGATGCCGGCCAATACGATCGCCAGCATCAGCAGCGAAGTCGCCACCGGTCGCTGGATAAAGGGTGCTGATGGACTCATTGTTTTATACCTGTCGATTCAAGGACGCCATCACTGGGCCGACGCCGATGCCGACGCCGATGCGGAGCCGTCGTGGCGATGGTGGTGATGCGCCGACGCGGCGTCCTGCGCGGCGGACGGCGCCGGGTCGCCTGCGGCGGCGGCCGTGCCGGCCGGCGAGGCGGCGGCCGCTGGCGCGGCGGCGGCGCTGGCCGGGTTGGTGTCGGCCGTGGCGGACGCGGAAGCGCCCCACTTGCCCTTGCCACCCTTGCCGCCCTTGCCGCCGGCTGGCCGGTCGCCCGGCAGGATCACGTGGGCGCCATCCTTCAAACGGTCGGCGCCTTCGGTGATGACTTGTTCGCCGACCTGCAGGCCGGTGCTGATCTGGACCTTGTCGACGGTGGCCTGGCCGCGCGTGACGGGGCGCAGCGAGACCGTCTTGTCGGCCTTGAGCACGTAGACGAAATCGCCGTTGGCGCCGTGGCGCAGCGCCGTCACCGGCACCATCACCGCATCCTTGATGGTGCGCAGTTCCAGGCGCACGTTGACGAACTGGCTGGGGAACAGCGCGAACTTGGCGTTGGCGAAGCGCGCCTTGGCCTTGACGGTGCCGGTCTGCGTGTCGACCTGGTTGTCGAGCGCGGCGAAATGGCCGGTGTCGAGCGTGTTGACGCGGGTGCGGTCCAGCGCCACGGCCGGCAGCACGTTGCCGGCGATGGAGCGCTGCTGCACTTCCGGCACATTGTCTTGCGGGATGGAGAATTCGACGTCGATCGGCGACAGCTCGGTGATGGTGGCCAGGCCGTTGGTGTCACCGGAGCTGACCAGGTTACCGATATCGACGGCGCGCAGGCCGACGCGGCCGCTGATCGGCGCGACGACCTTGGTGTAGCCCAGGTTCAGGCGCGCCGCACCTTCGGCCGCGACGTCGGTCTTGACGGTGCCGTCGAGCTGCTTGACCAGCGCGGCCTGCGTGTCGACGTCCTGCAAGGCGATCGAGTCCTGCTTGAGCAGGGTCTGATAGCGCGTCAGCGTCAGCTTGGCGATGTCGAGCTGCGCCTCGTCGCGCTGGCGCTGGCCGGTGGCCTGCAACAGCGCCATCTCGAACTGGCGCGGGTCGATCTGGGCCAGCACCTGGCCGGCCTTGACCATCTGGCCCTCGGTGAACAGAACCTTCTGCAAAATGCCCGACACCTGCGCGCGCACCGTCGTGGTGGCCGCCGCCGTGACCGTGCCGAGGGCGTCCAGCACCACCGGCACATCGGCTTTTTCCGCCGTCGCCACGCCCACCGTGCTAGGCACATCGCCGCCCGGACGTCCGGCCGCACCACGCTTGCCGCCAGGGCCGGCGCCGCCGGCGCTGTCATCGGGACGATGGGTCAGGTGCCAGGCGAGGCCGCCCAGTGCGACCATCACGGCCACGGCGACCACGCTGCCGACCAATTTCTTGCGCGGGCTGCGTTGAGGAGGAGTGCTTGTCAGTACGGGCGTTGCTTGCGAATCCATCTCTTATCCTTATGTGGGCCGCGTGGGCGCGGCGTTTTCTCAATCTGTGCGGCGGTGTCGGCATCGGCGGACCACGATCCCGTGGTCTGGGCGCTACGATGCGGCGACTCTAGCATAAATGACCTATTTTAATAGCTCAAAGTGAAACAATACAGTATTCGTATGACAGGCCGTCACGGAGCAGGGTTGAACGGTTTGGAGGCCTATCGAGCTGGTTCCGGGCGCGGCATGCGAGTTTGCCCGCAATTCCGGCATGTGTGGGGACGAGTTACAAAGACGCTACAAATTGCCTAGGCACTCGCCGGGCGTCGAGCGGCGCCTTAACAATCCCGCTTTACAAATCTTTACGCGGGCTTTACCCGACTGAAACGCCGCCTTGACGCGGCGCGCGCAAAGTAGAGGCGTTGTCTCCCAACCACCACTCCTCACGAGGAAGCTGAAATGAGTATCTTCAACCGCAGCACCCTGTCCGCCTTCATCCTTGGCGCCGCCTTGGCGGCCGGCGCCGGCGCCTTCGCCACCGGCCAGGTGGCGCTGCCCGGCCACGGCCAGCACGGCGACATGGCGGCCCACGTCGACCACGCGCTCAAGCACTTATACGTGGACCTCGACGCCACCGATGCGCAAAAAGCCAGGATAGACCCGCTGGTGCGCCTAGCCATGCAGGACCTGAAGCCGCTGCACGAGCAGCTCGGCGCGGCGCACCAGCAGGCCATCGCGCTGCTGACGCAGCCGACCCTGGACCGTACGGCGATCGAGGCGGCGCGCCAGCACAACATGCAACTGGCCGACCAGGCCTCGAAGCGCATCGTGCAGCTGATCGCCGACGTCGGCGACGTGCTGACGCCGGCCCAGCGCCAGAAGCTGGCCGACCACTTCAGCAAGATGCACGGCATGCGCGGCATGCACGGCTGATGCCGCGGCCGATGTTACGGGCGAGGCACGGCGCTGGCGACGCCGCTTGTGTCGCCCCCTGCCGCTCCGTAGAATGCGCTGCATGAGCGAGCACATACTATTAGTTGAAGACGACCCGCGCCTGGCCGAGATGCTGCAAGAGTATCTCGGCCAGGCCGGCCTGCGCGTCAGCCACGCGGCGCTGGGCGCCACCGCGCTGGAGCTGCTGCGCGGCGCGGCCACGCCGTTCAACGCCGTGATCCTCGACCTGATGCTGCCCGACATGGATGGCCTGGACGTCTGCCGCCGGCTGCGCGCCACGCACGACACGCCGGTGCTGATGCTGACCGCGCGCGGCGACGCCATCGACCGCATCGTCGGCCTGGAGCTGGGCGCCGACGACTACCTGCCGAAACCATTCGAGCCGCGCGAGCTGCTGGCGCGCCTGCGCGCCATCCTGCGCCGCCGCGTCGACGACAGCCGGGAAAATTCAGGGTCAGTGCCGACATCAGCACACGAACTGAGCGCCACGCTACGCTTCGGCCGCCTCGAAATCGCGCCCGACGCCCACGCCGTCACGCTAGCCGGGGCGCCGTGCGAGCTGACCTCCTACCAGTACGAGCTGCTGCTCGCGCTGGCCCGCAACGCCGGCCGGGTGCTGTCGCGCGACACGCTGATGGAGCTGGTCAAGGGCGAGCAGCTCGAAGCGTTCGACCGCTCGATCGACGTGCACATGTCGCGCATCCGCGCCGCCGTCGAGGACGATCCCAAAAAACCACGCCGCATCATCACCGTGCGCGGCGCCGGCTATGTCTTCGCCAAGGTGCAGGACTGATGCCGCGCCTGTACTTCCGCATCTATCTGGCGCTGATGGGCAGCCTGCTGCTGTTCGCGCTGGCCACCGCCTTCGTCTGGCACCGCGCCGGCGGGCCGATGGAACGCGCCGGCGCGACCATGGGCCAGATCGTGCAGAACGTGCTGGCGCCGGCCGACGCGCCGCCGGCCGCGCAGCAAGCCGCGCTGGAACGCCTGGCGCAGGGACTGGCCGCCGACATCAGCTTGTACAGCGCCGACTGGCGCTTGCTGGCCTCGGTCGGCCAGCCGCTGGGCCGGCCGCAGTGGCGCATGGGGCCGATGAGCGGCGGCGAGCAAATCTATTCGGTCCATGTGGCCGACGGCAGGCGCCTGCTGGCCAGCCAGCCGCTCGGCTACATCCAGCCCAAGCTGCTGATGCACACGCTGCTGCTGCTGCTCGCGCTGTCGATCGGCGTGGTGGCCTTCCCCATCGTACGCCATCTGACGCGGCGGCTGGAACGTTTGCAGCGCGGCGTCGAATCGCTGGGCGCGGGCGATTTGTCGGCGCGGGTGGCGGTCGAAGGGCAAGACGAAGTGGCGTCGCTGGCGCTCAGTTTCAACCGCGCGGCCGACCAGATCGAGCAGCTGGTGGCCGCGCACAAGGCGTTGCTGGCCAACGCCTCGCACGAATTGCGCACGCCGCTGGCGCGCATCCGGCTGGCGCTGGAGCTGGTCAAGGACTCGGTCGGCGAAAAGCGCAAGGCCGGGCTGGAACAGGATATCGCCGAACTCGATCACCTGCTCGACGAGATTTTATTGGCCAGCCGCCTCGGCGCCATCAACGACGGCATGCAGCGCGAAGAGATCGACCTGCTCGCGCTGGCGGCCGAGGAATGCGCACGCTACGACGACGTACAACTCGACGCGGAAGCCGGCGGCGCGCAGGCCATCGTCAACGGCGACGCGCGCCTGCTGCGCCGCCTGCTGCGCAACCTGCTGGAGAACGCGCAGCGACACGGCGTGGCGCCGACGTTCGTGCGCATCGGCGGCGACGCGCGCGCGGCGACCTTGAGCGTGTGGGATAGCGGGCCGGGAATTCCGCCAGCCGAATTCGAGAAAGTGTTCGAGCCGTTCTACCGGCGTCCGGGCGCGCACAGCGGCGGCACGGGACTGGGTCTGGCGCTGGTGCGGCAGATCGCGCGCCGTCACGGCGGCGACGCGCGCTGCGTGCAAAGGAACGATGGTCGCGGCGCGTTCGTCGTGACGCTGCCGCCGCAAAAATAAAGGGCGGCCCGATATCGCGGCCGCCCTCCTCTTAAGTCACAAGCTTCAGATCAAGGCGATTCGCACAGGCAGTGGGTGATGGCCATGAACGGCTTGTGCTCCGTGTTCAGCTCCGCCAGCCAGCCCAGGTCGTGCGCGATGTCGGCGGCGGCGGCCGGCGGCATGCCGGTGGTGGCCAGGCCGAGTCGCACGTGCACGCCGAGCGCCTGCGCCACCGAGCCGTCGAACAGATCGAGCAGCTTGTCGAACTTGCTGGACTCGCGCTCGATGTAGACGACGCGGTAATCGTTCCCCAGCTTGGCGCGCTTGGCGGCCGACTTGAGCGCGTCGCCGTAGCTGCCCAGCGTGTCGACCAGCCCACGGTCCTTGGCTTGCGCGCCGGTCCACACGCGGCCCTGCGCCACCTCGTTGATTTTTTCCGGCGTGGTCTTGCGCGCTTGCGCGGCCTTGCCGGTGAACTCGGCGTAGATATGGTTGATGCTGGCCTGGATCACCTGGGCGAAGCGCGGGTCGAGCGGCCGCAGCGGATTGCCGGCGTCGGCCAGCCAGGTGGTCGGATTGCCGCCGGTGTGGATGCCCAGCTTGTCGATCACCTTGTCGGCCGTCGGCAGGATGGCGAACACGCCGATCGAGCCGGTGATGGTGGTCGGGTCGGCGATGACTTCGTCGGACGCCATCGAGATCCAGTAGCCGCCGGAAGCGGCCACGTTACCCATCGAGACCACCACCGGCTTGCCGGCGGCGCGCGTCAGTTCCAGTTCGTGGCGGATGATTTCGGAAGCGAAGGCGCTGCCGCCGGGCGAATCGACGCGCAGCACGATGGACTTGATCTTGTCGTCCTCGCGCGCCTGGCGGATCAGCGCCGCCGTCGAGGTGCCGCCGATGGCGCCCGGTGCGGCGATGCCGTCGCTGATTTCGCCCTCGGCGACGATGACGCCGACGGCGTCGCCGGTCAGCTTGGTGTGCACGCGCGCCAGGTAGTCGTCGAAATTAATCTGGCGGAAGGTCTTGCCCTCGCTGTCCTTGGCGCCGCGCTGCATCATCATCTGGCGGATCGCGTCGCGCGGCTTGATGCCGTCGACCAGCTTCTCGTTCAGCGCCAGCTTGGCCAGGTCACCGTCGACGGCCGCCACTTGCGCCGGCAGGTCGTTGATGGTCTTCATGATGGCGCCGGCAGGCAGCTTGCGTTGCTGCTCGATCTGGCCGGTGTAGCTGGACCACAGCGCGTTGTTCAGGTAGGACTCGGCCTCGCTGGCGGCCGGCGACGGGCCGTTGGCGATATACGGCTCGCCGAAGCTTTTATAGGTGCCCACGCGCAGCAGGTTGACCGTCACGCCCAGCTTGTCGAGCGCGTCGTGGTAGTAGTTGCGGTAGTGGCCGAAACCCTGCAGCAGCACGGCGCCCATCGGGTGCAGATAGACTTCGCTGGCGTGCGAGGCCAGCAGATACTGGCTCTGGTCGTAACTGGAACCCCAGGCCACGACCGGCTTGCCGGTCGCCTTGAAGCGGTCGATGGCGGAGGCCACTTCGTGCAGCATGGCCTGGCCGCCGCCCTGCATGTCGTCGGTCAGCAGCACGGCGCCGGTGATGTTGGCGTCCTTGCCGGCGGCGTCGAGCACGGACAGCACGTCACGCAGCTGCACCATCTTTTTGGTGTCGCCGCCGCGCACGTTGTTGAGCAGCGTATCGCGCACGCTGCTGCTGGACTGCTCGACCAGCTGGCCTTTCAGGTCCAGCACCAGCGTGGTCTTCGGCGACAGTTTGGGCACGCCGCTGCACAGCGCATAAATCAGCGCGATGAGGATCAGCAGGAACAGCAGGTTGAGCACCGTGCGGCGGCCGGCGTCGAGCATGCGCCAGCACCAGCCGAAACCGCTACGCAGATAGGAAAATGGGGATCGTGACATCTATGCTCCTGTAATGTTATAGCTAAATTAACTGTCACTCTAAGCGAAAAACGCCGAATTGTCAGTTCGCATCGCTCCGGACCGTTTTTACCGCCGGCGTGGAAATCAACATCAAGCCGGCCAGCACCAGCAAACCATTCATGATAAGCAACTCCAGCCCGAGATGATAGCCACCCAAAAGGGCCTGCTGATGCGTGTCTATCGCGTAGCACAGCAGCGGTCCGGCCAGCACGGCCAGCGGCACCCAGCGGTCGCGCAGGCCGCGCCGCGTCAGCAGGCCGAAGGCGAACAGGCCGAGCAGCGGCCCATAGGTGTAGCCGGCCAGCTTCAGGATCACGCCTATCATGCTCGGGCTGTCCATCCATTTGAAGACCATCACCAGCGCCAGGAACAGCGCGCAGAAGCCGAGGTGGACGCGGTGGCGCCACGCCATGCGGCGCTGTTCGGTGAGCTCGGCGCGCCGTTGCAGGCCGAGGATGTCGAGGCAGAAGGTCGACGTCAGCGCGGTGATCGCGCCGTCGGCGCTGGGGAACAGCGCCGACACCAGCGCGATCAGGAAGATCAGTTGCACGGCGGCCGGCAAGTGGCCCATGACGATGGCCGGGAACAGCTTGTCGCCGCTGGCCGTCACGCCGACCAGCGGCGCGTACAGCGACAGCAGGCCGCCCAGGTACAGGAACAGCAGCAGCACGGCGGTCAGCACGAACGTCAGCGTCAGCATATTCTTTTGCGAGTCGGCCAGCGTGCGCACCGAGATATTTTTCTGCATCATCTCCTGATCCATGCCGGTCATCGCGATGGTGATGAAGATGCCGGCCAGGATATGCTTCCACACGTAGACCGGGCTGTTGACGTCCCACGTGAAGACGCGCGTAAGGCCGTGCGCCTGCATCTGCGCCAGGCTTTGCGGCAGGCTCAGGTCCATGCGGTTCAAGACGATGACCACGCAGGTGACGAGGCCCACCAACATGCCGGTGGTTTGCAGCGTGTCGGTCCAGACGATGGTCTTGACGCCGCCCTGGTAGGTGTACAGCAAAATCAGCAGCAGGATCACCATGCTGGTCAGCCAGAACGGCACGCCCAGGCTATCGAGTATGGTCAGTTGCAGGATGTTGACGACCAGGTAGAGCCGCGCCGCCGAGCCGAGCGTGCGCGACAAAATAAAGAAGGCGGCGCCGCTCTGTCCCGCGCGGCGACCGAGGCGCAGGTCGAGATAGCCGTAGATCGAGGTCAGTTTCAAACGGTAGTACAGCGGCAGCAAAATCCAGACAATGGCCAGGTAGCCAAGCACATAGCCGATCATGATTTGCAAATAGCCGAAACCGTCGCGGCCGACCGCGCCCGGCACGCTGATGAAGGTGACGCCGGTCAGCGTGGTGCCGACCATGCCGAAGGCGACCAGCATCCAGTTGCTGTTCTTGTTGCCGATGAAGTAGCTGTCGTTGGTGGCTTGGCGCGAGGTGCGCCACGCGACGCCGAGCAGCAGCGTGAAATAAGCGAGGACGGCGAGGAATAGGACGGCTGGCGACATGGGCGTTCGGTGTGCATGCGATGGACAAGGGCAGCAATATACACCGTGCGATGCCTGCCGCTGCGAGGCCGTGACACCCGGCCGTTTTCGCGGCGCGAGATGGCACCGGCAGGCGCTGGCCTCAAGTCTGCCGATCGCGCTGATTTTGCCGGGCGTGCCGGCCCACGTTCATGTTCGCCTCAAGGCCGCAGCTTGCGGCCGATCCTGGCGACGTTGTGGGGACCGAGCGGCGGTTGCCAGTGCGTCTTGAGGAATTCGATGAACAGGCGCGTGCGCGCCGGCAGCAAACGCGTCTCCGTGATCGCGTGGACCGGGATCGGTTCGAGCTCCCATTCCGGCAGCACGCGCTGCAAGCGCCCCGCCTCCACGTCGGCGCGCGCCAGCTCCGTGTCCAGCACCGCCACGCCGGCGCCCTGCACGGCCAGCGAACGGCTCAGGCCCACGCTGTTCATCGCCCAGCGCGTGTTGACCAGCACCCCGACCGCCTCGTCGCCGCGATACAGCCGTTTCCACACTTCCTGCTGCTTGCCGGCGCCCAGCGCCAGCAACAGCGGATGCTGCGACAGGTCATCCGGCTGCATCAGCGGCGGCGCCGTGCGCAGATAGTCGGGCGACGCGTACAGATAGCGCGGCAGCACGGCGATCTGGCGCGCCACCAGCATCGCCGGCGCGGTCGGCGGCGGCCCCATACGGATGGCGAGGTCGAAGGGTTCGCTCTGCAAATCGACGCGGCGCGGCGTGACATCGAATTCGAAATCGATCTGCGGATAGGCGTGCGCGAACGCGGCCAGCATCGGCGTCAGATAGCCGGTGGCCAGGTCGACCGGCATCGACACGCGCAAGGTGCCGCTGGGCCGCTCGGCCACGTCGAGCAAGGCCTCGTGCGCCATCTGCGCCTCTTCGACGATGCTCTGGCAGCGCGCGAAATACACCTCGCCGGCCTCGGTCAGCTCGACCTTGCGCGTGGAGCGATGCAGCAGGCGCAGGCCGATGGTCTTTTCCAGTTCGGCGATATTGCGCGACAGCGTCGAATTGGAGATGCCGAGAACGTCGGCCGCGCGGCGGAAGCTGCGCACCTTGGCCACTTCGACGAACAGGCGCATGTAGTTCAGGACATCCATTTGCTCACTTCCTTCGATTGCTCCGTTTTTGCAGCACTGATTCCCGATTACGTCTATTTATCTCACAGATGCAGCAATGTAGCATGAGGGTACACACACAGAAAGGCTTATATGAACCCGCTCTTCACCACTACCCCGCTCGGACGCTACACTTTGCGCAATCGCCTCGTGATGGCGCCGATGACGCGTTCGCGCGCTGACGACGCCACCGGCGCGGTCGGCAACGACACCGTCACCTACTACGCCCAGCGCGCCGACGCTGGCCTGATCATCTCCGAAGGTAGCTTCCCTTCCGCCATGGGCAAAGGCTATGTGCGTACACCCGGCATCAACAGCGAGGCGCAGATCGCGGCGTGGCGGCTGGTGACGGACGCCGTGCATCAACGCGGCGGCCGCATCTTTCTGCAACTGATGCACGCCGGCCGCATCTCGCACAGCAGCGTGCTGCCCGACGGCGCCGCGCCGGTCGCTCCATCGGCGATCCGCCACGACGGACAAGTGTTCACCGCCACCGGCTTGCAGGACCTGAGCATGCCGCGCGCTCTGGACACCTCGGAGATCGCCGGTGTCATAGCCGAATACCGGCTGGCCACGCGCAACGCGCTGGCGGCCGGCTTCGACGGCGTGGAACTGCACGCGGCGTCGGGCTATTTGCCGGAACAGTTCCTGTCGTCCGGCACCAACCAGCGCGTCGACCAGTACGGCGGCTCGCTGGCCAATCGCACGCGCTTTATTTTGGAGGTGCTGGCGGCGATGGTGGCCGAAGCCGGCGGCGACCGCGTCGGCATCAAGCTCGCGCCGGAGATGGGCTTTAACGGCGTCGTCGACGCGGCGCCGCAGGAGACCTTCCGCCATCTGGTCGAACAACTGGCGCCGTTGAATCTCGCGTATCTGCATGTGGCCGTGATGAAGCCGGGCTTCGATTACCACGCCATGCTGCGGCCCCTGTTCAAGGGCGCGTATCTGCGCGGCGGCGGCTTGGACAAGGCCGGCGCCGAAACGCTGGTCGCCAACGGCAGCATCGACGCCGCCGTCTTCGGCGCGCTGTTCCTCGCCAATCCCGACCTGCCGCAGCGCTTCGCCAGCAACGCGCCGCTCAACGCGCCGCATCGCGAGACCTTCTTCTCGCCCGGCCCGCAAGGCTATACCGACTATCCCACTTTGAAGGAGGCAGCATGAACCGCACACTACGCATCCACAATTACGGCGGCGCCGACGCCGTGCAAATCGATCAGACGCCAGTGCCGCAAGCGGGTCGCGATGAAGTCGTCGTGCGCGTGCATGCCGCCGGTATCAATGGCCTCGACTGGAAAATCCGCGACGGCGCGTTGAAGGAAGTGTTCCAGCTGCCGCTGCCGATCACGCTGGGCGTGGAGCTGGCCGGCGTGGTGACGGCGCTCGGCACCGACGTCACCGGCCTGCGTATCGGCGAGCGCGTGATGGGCGCGCTCGGATCGCTGGGCGCGTACGCGGATCATGTCGCCATCGCGGCCGGCAAGCTGGCGCGGATACCCGATGCGCTGGACGATGTGCAGGCCGCCGCCATGCCGGTGGCCGCGATGACGGCGTGGCAGGCGCTGTTTGAAGCCGGTGAACTGCGCGGCGGGCAGACGGTGCTGATTCACGGCGCGTCCGGCGGCGTCGGCGGCTTTGCCGTGCAATTTGCCAAGCGGGCCGGCGCGCGCGTCATCGCGACGGCGAGCGCGGTCAACGCGGAGTATCTGCGCGCGTTGGGTGCCGATCAGGTGATCGATTATCGCAGCGCCGATTTCCGGGAACAGGTGCGCGACGTGGCGCTGGTGCTCGACTTGGTCGGCGGCGAGACGCTGGCAAGGTCGTGGCAGGTGCTGGCCAACGACGGCAAGATCGTCAGCACCGCCGCGCCGGAAATCATGGGGCGGATCCCGGCCGGCAAACGCGGCGCGTGGCTGGCGATGCGGCCCGACGGCGCGCAGTT
>Ga0209847_1000620_pt1 | contig 13970 bp, 9 predicted proteins | sample OrgsoiDNA_201060_FD_185808 | JGI IMG/M metagenome (GOLD analysis project Ga0209847, IMG submission 185808) | Permafrost soil microbial communities from the Arctic, to analyse light accelerated degradation of dissolved organic matter (DOM) -... | ecosystem: Environmental > Terrestrial > Soil >... | reverse complement strand
GGCCGGCGCTACAACGGCAACGGCTACCTGGCCCAGGTGCTGCGCGGCGCCGGCAGCGGCGCACAGGTGTTGTGGCAGGCGAACCAGCAGGACGCATCCGATCGCGTCATCAACGCGACGCTTGGCAACGGCCTGGTCGTCAGCCGCGACTATAACGCCTACACGGGGCGCTTGGCCGATGCCGGCCTGGCCGCCGGCAGCAGCACGGTGCTGCACGAGGGGTATTTCTACGATGTGCTGGGCAATGTCAGCCAGCGCTCACAGTATTGGAACAATAGTGCCACCGGCTTTATCGAGGATTTCACGTATGACGACGTGAACCGGCTGAGCACTAGTACGGTCGAGGGGTTGAGTCCGCAGCAGCAGCAGTTCGCTTACGACGCCAGCGGCAACATCACCAGCAAGACCGGGGCGGGGACCTATGCCTATCCCGCCGCAGGCGCCAGCGCAGTGCGTCCCCATGCTGTGTCAGCCGTCACCTCGGTGGGCAGTTTTGGCTATGACGCGGACGGCAATATGCTGTCCGGCGCTGGGCGCAGCGTGACCTGGACCAGCTTCGACATGCCGGTGCTGATGAGCGGTAGCCAGGGCAGTAGCACCTTCCTGTATGGCCCGGAACACCAGCGCAGCCGGCAAACCCGGAGCGACGGGACGGTGATCGCCTATGCTGATGGACTGGAAGCTGATACGCTAAACGGAAACGTCACGGTGAAGACCTACTGGCCGATGGGGCTGGGTGTCGAAATCGATGTGACGGGTGCGACCGGCACGGCGCTGAACTGGACGCATGCGGACCGGCTTGGCAGCGTGGTGGCGATCACAGATCAAAACGGGGTGGTGCGGGAAAGCATGGAGTACGACGCTTGGGGGGCCCGGCGCGGGTTAAGCAATGTTCCTGTGACGGCGCCGGCGACCTATACGCCTATCGTCGACAACAAGGGTTTCACCGGACAGGAAATGTTGGATCAACTGGCGTTGGTACACCTGAATGGGCGGGTGTATGATCCGTTCGTGGCGCGCTTCCTCAGCGCGGATCCGCTTATCCAAGATCCGTCGCACAGTCAGAGTTATAACCGTTATACCTACGTCTGGAATAATCCGACGAACCTGACTGATCCAACTGGGTTTGAAGGTGCGCCGCCGGCTGGGACACCTCCGCCCCCGCCGACTGGGACAAATATTCCATGTCAGACTAAAGAGAGGTGTGAAACAGTCGCTACTGGTATGCGTCTAAGCGGTTATGTTCCCGCCACAGGGAAACCGAGAGATCGCAATAACAATCAGCCTGTAGATGGAAAATCGGCAAACAGTGGTGGTTCGCTGTGGGACCGTTTTAAGGCCGGGGTCGGAGATTTCTTAACGTCTGATCAGTTACATACGGCATTGGAAATGTCATCAGTGATGTTCCAAGGTGGCGGAATGGGGGCTGGAATGGTCTCCAAAATAGAAGGGGAGCAACTGGCAACTATCGCGGCAGAGCAAACTATTCAGCGAGTGGTCATCGTCGGTGAACGGGCGGTGCAAACTGAAGCAACTACCGCACTAAGTCGGTGGAGCGTTGGCAATGACGTTTACCAAGCTTTGTCCGGTGGAGCTAAACCTGCTTGGTCTACCGTTCGAGGTCGATTCTGGAAAAATGAAGCTGCACGTCCAACAGCTGCTGCCAAATATGGAGCTGAAAATATTCCGCGCATGAAAATGGGGCGGGCTCCACAGCGCTATAATCCTGATAAGGGCGATGTTGAATCAATGGAACTCAGCCACGAACCTATTCCTGCTCGCGATGGCGGTACCGAATTTGTGCCACGTTGGCCCCAAGACCACGCAGCAGTTGATCCTTTCCGACGTCCGGGATATTGATATGCCTCCAACACTTGCTGAAATATTTATGAAATCAAAAGGAGCTCCAATTGATGTTGATGGAGTAACTGTAGTAAACATGTACCGAAAAAATGTTGTTGATGGACAGAAATTATCTATCAGATTTGATGCTTTTAAAGGAATTCCTGAACATGGAATTCGTATCAAGTTGCAAAATGGATTAATTGGTGTAAATGGTCAAAAATTAAAAGAGGTAGTTGTTTGGGTAAATACGGCTCCATCGAATTTTGAAATCATTTGCTTTCCAAAAGATATAAATGGAGAGCTTCGTATTTGGAACTGTTGGCGTGATTTTGATGGCGTAACGCATGCGTGGATCGGAAATGCGGGTATCGTTGTAGAGGAAAATGAATTCGAAACGGCATTGCGTTGTAGTGATGGGATGGCTGAATTCAATCCAGATAGTCTCACTGTCAGTTTGGATTTTAATTGTTCATCTACAATAAATAATAGATAAAGAGAAAAGCGGTTTTGCATGGCGCGGATACTGGCGGCGTGGCCTTGGTGACAGGGCCGCGCAGCAGGTCAACGGCATGCAGCCGCAGCGTCTACATGGGGGCTAAAGCGCCCCCATACCCTGCAACCTTGCTATTTCCCGGTACGTAGCTGCCCAGTGACGGCTATTGCTTGCTAACCTGAGCGGGCGCATTGCCCTGCCGACTGCTCGGTTATTTCTTGCCCTCGCGCTTGTCGTCCAGCGCCTCCTCAGGAGGTCTTTCTACCATGTCCGAGCGGCTGCCCTTGTTGCCGATGCTTTCCAGGCGCGCGGTTTCGTATATGAATTTCTCGAAGTCACGTTGGCTGTTTGAAAAATTCAGTCGCGTATCCATGACCTCATCATAAAATTCCTCGAATTTCTGGCGATAGGCTTTTAAGCGGTAGGGCTGGAGCAGCTCATACAGGCAGTCCACGACCTCCTCGGCCAGGATGATCGGGAGGGCCTGCTCCAGCTGCAATTCATGCCACACACTTTGTTGGTTCAGCATATAGTTATCTTGGGCCATTTCCTGCTCGTCGAACCACACGGGCGGCCACCTGAGATCTGGCTGGAAGTTTCCATCTGCATCGCATTTCATCGGCGGCGGATATTCGACCTCAATTAAATCCCTGGCAGCATCCAAGCGCAAGCTGGCGATCTGCCCATCGACGCGTGACGACTGGTTGGCGATCGCGGTGATCACGTCGATATCCGAATGTCCCAGCGCCGGCCAGAGAGCCAGGCCATTCGGCCCTCGCTCAAGCCAATCCCGCGTGTTGGGGTACGCGTCCTCTACTACCTGAATCGTCATCTCATTGGGCATTTGCCCACCTTGGTATGCCTTCCATTTGCGCTGTCCGCCTCCGAACTGCTTATCGAGCTGATAGGGCGTACCCAACCCTGAAACGGTGATCACGCGATCAATCCAAACCTTGGCCCGCAGCACGTGGAGCCGGGTACGTATCCGCTGGTCGTTTGAACGTACCGGAAGCTGCACTTCACCCATGTAGTAACACCTTTCCTTTTTTTAGTGCCATTACCTAACTGATTCGCCATCGCCACAATCGTTATGTGCTTTGGCATTCAGTCAAGCATATGGCGTTTCAAGCACCTAAAGCAAGGCTGGCAGAGCCGTTTTTATTCAAGACGGAAGAGCGAGAACTACACGCCGGACGCAATGCTGCGCATAGCAGCAAAGCCACAAGCCATCAGGTTTGCGGCCCGAAACGGTAGTGGCAAGCAGGGGCATACGAAACGAAACAAGTAAACGAAATCAAGGAGTTAGGCATGACCACAAAAATTCTCACCGTCCGTATTCCCGCGCCGGTTTATTCGGACCTCTGCACCAGTGCTGCCGAGCTGGGTGTGCCTGTGGCGGCCCACGTGCGCCGGCTGATCGAGCAGGAACACCAGGCCGAGCAGATTAGCCAACTGCGCCACGAGCTGCTGGCCAAGCTGGACCAGCTTGCGCCGGCCGCACAGCCGCGATCCACGTCGCTCGATGAAATCCTGCTGCTGTGCCGTGCCACCACCGCCCACCTCAACCCGCAACTGATGGCGCAAGTGCGCGCCAGGCTGACCAACGCTCAATAAGGAATCGATATGAAAATCACATTGCCCGTCGTCGCCTTGGCCCTGCTGGCCGGCTTGCTGGTTTCCCTTGGCTGCTGGACCTGGACAGTCACGCACACGTTCAGCACGCCCGATCCGTGGTGGCTGCTGTTTTACCTGCGCCATACCCTGGATTCTCCCGATCTGCGCCCAATCGCTTTCTGGTCAGTGCTGAAGGGATTTGCGCCAGCGCTCGCGGCGCTGTGGTTGCTCAATGAGCTCGACGACACGGACCGCAGCGTGCGTCTCCTGCGTGGTGCACGCCTCGTCAGCGGCAAGGAGCTGGCACGCAAGACCAGGAACAAGTCGCAGCAGCAGGTCGAGATTGCTGGCGTGCCGATGCCGCTGGCCTGCGAGTCGAGTCACTTGCTGCTGGCCGGTAGCACGAACTCCGGCAAAAGCACGGCCGTCAACGAGTTGCTCAGCTTCGCCCTGGCTCGCGGCGACCGCGCCATTGTCATCGACCCGAACGGCCACGCGCTGGCCAGGTTCGGCAAGAAGGGCGACACGGTGCTCAACCCATTCGACAAGCGCGGCAAAGGCTGGAGCATCTTTAACGAGCTGCGCAAGCCCTATGATGTCGAGCGTTTCGCCAAGAGCGTCATCCCCGACAGTGGCGACGCCAGCGCGCAGCAGTGGCATGGCTATGCACAGCAGCTCTTTGCAGAAACTGTGCGCGCCTTGACCCGTAATGGCGAGATGACGACGGAACGTCTGCTGTACTGGCTCACCCAGGCATCGACCGAGGACTTAAAGGGACTGCTGGCCGGTACCGCCGCCAGCGGCTTGTTTGAGCCTGGTGCGGACAAGGCCCTGGCCAGCACACGCTTCATCCTGTCCCACCATATCGGCGCGTTTCAATATTTGCAACCGGGCGACTTCAGTCTGCGCACCTGGCTGGAGACAGGCGAGGGCAATCTGTACATCACCTGGCGCGAGGACATGCTGACCGCGCTGCGCCCATTGGTGAGCGCGTGGACCGATATCCTGATCGCCTCGATCCTGACTTTGCCGGACGACCAGCCGCGCCCGCTGTGGCTGTCCCTGGACGAGCTGGCCAGCCTTGAGCGCCTGAACAGCCTGGAAGCGGGCTTGACCAAAGGGCGCAAACACGGCCTGCGTGTGGTGGCCGGCATCCAGGCGGTGTCCCAGCTCTCCGCGATCTATGGCGAGCACAACGCGCAGACCTTGCGTAGCTGCTTCCGTAACCTGCTGGCACTGGGCGGTTCTAACTCCGACCCGGACACGGCCGAGGTGATATCGAAGGGACTGGGCGAGCACCAACTGGAGCGCACCCAGACCACCCACAACAATGGCAAGGACGGCACCACCAGCTCGACCAGCAAGCACCAGGGCGAAGAGCGGGCGGTGATGGGGAGTCAGTTGATGTCGCTGCCGCCGCTGTCTGGCTACCTGAAGTTTGCCGGCGATTTCCCTATCGGCGAAATCCGCCTGGTACCGAAGGATTACCAGGTGCGTGCCAAACCGTTCGTGGAGCGTTGAACGTATGTTGAGCTTATCCAATGTTGGGAATGGCCAGGCCGGCGCGAGCTACTACGAAGAGGCTGACAACTACTACACGGGCGACCACGGGCCGAGCGCTTGGTGGGGAGCCGGCTCGGCTCACCTTGGATTGGCTGGCGCGGTGGAGCCTGGCCAGTTCGCCGCGCTGCTTGATGGCCGGTTGCCTAGTGGTGAAAGTCTGCACCATGCGGCGGCCGGCCGCCGAGGCGGGACCGATGCGACTTTCAGCGCGCCGAAATCGGTTTCGTTGCAAGCGTTGGTCGGCGGCGACCGGCGCATCATCGAGGCGCACCAGGTGGCCGTGGAGCGGGCACTGGCCTATGCCGAGACCCTGGTGGCTTGCCGCGTCACCGAGGACGGCATCACGCGCAGCGAGCGCACCGGCAACCTGGTGGTGGCGCGCTTCAACCATGACCTGAGCCGTGCATGTGATCCCCAGCTGCACACGCACTGCGTGATGATCAATGCCACGCGCCGCTCTGATGGGCAGTGGCGTGCGGTCGACAACCAGGCGATTTATCGCAACAAGATGCTGCTGGGCGCGCTGTACCGCGCCGAGCTGGCCCGCGAGCTGCAAGCGTTGGGCTATGCGGTGCGCGTGACTCATCTTGACGGCAGGTTCGACCTGGCGCACATCAATGACCGCCAGGTAAAGGCGTTCAGCCAGCGCAGCGCCGCCATCGAGGCGTATCTGAAAACGCAAGGAATGGAGCGCAGCGAGGCCAGTGCACGGGAAAAGAAACTGGTGGCGATCATCACTCGCGAAAAGAAAACCGATGTCGACCGTACTGTGTTGCGCCAGGGCTGGCGCGAGTTGAGTGCCGTCCAGGGTATTGACTATCGCGTGCCGGAAGCGGCGGCCGGCCTGGTCAAGGCCGATGCCGTGGCGGTGCTGATGCAAGCCGTTGAACATGTCAGCGAGCGCCGCTCGGTCTTTAGCCAGCAGGATCTCATGCAAACCGCGCTGGAGTGCGGTGTGGGCGCGACGACCCTGGTCGAGATTGTGACGGCCCTGGATGATGTTGTTCACGCGGGCCTGTTGATCCGTGACGGCGATCGCTACACCACGCCGGCGGCGCAACAACTGGAGCGCGATATCCTGGTCATTGAGGAGCGAGGGCGGAACTTGCTTGCTCCACTCTACCAGGGCGAACGGGCCGGCCTTGCCGCACCCTTGGCCAGCCTGTCGACCGGGCAGCGCGACGCCGTGCTGGGCATCCTGCTGAATCCTAACCAGGTCATCGGCATTCAGGGGCGCGCTGGCGCGGGCAAGACGACCCTGCTCAATGTCGCCGCCGAGCAGGCCAAGGCGTGCGGCTACACCGTCAAGGGCCTGGCGCCGAGCGCCAGTGCGGCTCGCGAGTTGGCCGGCGCCGGCATCGATGCTGAAACGATTACGGCCTTCAGTCATCGCCAAGCCAAGAAGCTTGACGGCCGCACGCTGCTGATCGTGGACGAGGCGGGCATGGCGTCGACGCGCCAGATGCACATGATCTTGACCGAGGCGGCCGCCGCCGGTTGCCGGGTGGTCCTGGTCGGCGACACTGGCCAGTTGCAATCGGTGGAAGCCGGCAAGCCCTTCGCACAGTTGCAGGCGGCCGGGATGCATACGGCCGCCGTCAATCAAATCCAGCGCCAGAAAAACCAGCGGTTAAAGCACGCGGTGGAGCTGGCGGTGGACGGCCAGACCGCCATGGCCGTGAACATGCTCGACAAGCACATCACCCAGATTGCCAATGCCGCTGATCGCTTTGAACGCATCGCCGCCGACTATGCCGCCTTGCCGGAAACCGAGCGCGCCGCCACACGCGTGATCGCCGGCACGCGCTACGCCCGCGCCGAAATCAACCGCGCCATCCGGTCGAAGCTGGGCCTGTCCGGGCAGGGTAGCGACTTCGTGCTACTCGACCGCAAGGACCATACAGCGCAGCAAGCACGCTCGATCCTGGGCTATGAGGCCGGCGACCTGGTGCTGGCCGAAACCGACTACCCCTCGCTGGGCCTGAAGCGTGGCGATATCGCCACCGTGGCCGAGCGCCTAGAGCGCAACATCCTGCTGGAGCGCGCCGATGGCGTCCGCGTTGCCTGGCAGCCGGCGCTGGCCACCAAGCTGACCGCCTATGTACCGGTGCAGCGCTCGCTGGCCGTTGGCGACCTGGTGCGCGTTACCGCCAACGACCGCACGCGGGGCTTGGTCAATGGCGACATGGCGCGGGTGGATGCTATCGAGTCGGAGCGGCAGGCGTTGACGCTGCGCTTTGACGATGGGCGCATGATCTCACTGGATGGCCGGCGGCCGTTGGCGCTCGATCATGGCTACTGCTCGACGGTGCACGCCAGCCAGGGGCAGACCTGCGACCGGGTGCTGATCGAGGCTGATACGCAGAGCGTGACGTCGAACGAGAACACGTTTTATGTCGCCATCAGCCGCGCCAGGCACCACGCGCAGATTTACACCGATGACCGCGACATGCTGCCGCTGGCGATGGGCCGGCAGCACGAGCATCTGGCTGCGCTTGATGTTCCGGCCAAAAAGCGGGAGATGGAGAACGAGATGTGAGTGGGGTGTTATTTGAAATAAAAAAAGCCACCCCCAACCCCTTAGTTGCTAAGGGGGTCCGGTGTGGCTTGTGTGGGTTGATGCTTTAGCTGCTGGTGTCAGGTGGCCAGTACACGGTCCATCTTGGCCCGCTTCACCAGGCTGTCCATCAGAATGATCAGCGCTTGCTGGTCCACATCGGGCAGGGCATCGACTTCGCGCAACAACGCATACAGCTTGGCGTTGTGGACGGCTGGCTCGTGGACCGTCGTTGTGCGCCCGGTCAACTCATCAAGAGTGACGTTCAGCACATCGGCAATCTTTACCAAGGTGTCGAGCTGCGGCACGAAGGTTCCGCGCTCCCAGCGGTTATAGGCGCGGGAGTTCACGCCGATCAATTCAGCTAGTCTGGTCTGTGTCAATTTGCGTGATTCGCGCAATGTCTTCAACCGTTCAGCAAAAGCCGCCATGTCTTGCACCGTAACCTGAAAAACGATGCTGTCCATTGTATGGCCTCCTTTTTTATGACTCGTTGCATTCAACCATAAGTGTCTATATCATAGCATCCATAAATGTCTATTGACAGGTTTTTAGAGGAAAACGGGTTATGGCACGGATAGCAGAGGCAGAAATCGAGCGGCTAAAGGTGGAAGTGTCGCTGGTCCGGCTGATGGAGGCGTCCGGCATTGAGTTGAGCAAGCAGGGCAAGGACTACGCCTGCCGCTGCCCGTTCCACGATGAGGCCACCGCCAGCCTGATCGTGACGCCGGCCAAGAACCTGTTTCACTGCTTCGGCTGCGGCGCGGCCGGCGGGCCGATTGATTGGCTGATGAAGTTCGATAAGCTGTCGTTCCGTGCCGCCGTCGAGCGCCTGCGCAGCGAGCTGGGACTGGGCACCACGCCGGCACCGACCAAGCCGCTGGCCACCGGCAAGCTGAAGGCGGCGGCGCTGCCACTGGGCGATGACGCTGACGGCCAGACCGCGATGCGCCAGGTGCTGGACTATTACCACGAGACCTTGAAGCAAAGCCCGGAAGCGCTGGACTACCTGAAAATCCGTGGCCTGCATCATCCCGAGCTGATCGAGCGTTTTAAACTTGGCTACGCCAACCGCACGCTGGGCTACCGGCTGCCGAACAAGGCGTGGAAGGAAGGCCAGGAAGTGCGCGGCCGGCTGCAAACCATCGGCCTGTTGCGCGAGTCCGGCCATGAGCATTTCAATGGTTCCCTGGTCGTGCCGGTGATCGACACCAACGGCGTGACCCATGAAGTGTACGGCCGTAAGATCCTCAACAACCTGCGCCCCGGCACCGCGTATCACCTGTACCTGCCTGGTCCACATGCCGGCGTGTGGAACGAGGCCGGCGTGATGGCCAGTGGCGGCGAGGTGATCCTGTGCGAGGCGCTGATCGACGCCATGACGTTCTGGGTGCATGGCTTTCGCAACGTCACCGCCAGCTACGGCGCGGGCGGCTTCACGGACGACCACCTGGCGGCGTTCCAGCGGCATGGCGTCAAGCGCGTGCTGATCGCCTACGACCGCGACGACGCCGGCAACCAGGCCGCTGTGGCGCTGGCGGAAAAGCTGACGGTGCTGGGCATCGACTGTTACCGCATCTTGTTCCCGAAGGGGATGGACGCCAACGAGTACGCGCTCAAGATGGCCCCGCCGGACAAGGCGCTTGCCCTATTGATCCGCAAGGCCGAATGGATGGCGGAAGGGCACGGCCCCGCGCCCACGTCCGCGCCGGCTGATGCCCTTGCCGCCGTTGCTGATGTTTCCCCCTTAGCTGCCGACGTGGTGCTTGATCCGCCCGCGCCGGCCGAACCTGCCGCGCCGGTCGTCGTCGAGCCGGCGCTGGCCAGCCCGCTGCCGCCCGTGCCGCAAGTCGATACGCCGATGGAGCAGAGCGACGCCGAACTGGTGCTGACCTATGGCGAACGGCGCTACCGTGTGCGCGGGTGGAAAAAGCCGTTGAACCCCGAGGCGCTGAAAGTGAATCTGCTGGTGTCGCGCGACGAACGCTTCCACGTCGACACCTTCGACCTCTACCAGGCCAAGGCGCGGGCCGCATTTATAAAACAGGCCGGCGTCGAGCTGGGCGAGACCGAGGACGTGCTGAAGCACGACCTTGGCCGCGTGCTGCTGAAGCTCGAAGAACTGCAGACGGCGAACCTGCAGGCGGCACTCAAGAAGGAAGACGAGGGGCCGAAGCTGTCCGACGCGGAACAAGCCGCCGCGCTGGAACTGCTGAAATCGCCCGAACTGCTGGCGCGCATCCTGGCCGACTTCGACGCCTGCGGCATGGTCGGCGAGGAGACCAACAAGCTGGTGGGCTACCTGGCCGCCGTGTCGCGCCAGTTGGACAAGCCGCTGGCCGTGTTGATCCAGTCGTCTAGCGCGGCCGGCAAGTCGTCGTTGATGGACGCGGTGCTGGCCTTGATGCCGGACGAGGCGCAGGTGCGCTACTCGGCCATGACGGGACAAAGCCTGTTCTACATGGGCGAGACGAGCCTGAAGCACAAGATACTGGCCATCGCCGAAGAGGAGGGCGCGGCGCAGGCCAGCTACGCTTTGAAGCTGCTGCAATCGGATGGCCAGGTCAGCATGGCATCGACCGGCAAGGACGCCACCACGGGCCTGCTGACGACCCACGAATACAAGGTCGAGGGGCCGGTGATGCTGTTCCTGACCACGACGGCGATCGACATCGACGAGGAGCTGCTGAACCGCTGCGTGGTGCTGACGGTGAACGAGAGCCGTGAGCAGACCCGCGCCATTCATGCCTTGCAGCGCAAGCGCCAGACCTTGGAGGGCCTGCTGGCCGACGAGGAGCGCGATGCCATCCTCACGCTGCACCGCAATGCCCAGCGCCTGCTGCAACCGTTGAAGGTGGTGAATCCCTACGCCGACCGGCTGACCTTCCTGGACGACAAAACACGCACCCGGCGCGACCATATGAAATACCTGTCGCTGATCCGCGCCATCACCTTCCTGCACCAGTACCAGCGCACCATCCACACGGTGCAGCACCGCGGCAAGGCGGTGCGCTACATCGAGGTGACGGCTGGGGACATCGCCACCGCCAACCGTCTGGCGCACGACGTGCTGGGCCGCACGCTGGACGAGCTGCCGCCGCAGACGCGCAAGCTGCTGACGACCTTGCACGGCTGGGTCAAGACGGAAGCCGAGCGGCTGGCGATGAAGCCGGCCGACCTGCGCTTCAGCCGCCGGCTGGTGCGCGAGCTGACCGGCTGGGGCGACACCCAGCTCAAGATTCACCTGGCCAGGCTGACCGAGCTGGAGTACATCCTGGCGCACCGCGTGGCCCGTGGCCAGGGACTGGAATACGAGCTGGTCTATGACGGCGAGGGCGATGCCGGTGGGCGCTTCCTGATGGGCCTGGCCGACATGGCGCAGCTCGATGGCAAGGCCACCTTACCCTACGACGCGCAGCGGTCGGGGGTAAATGGCGAGCGGTCGGCCCCCGGTCGGGGTGTGGTCGGGGTGCAGTCGGCCACTGGTCGGCATGATGAAATTGCCTTGATCGCCAGTGCTGGCGTGGCCTGCGACGAAGCGAGCAACGATGATGTGCAAAAGCCGCGTCAGGCCGTCACGGCGCGCAACCCGTCGTATCGTAGCGCAACCGCCGTGCTGGCCGCCAGCGCGGCCGGCGACGCCTGAGGGCGACGACCATGGCGCGCAAGGGAACGTCCACCGCCAAGGCCGTCATCGGCGACGTGCGCGACCGCGACAGCCTGTACAACCATCTGCTGCGCTTCAACGCATGGCAGCATGAGAAGAATTATTCGTTGGCCACCATCGAGGCCCGCGATGTCTACATCCGCTACTTCCTGATCTGGTGCGACGAGCGCGGCCTCTGCCGCCCGCAGGACATCACCAAACCGATCCTGGAGCGGTACCAGCGCTATCTGTTCCTGTATCGGAAGGAGGACGGCCAGCCGCTCACCACGCGCAGCCAGCACACGCGCATCACGCCGCTGCGGGCCTACTTCAAATGGTTGGCGCGGAACAATCACATCCTCTACAACCCCGCCAGCGAGCTGGAGCTGCCCCGGCTGGAGCGCCGGCTACCCAAGCACGTGCTGACGATCCGCGAGGCCGAGACGGTGCTGGCCCAGCCCGATCTCGGCACGCCGACCGGCATCCGCGACCGCGCCATGTTGGAGACCTTGTACAGCACCGGCATGCGGCGCATGGAGCTGCTGGCCCTGCACATGCACGACATGGACGCCGACCGTGGCACGGTGATGATCCGCCAGGGAAAAGGCAAGAAGGACCGCATGATCCCTATCGGCGAGCGTGCCCTGGACTGGATCGCCAAGTACCGCGACGACGTGCGCCCGGAGCTGGCCAGCGGTGGCGACGACGGCACGCTGTTCCTGTCGAACCTGGGCGAGGCGTTCACGCCGAACCGGCTCACGCAGCTGGTGCGCGATCACGTCAACGCGGCCGGCATCGGCAAGACCGGCGCTTGCCACCTGTTCCGCCACACGATGGCGACCTTGATGCTGGAGAACGGGGCCGACATCCGGTTTATCCAGGCCATGCTCGGCCACGCCGACCTGTCCACCACGCAGATTTATACCCAGGTGAGTATCCGTATGCTCAAGGACATCCACACCGCCACCCATCCGGGCCGCGTGATCGCCACCGGCCAGGCCGGGCAGGGCGATGCCGGCGACGACATTGAGCGCGCCGCCTTGCTGGCCATGCTCGACGCCGAGGCCAGCGAGGAGGACTGAGCATGGAACCGCTGGTGCACATCACCGCCGATCTGTCGCCCGCCCAGGCGCTGGCCCTGGCGCAGTTCCTCAAGCGGGTCGGCCTGGACGACTACCGCAGCCTGGCCGTCGACGCCGACGAGGCATGGACCATGCTCGATGCCGGCGAGCGTCTGCGCGCCGCCCTGGCCGCTGCCGGCTACGCGCCGCGCTGATCCACCTTCCACTTCTCGAAATCCGCTTGTCTGACAGCCGCCATTCTGGCGGCTTTTTGCCGCTTGCCTCATTGATAACGCCTGATATACTGCGTCGGGTCGTCGGCCGCTTATAGGCCAAAAACCCGCATTAGGGGGTCTCGCTCTTTTAACTGGATAACGCACCCCACGCATGGCGCGGGAACCCGCATGGATGCTGGGGTTGAGCCGCTGCGGTACGATAGGATGCAGTGGGCTACGCTGATTCGGCAAACAACAATAGCGGTGAGTCTTCCGGAAAAAATATTATTCGTGACTGCGCCACTGAGGTATGCACAGTCGGTGGCGTTAGATATACGAGCAACACTTCAATACCTGGAAATGACCCGGTGCCACTGAAAGACGGTTATGGGAAGCCCGTCTTGGATTCTTCGGGAAACCCGATGGTGGGGCCCTCAAGAGCGAATTTAGATACTGTCGCGAATGAATTTAAAGCTGATCTGAGCAAAGGGAAAGAATTCCGTCAAGGTGGCGAATGGGATTTCCAGAGGGTGAAAGATGACAGTGGAAGATATATCTTTACTGAGAGCTACCGTGATTTTGCGAACGTAGCCATCGGTTATGCGTTCTCCGGTCGACAGATGGGTTGGGTTGAGGCAAGTGTTACTGCTGATGTGTATGCATTGTTTAAATCGAAGTTTAATGAGCCGATGCATCCAATCCTTTTCTCCTTGCCGAAAGCACTTGTGTATGATTATCAACAAGGAGATCGGGTATACCAAAGCGTTCACCCAACCCCAACCCCTGGTGTTCTGCAGCGGTCTGACTATAACGGAATGTAAAGTATGAAAATTACCGGTTTGAAAATTTTTGGAATTGTATTTGTGGTGCTTGCCCTTGGATTTGTTGGGATTTATTTTTTTTCCATAAAAGTATTTGGAACATCCACGGAAACCACTTGCTCCTCTAAGCGAGCTCAAACTTTATTATTGGATGC
>Ga0209847_1000613_pt1 | contig 14050 bp, 9 predicted proteins | sample OrgsoiDNA_201060_FD_185808 | JGI IMG/M metagenome (GOLD analysis project Ga0209847, IMG submission 185808) | Permafrost soil microbial communities from the Arctic, to analyse light accelerated degradation of dissolved organic matter (DOM) -... | ecosystem: Environmental > Terrestrial > Soil >... | reverse complement strand
ATGCGGTAGCCGTCCTGCGCCAGGAAGTCGGTCAGCACCTCCAGCATGAAGGCGTCGTCGTCGACGATGAGCAGCGTTTGCTGGTCGAGCACCGTCTCGTCGACGGGCGTCTGCAAGGACTTGCCTTCCTTCAGCATCGCCTCGAACTCCAGCTCCGGCAAGGGACGGCTGAAATAATAGCCCTGCATCTCGTCGCAGCCGTGGCGCCGCAAATAGGCCAGCTGCGCGTCCTTCTCGACGCCCTCGGCGATCACTTCCAGCTTCATGCTGTGCGCCATATTGATGATGGCCAGGACGATGGCCGCGTCGTCCGGATTGCTGGTCACTTCGCGCACGAAGGCGATGTCGATTTTCAGCTTGTCGATCGGGAAGCGCTTCAGGTAGGCCAGGCTGGAATAGCCGGTGCCGAAATCGTCGATGGAAATCTGGATGCCGAGCGCCTTCAGGTTTTGCAGCACCGTGATGGTCTCCTCGGCGTTCGACATCAGCGAGCTTTCGGTCAGCTCCAGCTCCAGCAATTCGGGCGCGATGGCGTGTTCCTTGATCGCCTTGAGCACCTCCTCTTCGAGGCCGCCGACGAAGAACTGGATGCCCGAGACATTCACCGACAGATGCACCGCGCCGATGCTCTTGCCCCACTGGCTGATCTTGCGGCAGGCCTCGTGCAGCACCCAGGTGCCGACCCGCACGATCAAGCCCGTCTCCTCCAGGATAGGAATGAACAGCGCCGGCGAGACCATGCCGTGGCCGGGCCGCTGCCAGCGTATCAAGGCCTCGGCGCCGCTGATGCGGCCGGAGCCGATGTGCACCTTGGGCTGGAAGAACAGCACGAACTCGTTGTTGTCGATGGCGCGCCGCAGCGCGTTTTCCAGGTCCAGCCGCGCCAGCGACTGTGCGTTCATCTCGGCGGTGAAGAAGCGGAACGCGTCGCGCCCGGCCTCCTTGGCGCGGTACATGGCGGTGTCGGCGTACTGGATCAGCGTGTCGGCCTCGCCGCCGTCGTCGGGGAAGACCGAGATGCCGATGCTGGCCGTGACGGTCACTTCATGGCCCTTCAGATCGAAGGGCTTGCGCAGCGCCTCGCGGATCTTGTCGACCACGGCGATGGCGTTTTGCGCGCCCTCGGGCAGCATCAGGATGGCGGCGAATTCGTCGCCGCCGAAACGGCCGATGGTGTCGCGCACGCGCAGGCAGTCCACCAGCCGGCCGGAGAACTGCCGCAGCAGCTCGTCGCCGATGGTATGGCCCAGCGTGTCGTTGACGTTTTTAAAGCGGTCGACGTCGAGGAACAGCACCGCCAGCGCCCAACGGTGTTCGCTGGCCTGGCGCAGCGAGTGGCTGAGCGACTCGTAGAACTGGCTGCGGTTGGGCAGGCCGGTCAGCGTGTCGAAGTGGGCCAGCTTGAGCAGGCGCTGCTCGGCCTCTTTGCGCTCGGTGATGTCGCGCGCCACCGCCACCAGGATCCAGCTCTGGCCCGAGCGCAGCGTGCGGCGCTGCACCTCGACGGCGATCGGCGCGCCGTTCTTGCGCTGCAACAGCAGCTCGGCCATCGCGCCGCTCTGGTCGCCGGCCAGCAGCTTGTCATATAAATCCTCAAGCCGGTTCAGGTCGCCGTCGATCGCCTTGTTCGGTCCCACCTTGAGGAACTCTTCGCGCTCGTAGCCGAGCATGCGGCAGGCCGTCGCGTTGACGTCGACGAAGCACATGCCGGCGCGGTCGACCAGGAAGATGGCGTCGGCCGTCGCGTCCATCGCCAGGCGGAAGCGGCGCAGGTCTTCATCGAGGCGGATGCGGGCGTTCATGTCCAGCGTCAGCTGCGCGTGGTGGCGCTTGATCTCGTCGTACAGCAGCAGGTTTTCGTAGGCCACCGAGATTTGCGCGGCCACCGTGGCGGCGACGCGCTCGTCGACTTCGGAGAATTCGTCGGCGCCCAGTTTGTCGGCCAGGTACAGCCAGCCGTGCGTGCGCTCGCGCGAGGCGATCGGCACGCCGAGGAAGGAGTGTACCGGTGGATGCGTAATCGGCAGGCCGATTTCCCGCGGGTCGCCGCCGAGGTTGTTGATGCGTACCGCCTGGCGCTGGTCAAGCAGATTGCGCAGCACGCCGGCGCGCGGCGCCGAGGCGATCAAGCGCGCGGCCTGGCCGGCGCCGCACGAGGCGAAGTAACTCAGTTCGCTGGCGCCCGTTTCGAGCACGCCGATGCAGGCGTATTTGGAGACGCAGATGTTCTGCGCCACGCGGCAGCCGATTTCGATCAGCGCCATCGGATCGCGTTCGGCGCCCAGCTCTATCCCCAGCTCGATCAACGCGGTCAGACGCAGGCTGACCGCCTGCAGGCTCGACAGGGAGCGCGACAGCCGCTCCGTCATCATCGACAGGTCTTCGGCCGGCGGCTCATCGCCCTCCTGGGCGATGCGCGTGATCAGCTGGCTGCTCGATTCGAGCTCGCCCAGGTATTCGGCGACCTGGTTGTCGATGCCGAGGAAGCGCCCCTGCGCCGGCGGCTCCGGCGCGAACGCCGGCAGCACATTGGCCTCGGCGCCGCGGCCCAGCGCGTCGCGGACGGTGCGCAGGATGACGTCGGGGTCGGACGGTTTCGGCAGCACCCACTGCACGCCGCACGATTGCGCCACCACCGTCGCTTCGCGCTCGCGATAGGTGGCGGTGTAAAAAATCACCGGCACGTCGGCCGTCTCCGGATTGGCGTGCATGCGCGTGACGAATTCGTAGCCGTCCATATTCGGCATCAGGATGTCGGAGATGACCAGGTCGGGCCGCTCGGCCAGCACCATCTTCAGCCCCTCGGCGCCGTTGGCCGCCTCCAGCAGCCGGTGGCCGCCGTAGCCCAGCAAGGTCATTAAAAATTCACGGTTGAGCACATGGTCATCCACGATCAGGATGGTGGCGATGTCGTTTTTATCCGGGGTCGACATCAGCCCCGGCAAAAAAGACTCGATTTGCGCGACGAAGCTATCCGGTTCGATCGGCTTGCCGATGTAGCCGTCGAAGCCGGCCGCCAGCAGGCGTTCGCGGTCGCCGACCATGGCCAGCGCCGTCACCGCCAGCGCGGGGATTTTGCTGACGGCCGGATCGGCCTTCAGCGCGGCGACCACGCCGTAGCCGTCGAGCTTGGGCAGGTGCACGTCGCAGATGATCAGGTCGGGCAGCTCGCGCTGGGCCAGCGCGACGCCTTCTTCGCCGTCGAGCGCCATCAGCGGCGTGTAGCCGAAGGCGCGCAGCAGATAGACCATCAGCTCCATGTTGGTGGGATTGTCTTCGATAATGAGGATGCGTGCGGACACGTTAGCGCTCCAGGTGAATACTGCCGGCAGGGCTGATCGCCCTGCTCTCGTTGCCCGGCCGGCGCGCCACGTCGAGCGGCAACGCCAGCGTGAATATACTGCCCACGCCATATTGGCTGTCAAATAAAATCTGCCCGCCCAGCAGCGCGGCCTGCTTCCGGCACAGGTGCAGGCCCAGTCCCGCGCCGCCGTACTGGCGCGTCGATCCTGCATCGAGCTGCGCGAAGGCCTGGAACAGCAGGTGCTGCTGCTCCTCCATGATACCAACACCGGTGTCGCTGACGCTGATAGTGACGTATTCCTCGCCATCGAGGCGCGCGCTGCTGAGCCGCACCGCCACTTCGCCGCGCTCGGTGAACTTGATGGCGTTGTTCAGCAGGCTCAATAAAATCTGCTGCAGCGCGCGGCGGTCGCTGATGATGGCGATGTCGTGCGGCGTGCAGCGAAATTCCAGCGCCAGTTTTTTCTGCCGCGCCTGCGGCCTCAATAATTGCAGCACCTCGTCGATCGCCTGCCGGCACTGGACCGGCTGCCAGTCCAGCGTGGTCTTGCCGGACTCGATGCTGGTCAGGTCGAGCAAGTCGTTAATCATCGACAGCAGGTGGCGCGCGCTGCCCTGGATGGTGCGCAGCTGCTTGTCCTGTTCGCGGTTGATCGGGCCGGGCAGCTTCATCAGCAGCGTGCCGGCGAAGCCGATGATGGCGTTCAGCGGCGTGCGCAATTCGTGCGACATGCTGGCCAGGAAGCGGTCCTTGGCGGCGTTGGCGGCGGCCAGTTCCAGATTCTGTTCGTGCAGCGTCAGCTCGATCCGTTTGCGCTCGCTGATGTCGCGGATCGCGCTCATGATCAGCGTGCCTTCTTCGGTGGCGATCGGACTGAGGCTGATCTCGACCGGGAATTCACAGCCGTCCTTGCGCAGGCCGAACAGCTCGCGCCCGGAACCCATGGGGCGCGACAGCGGCGTCGAAAAATACCCGTTGCGGTGGCCGACATGGCCCTGCCGCAGCCGCGCCGGCATCAGCGATTCGAGCACCTGGCCGCGCAGTTCGCCGCGCGCGTAGCCGAACAGCGCCTCGGCCTGGCGATTGGCCAGCACGATGCGGCCGGCGGCGTTGGCCATGATGATGGCGTCCGGCGTCGAATCGAGCAGGCCGCCGAAGCGCGCCTCCACCAGCTTGGCGTCGCGCAGCACCTTCAACTGCGTGACGTCCTTTTTGCTCCACAAGATGTAGTCGACGCTGCCGTCATCGGCCAGGATCGCCTTGCTCGAACTGTCGATATACACCAGCGCGCCGTCCTTGGCGCGGCGCATCGATTCGTAATTGGCCTGGCCATGTTCCAGCGTCTGGCGCAGCACGGCGCGCTCGGCGTCGCCATACTCCTCGGGCACGATCAGCTGCGCCAGCGTGGCGCCCAGCGCCTCCTGCTCGCTGTAGCCGAACACCGCTTGCGCGCCGCGCGTCCAGCACACCACCGCGCCATCCGGCGTCGTCACGATAACGGCGTCCGGCGTCTCGTTCAGGATCAGCGTTCCGAAGTCGATAGCCATCGTCGAACCTAGTCTGGGGCGCGTGCTCCACGCGCAAGATGAGCGCCAAGTCGGCGGTGATGCAGGCGGCCGCTTTTGATTACTGCAATACAGATTAGTAACCATACAGCAACACGACGCCGGAAAACTCTCGAATAATCACTGATCCGCAGTTCTTGACTGCGTTTGCTGCAACAGGATCACGCTATTCCTTGATACGGCAGCATACAGTCTACCTAAGCTGGTGGTTCAAGTCTATCGCGCTTCGTTGCGCGGAGACAGCTTTAATTTCCGCCATCACCACGTCCAGGACAACTTCTGCGCGGCCCAGCTCGACATGCCCGATGCCGGCGAATTCGACGTTGCGCGCGCCCGGCAAACGGCATGATTCCTGTGGCGCGACGATGTTGTCATGATGCGAAAAAAGCGAGCTGATGGCGGCGCGCCGCGCGGCCGGTTCGGCCGCCGACAAGGCCGGCAGCCAGGCGTCGTCGCGGCGCATCTGACGGGCGTTGCGGCCTATGCCCAGCTGCGCCAGCGCGGTGCCGTGGTGCGGTGTGCCGAGCGTGATCAAGCGCGCCAGCTGCGCGTCGCCGTGGCGCCGCAGCCAGGCGCGCGCCACCAGGCCGCCCATGCTGTGGGCGACAATCACGATGCGATCGACACCGCTGGCCGCGCGCAGCAACTCGCTGGCAGCTTGCACCTGAGGGACGTAGTCGTCGATGCCGGCCGTCGGCGGTTCGAGGTCGATGGCGTAGTGGCTGATGCCGGCCGCGCGCAGGCGCGCGCTCAGTGGCCGCCAGTAGCCGCCGTTGCAGCCGTAGCCGTGGATCAGCAGCACCGGCAAGCCGCGCGGCTTCGCAGGCAATTGCAGACCGACCGGCCGCAGCATGGACCACGACGACGTCAGCATCGAGGCGCGGAACTCGCGCAAAAACAGTCGCAGTCGCCCGCCCGGCGCCAGTTGGTGCGCGGCCGGCGTGGCACTGCGGGCACGCCAGCTCAGGCCGAAATTATGCGCCGTGATCGCCAGGCGCACCAGCAGCAGCAAGGCCGCGCTGCAAATGATCGCCGGCAGCGGCGCGAGCTGGGTGTAGCGCGCGGCGATGCCGGCCAGCGCCAGCACGGCGCCGGCCTGCACCAACAGCAGCAGGATCAGGATGCGACGTATCATGCGCGCGCTTCCGAAGTTTCAGGACCACTCAGGCTAACACTTTCGGCGCCGGCTTGCCGGTCAACTGTTGCGCCAGTGCGCTGGCCAGGCGCGCCGTGATGCCGTAGATCGACAACTGCGGATTGGCGCCGATCGACGTCGGGAACAGCGAGCCGTCGTGGACCGACAGGTTGGCGATGCCGTGATAGCGGCCGTCCGACGCCACCACGCCGAGGCGTTCGTCGTCGGACAGGCCGCAACCGCCCATCACGTGCGCCGAGACGATGCGCGTCGCGAGGATTTTATACGGCAGCGCGTTGATGGCTTGGCTGGCCGCCGCCCACGTCGTGTAGACGCCGGCCTGCTCGTGCACCGGCATGACCGACTTGGCGCCGGCGGCGAACTGGATCTCGGCCATGCTGAGCAAGCCGCGCCGCACGCCGTCCCACAGATAAGGGCTGATCGGATAATCGAGCACTGGCGCGCCGGCGCTGTTGACGGACACGCTGCCGCCCGGCGCGTCGGCATGGAAGCCGTCGCGCAGCAGCGCCAGCAAGGCCTGGATGTGCGGGAACTGCTGCATCAGCGCCGCGTGCTGCGCGCCGAAACCGGCCATCGTCGTCGCCAGCAGCAGCGGATGCAGCGGCGGCGCTTCGAGCTTGTAGCCGATGGCGCCGTCGATGGCCTGCGTCTGCAAAAAGTGGTCCGAATAAATCGACTGCGGCGCGCCGGCGTAGCCGTCGATGCGCTGCTCGAACAGGCCGGCCGAGACCACGGTCGGATGCAAAAACGTGCGCTTGCCGAGCAGGCCATGCGGATCCGGCGCGCCGGAGCGCAGCAGCAGCGCCGGCGTGTTGATCGCGCCGCCCGACAGCACAAAATGTTTGGCGCGCAGCGTCACGCGGCGGCCGTTGGTTTCCAGTCCATCGGCCTGTAATGCCACGCATTGCAGCTGCTCGACGCGCCCGCCCTTGAACACCAGGCGTTCCGCGCGCAGCCTTGTCAGCAGCGTGGCGCCGTGCGTCAGCGCCGAAGGGATGGTGGTGATCAGCATCGATTGCTTGGCGTTGGTCGGGCAGCCCATGCCGCAGTAGCCGAGGTTCCAGCAGCCCTTGACGTTGCGGTGGATGACGGCGGTCGGCACGCCGAGTTTTGTGGCGCCGCGCCGCAGCAACTCGTTGTTCTCGTTGGGCGCGACGGCCCACTCCTTGATGTTGAGGCGTTCCTCCATCATGCCGAACCACGGCGCCAGCGCCTCGGGCGTGTAGTCCTTCAGGCCGAAGTGCTGCTTCCAGTAGGCCAGCGTCGACGGCGGCGTGCGGAAGCTGGTGGTCCAGTTGACGGTGGTGCTGCCGCCGACGGTGCGGCCCTGCAGGATGTTGATGGCCTTGTCGCGCGTCTTGCGCGCCGCCGATTCCTGGTACAGCGCGGGATAGGCGTCGGCCTCGCGCATCTTGAAGTCCTTCGACGATTTCAGCGCGCCCTCTTCGACGATGACGACGCGCAGGCCGGCCAGCGTCAGGATTTCGGCCGTGACGCCGCCGCCGGCGCCGCTGCCGACGATGACGACGTCGGCGTCGAGGGTCTGGTCGGCGGTGATGCGCGAGCAGTCGGTGACGCGCCAGCCGGACGCCAGGCCGGCGACGATGGGATCGGGGATCGGGCCGCTGACTGGCGCGATCGGGATGTTGGTGTTGGTCATTGCTGCTTCCTGAAAGATGACGGATGCCGGCCGCGCCACATGCTGAGCGTCGGCCGGCGCTCGGATAATCGAGTCAGCCCTAGCTCAATTCCTTGAGCGGGCCGGGATAGCCGATGGCCGCCCAGGTCGACGGATCGGCATACCAGCCGCCGAGGATCAAGTCGTGCATCGCCAGATAGGCCGTTTGCAGCATGCCGATGCGGTGCGTACGCCAGCTTTGCAGGAAGGCGTCGATCTGCGCCGGCGTCGCCTCAGCCCAGCCGCCGGACACGCCGGCCAGCCAGCGCCGCGCGGGCGCCAGCGCCAGCAGGCTGAATAAATCCTGCACCTCTTTTTGCGTCGCCAGCGGCAGGCCGGCGATGGCGCCCTGCACGCGCGTCGTGGCGGCGGCGATGGCGGCGGCGCGGGCCGCCGGATCGGCCGGCAGCGCGGGACCCAGCATCGAAGGGATGACGGCGTGCAGCACCGCGCGGGCGTCGCCGTCGAGCAGGTAGCGGTTCAGCGGCGCGGGGCCGCGCACGCCGCGATAGATCGCGCCCCCGGCGGCGAGCGTGAGCGCGCCGAGGATGCCGATCTTGAGGAAAGATCTGCGCTTAATCATGTCTCCATCCGTATCATTTTTTTTCAGTGTACGGCATAGCGCGATGACTGCCGCCCGTAAAAAATAGAGCGGCACATCTAAGTCACGATGGCATCGGGCAGCCAGGCGGCGCGGTCCGCACGGCTACTCGCCGGCCTTGCGGTGCGCGACCATCTGGCGGGCGATGCCGCGCAGGATATTGACCTCCTCCTGTTCGAGCTGGGCGCGGGCGAACATGCGCTTCAGCCGCGGCATCAGCTTGCGCGGGTTGCCGGCGTCGAGGAAGCCGATTTCGATCAGCGACTGCTCCAGGTGCGCGTACATGCCTTCGATCTGTTCGACGTTGGCGGCCACGCCGTGGAAGCCGATGTCGGCGGACGCATTGCCGCAGTTGCCGGCCACGATACGCTGCGTGGCCGGCGCGGCGGCGGCCAGCTCCAGCGCCGCCATCCGGCATTCATACGCCAGCACCTGAGCGGCCTGCGACAGGTTCAGCGACGAGTAATCGGGATTGGCCGGGATGTTGATGAGCACATTGCATTGCTCGACGATCTGGTTCGGCAGGCCGAAACGCTCGTTGCCGAAGATTAGCGCCGCGTGCAACTCCGGCTGCCCCGCCAGCTGCGTGGCCACCTCGCGCGGCGTCAGCACCGGCGGCGAAAACTCGCGCAGCCGGGCCGACACGGCGGCGGCGAAGTTAATGCCGTCGAGCGCCTCGGCCATCGTCGCGACGATGCGCGCGCCGGCCAGGATGTCGCCGGCGCCGCTGGCGAATGCCACCGCCTCGGCGTCCTGCAAGGCACCGTCGAAGCGCGGCGCCACCAGCACCAGCTCGGCGTAACCCATGGTTTTCATGGCCCGGGCGACGGCGCCGATATTGCCGGCGCGGCTGGTCTCGACCAGAATAAATCGCAGCCGTTTGAAAAGAGACGTGTTGATTTCGGGCAGGTTCATTTAAAATAGCGCTATTGCGCGGCATTGAATTAGCAAAGTTTCATTGTTTCAGCGTCCAGCCCGGTATTTGCGGGCCGCCGAAACGGGGATTTTAACCAGTTCAGTGCCGCACCGCTCTTTAATTCATTCTTGACTCTAACTGCGCTGCCGGGACATCTGTGCCCGGCGGGCGTTAGCGTTCTTTTAACGGAAGCTTACATGCACCCTATGCTCAACACGGCGATCAAAGCCGCCCGCCGCGCCGCCGCCGTCATCAACCGCGCGTCCTTCGATCTCGACCGCGTCACTGTGACCGAGAAACAACATAACGATTTCGTCACGGACGTCGACCAGGCTTCCGAGCAGGCGATCATCGAGGTGCTGTCCAAAGCTTATCCCGACCACGCCTTCCTGGCCGAGGAATCGGGCGCTTCCGCCAATGCGAACGACGAGACTGAATACACGTGGATCATCGATCCGCTCGACGGCACCACCAACTTCATGCACGGCTTCCCGCAATACTCGATCTCGATCGCGCTGGCCCAGCGCGGCGTCGTCACCCAAGCCGTCATCTACGACCCGGTGCGCAACGACCTGTTCACCGCCAGCAAGGGCGCCGGCGCCTACCTGAACGACAAGCGCATCCGCGTCACCAAGCTGGACCGCATCGCCAACGCGCTGCTGTCGACCGGCTATGTGGCCGGCTCGGCCCGCGCGCTCGACGAATACCTGAAGATGTACGCCATCATGGCCGAACGCTGCCACGGCGTGCGCCGCCCGGGCAGCGCCGCGCTGGACCTGGCCTACGTGGCCGCCGGCCGCCTCGACGGTTTCTATGAAAAAGGCCTGAAGCCGTGGGACATCGCCGCCGGCGCCTTGATGGTGACGGAATCGGGCGGCATCGTCGGCGAGTTCAGCGGCGAATCGGACTATCTGTACAAGGGCGACATCATCGCCGCCAGCCCGAAGGTGTTCGGCCAGATGGTCAGCCTGCTGGCGCCGTTCGCCGACGTGAAAAAGTAATCACTGGCATAAATACCAAGATTTAAGAAAAATTGTTACAAAAAAGGACGCTGCGGCGTCCTTTTCCATTTCCGCAGCGAAACTTCGAATGAACTTAGCTGTTATACTCGCGCTGCGGCATTGTGACCAGTCCCCAGCCGCAGTCTACCAATCCGATTGCCTGCGACTGGCGCCATGCGTGGCGACAGGCCGATCTTTTCGTAAAGTTACCATGTCATTTTCTTCACTCGGTTTGTCCGACGCTATTGTCCGTGCTGTCACCGAAGCCGGTTACACCACCCCGACGCCCATCCAGATGCAGGCGATCCCTGCGGTGATGAATGGCGGCGATTTGCTGGCCGGCGCACAAACCGGTACCGGTAAGACCGCCGGCTTCACGCTGCCGATTTTGCACCGTCTGTCGACCGACGCCAGCGGCGCGGCGCAGACCGGCAACACCTCGCAGCGCCCGATCCGCGCCCTGATCCTGACCCCGACCCGCGAACTGGCGGCCCAGGTCGAGGAAAGCGTGCGCATCTACGGCAAGTACACCAAGCTGAATTCGACCGTGATCTTCGGCGGCGTCGGCATCAATCCGCAGATCAAGCAACTGAAACACGGCGTCGACATCCTGGTCGCCACGCCGGGCCGTTTGCTCGACCACATGGAACAGCGCACCGTCGACTTGTCGAAAGTGGAAATCCTGATCCTCGACGAAGCCGACCGCATGCTCGACATGGGCTTTATCCGCGACATCAAGAAAGTGCTGGCCGTGCTGCCCAAGCAGCGCCAGAACCTGCTGTTCTCGGCCACCTTCTCGGAAGAGATCAAGGCGCTGGCCGATGGCCTGCTGAACAAGCCGGCGATGATCGAAGTGGCGCGCCGCAATTCGACCGTCGAAGTCATCGCGCAGAAGATCCACCCGGTCGACCGCGACAAGAAGCATCCGATGCTGTCCTACCTGATCAAGACCAACAACTGGTCGCAGGTGCTGGTGTTCACCCGCACCAAGCACGGCGCCAACAAGCTGGTCGAACAGCTCAACGCCGACGGCATCGGCGCCATGGCCATCCACGGCAACAAGAGCCAGTCGGCGCGCACCAAGGCGCTGTCGGAATTCAAGGACAACAAGCTGCAAGTGCTGGTGGCCACCGACATCGCCGCGCGCGGTATCGACATCGACCAGTTGCCGCACGTCGTCAACTATGACCTGCCGAACATACCGGAAGATTATGTGCACCGTATCGGCCGTACCGGCCGCGCCGGCGCCACCGGCGAAGCCGTGTCGCTGGTCTGCGTCGATGAACACGAGATGTTGAAAGACATCGAAAAGCTGATCAAGCAGACGCTGCCACGCGAAGTGATCGCCGGCTTCGAACCCGATCCGACCGCGCGTGCGCAACCGGTGCAGCTGCGCAGCGGCGCGCCCGGCCATCGTGGCGGCGGCCGTAGTGGCGGCGGCGGTGGCGGCCAGGTCATCCGTGTGAAAACGGGCGGCGGCAACGGCGGCGGTTCCAAGCCACGCAGCGCCGGTCCCGGCGGTCCTGCCGGCGGCGGCGGTGGCGGCGCGCGTTCCGGCGCGCCACGCTCGGCGGCGCAGCACCGCTCCGGCGGTCGCGGCCGATAAGCCAGCAGCACCATCCGAAAGCCACCGCGACGCGAGTCCCGGTGGCTTTTTTAATGGCCACGAGCAATTTGGATTAGCATAGCGCTTAGTCTAAAAAGGAAAGCCATGCCCCGCTTCGCCGCCAACCTGTCCATGCTGTTCACCGAAGCACCCTTCCTGGACCGCTTCGCGCTGGCCCGCGAGGCCGGCTTCGACGCCGTCGAATTCCTCTTCCCCTACGCCTACGACAGCGAACAAATCGCCGAGCGCCTGCGCCGCCACCGCCTGAAGCTGGTACTGCACAACCTGCCGCCGGGCGACTGGGCTGCCGGCGACCGCGGCATGGCGTGCGACCCGCGCCGCAGCGACGAGTTCCGCGACGGCGTGCACATCGCGCTCGAATATGCCACCGAGCTGGGCGTGCCCTACGTCCACTGCATGGCCGGCATCACGCCGCCGGGCCTGGCGCCGGAGCGGGCGCGCGAAACGCTCATCGAGCAGCTGGCCTACGCGGCCGACCAGTTCCAGCCGCATGGCATAGGCGTGCTGATCGAGCCGATCAACCACTACGACATACCCGGCTATTTCCTCAAGCACAGCCGCCAGGCCGTCGAACTGATCGCCGATTGCGCCCGGCCCAACCTGTTCCTGCAATACGACATTTATCACATGCAGCGCATGGAAGGCGAGCTGAGCAACACGATCCGCGCCCACTTGCCGCTGATCAAGCACATCCAGCTGGCCGACACGCCGGGCCGCCACGAGCCGGGCACCGGCGAGATCAATTACCGCCACCTGTTCCGGCTGCTTGACGAGATAGGCTACGACGGCTGGGTCGGCTGCGAGTACACGCCGCTGCAATCGACCGCCGCCGGCCTCGGTTGGCGCGAGGCGTTGACTGCCAATTGAAAATATTGCGTATCCGCAAGAGGTAAAAAATTCACTGAGGCAACATCATTCCTGACGCCACCACCGCGAAAGGACGCCATGAAAGCCTCATTCCACCCTGTCAGCAGCGTGCTGCCGACGGTTCTGCTGACTGCGCTGCTGGCCGGCTGCGCCAGCACCGACCGCCTGCGCGACGTGCGCGAATTGGCCGCCGAATCGTCCAAGCTGAGCGGCTACACCGACATGAGCGTGCGCTTCCGCGACACCTATGCGCGCGAGCAGCCGTATCTGTCGCCGGCCGGCGACGAGCGCGAACGCGCCCTCGACACCGTGCGCCGGCAGCAATACGCCGACTGCGTCAGCATCGCAAAAAGCGTCGCGCTCTACCTCGACACGCTGGCCGTGCTGGCCGGCGAGCAGCAGTACGACCTCAGCGACCAGGTGCAGCGGCTCAGCAGCGGCATCAAAGCCTGGCCCGACACCGGCCTGGTTAGCAGCCACGTCAACGCCTACGCCGAACTGACCGCCCTGCTCGCGCGCACCTGGTCCGCGCCGCGCCAGGAACGGGCCGTGCAAGCGATGGTGCACGCCGGCCAGGCGCCGCTGCAACAACTGCTGGCAGCGATGACGGCGCTGCTGCGCTACTACGACAAAACCAATGCCAATGAAAAAGCCATCGTGCTCGGCATGCTGCAAGTGGAAATTGCCTACGCCGACACGCCGGCCAACCGCCTGCTGGCGGCGCTCGGCAAGGCCCAGCAGCAAAGCAAGACCGTCGAATACCATCAAGCCGAGCTGACCTATCGGCTGGCCGAGAAAAACCTGGCGACCATCGCCCAGGCGCAGCAGGCGCTGCTGCAATACGTCGACCAGCTCGACAGTGCGCCCGCCAGGGCCGCGCTGGAGCAGGCGAGCCAACAGCTGCGCCTGAACCGCGCCGAGCTGCACCATCCGTCCGACTGATGCCATTGATATCCCCGAGGAGCCGCCATGACCGACCATTCCACGCCCGCCACCGCCGACGACCTGGAAGCGCTGGCCGACAGCCTGTCCGCCTGCGCCGACGAGTTGCACGCGCGATTGATGCGCGCGATCCGCCGAATTCTGCCGACCGCGCCGACAGCGCCACTCCATCCAGCGGGCAACCCGGCCGGCCCGGCGCCGACGGCCGGCATCGACCAGGGCATCTCGCAAGGCGCGGCGCAGGCGCTGTTTGAAAACGAAGTGGCCTTGCGCCAGCGCGCCAACGGCCTGTATCTGGACGCCGCCATGCTGGCCGCCGGCGGCCTGGGCGGCATGCAGCACCAGCTGCTCGACCTGAGCGCCCAGGCGCGCGAAACGATACGCAAGGTCGAC
>Ga0209847_1000609_pt1 | contig 14146 bp, 10 predicted proteins | sample OrgsoiDNA_201060_FD_185808 | JGI IMG/M metagenome (GOLD analysis project Ga0209847, IMG submission 185808) | Permafrost soil microbial communities from the Arctic, to analyse light accelerated degradation of dissolved organic matter (DOM) -... | ecosystem: Environmental > Terrestrial > Soil >... | reverse complement strand
TGCTTGCAATCGTGTCACCCGAATCCGCCAAGACATCGCCGGTGCCTGCAACGAAAATCGTATTGCCACCGCCCACCACATCAACCGACACGTCGTTGCCCAACGTGATGCTCTGATCACCGGTGGCGTTCACTGTATCGGTATACCCGGCAGTGATACTGTCGATGACCACTACATCATCAACACCAGCATTGATGATGTTGCCGCTGCCAACGCCTCCACTAATAACCACGCTGGCACCTGTACTCAGGTTGAGGGTGTCGTCATAGAGCGATAGCGTCAGCGAACTACCCGTCTCCAGCCCAACCGTGTCATAGACTCCAGACAAAACCTCGTCCATCCCACTGAACGAAATCGAACTGTGGTTGGCCGTAATCGTGTCGTTGCTGCCGCTGATAAGATCCGCAGTCCCCGAGGTGTTCATTATCGTCATGGAGGCATTGCTGCTTGCAATCGTGTCGCCCGAGTCCGTCAACACGTCGCCGGTGCCTGCCACGAAAATCGTATTGCCACTGCCCACGACATCGACCGATACGTCGTTGCCCAAGGTGATGCTTTGATCACCGGTGGCGTTCACCGTATCGGTATACCCCGCGGTGATACTGTCGATGACCACAGTGTCATCTACGCCAGCATTGATGATGTTATTCCCCCCGCCATTGCTGACCAGGCTGTCACCTGAACTCAGGTTAACGGTGTCGTCCTTGCCGTTCTCGACGACGGAGTCGTTCTGGCTGACGTTTAAAACATCGTTGGAACCGGTTAAACCACTACCGGTCAGTGTTGTGTTCGCTCCCAACCAAACGGTACCGTTGGACAGGCTGGCTTCTTCATCGGTGCCAGTCATGACCAATGTACTTCCAGTACCCAGTGTGATGTTTTCTCCGGTTCCCAGGACGGTGACAGTGTCATCAACACCACCAGCTACTATGTCGGTGCTGCCGTTGATTGTGGTTTGACTTCCTGCACCAGCATTAATGCTGTTATTGGAGCCAATTACCGTCGCACTGGATCCGTCAGCCAATGAAACCTCTGCACCGTTAAGATTAGCAACGGCACCCATGCCCGAGAGGGTGTCGAAAACCGAACCACTGGTTTGTGTATCGATGCTTTGTGAATTTTCAATTTGACCGTTGCTATTCAAATTTGATTGAGTTTGCGTATCTCCGCCGCCATTTTGTGTGGCATCGTAAATAATTTCTGTAGGATTACCTAACCCATTAGAGATAACTTCTTGAGTATTACCTAAAGCATCGGCAGAAAGTGTAGTAGTGCTTTGCAACGCTGACTGCCCATCGGCCAACGCGTAAACGCTTGTTTTCGTATCTATACCGGTGCTTGAAATCGATGCTGAAACCTCGGTATAACCACCATTGCCATCGGGGACTTTTACAGTATCTTGGTATAGCAGCGTTATACCGGGCGGTGAGTATGTTAGTTGTGAGGCCTGAATCCCATTCGTATACGTCAGGGTGTTCCAGACACTACCATCCGCATTGGTAGTTTGGGAGGTGGCGACAGGACTTGAAGAATCCGTAAGCGCATCGAGTAAATGCTGCGTTGCACTAGGTGCAATACTGCCAGCTATTCCTCCACCGAACACCAGCGCACCGTAGCCAATCCATCCAACAGGACCTCCAAGCAGGAGTGGTGCAGCATATTCCGCCGCCAACGCACCTCCGGTTATTCCTCCTACTGTAGTGACAGTCCAATCCATCATGGTCTTTTCAGCCGCAGCACTATTTCCACTCGCCGCTTGCTGTTGAGCCGTTTGCTCAGCCTCATAGAATGTGTAGCCAATCGCAACAACGCCCAGAGCGGTGAGGCCCTTGCCAGCAAGGGATTCCAACGTGACCCCATCTGCCGCGACCGTACTAAGCGACGACGCACCCTGCTGAAAATCCGCTAAATTCTGGCCAGTTATATGCCCGTTATCGGTTGACGAGGCAAAAGGATCAATTACTAGACTATCGGCTGCGGCCGGGACACCTGAATTTCCAGATAGCAGTTCCGACCCAGTGGATATAATTGATCCCGCCGGTGCATTAGCAAGGGTGTTAATCGTGCGGGTTGGGAAAATGGAGCCTGTCTCCAGCCCAACAATATCACCTTCGGTATTAGTCGCAATTTTGAGTTGATTAACCAGCCCTAACGAAATGCTATTTACTACATCCGCGGCATCTGCAAGCGGCATACTCCGCAGGTCCGCTGCGGGAATTCCATTAATGGGAATCCCCTTATCAACAGCGCTCGCAAGTTCAAATTGATAAAAGACAGAATCTTGCCCTGCTGTAGGAGTAATAGTAATTATGCTACTGGCGTTTTCTGTAAAAACAACGCTTGTATTGCTCCACAAACCGCCTATCACACGCGTACCGTCTGTGAGCGTGCCCCCACCCATAAGAGTTTCCGCATCCAAGGTGTTATAGCCTGCTGCGCTTGCGGCGGATTTAAACGCATCTTGAAAGGCACTGCTTGACAATAACTGCCCCTGCTGCGTTTGATCAACCGTTATGACTGCTCCCCCGCTCGCTGCAGAAATAGCTCTAGCAACACTAGACGAACGCGTATCACCCAGCATCCCGCTGTAAAGTAAAGAGATAGCGTTTGAGGATGCCCAAGGAACAGAGATCGAAGTGTCAGCGAGCAACTTCGTCAAGCCAGAAACACCTTGATACTCTGGATATACCGATAACTGATTTAAAATATTTAATGCTGCAGACAAGGAGTAGCCAGCCATTCAGATCACCATGATATAAATATCAATATGCAAACTAATTAATTTATTGGTTAGCGAATAGATACCCGAACACTCCCTATACCACTGTCGTGCCTTGCAAAAGTCTCTAAAGCACCTTTAAGAACATTCTCAATCTGTCCCCTCTCCAACTCGAGTGACGCGGGAAGTTTGATTCGTATAACGTCAAAAAAAACATCGCATAATTTTTCATCTGTACCAGGGCTTACCTTTAGCGCCTTAATTACTTCGACCCGCCCCCCCCCATTTTCTTTCCAGTACAACCCGAAAATCTCATTAGGCGATTCAGGCATACGTCCTTGAACACGCCAAATAAAAACATCAAGACCACGATCTATCACCCAAAAATCCGGTTGAGCCTTCCATAGGTTTTGATATTCCGGATGTGTTTTCCAGCGGATTTTATTTTCTGCTTCATCCATACCAATCTGTTCATAAACAAAAGACATTTCAGCTCTCCTTAATATGTAATCCTTGCTCATCGCGAGCAAATAAAAACCTAAAATTTTTGAACCTACGCAATATAAACATCCTATCAAAAACATTTCATACTATCTCATCGCTCCCTCAACACCTCACTCTGATACTTCAACAATGGCGTCAACAGGTACTCAATATAAAAAGTTGACAGATTTATTTTCTTGCCACAAACCGCCTTAAAAATACATTTGTCCCGTTTTTTGGAGTTTTTTAAACTCAACATCCCTAATCTGACTTGCATAGAAGAAAGCCCCGCTCCAGAGGACCAACTCCGTAAAAAAGACAAACACCAAGAATGGAAAACTAAAAGTCTCTCTGGACATTGAAAGCTCTCTCATCAAACTATCTACCGAAACCAAATCATTACCACGCAAGTCCATCAGCTTAAGGGAATAGAATGAACCACTCCCATTCAAAAGAACAACACCTTCGACATATATTTTTACAGGCACACTAGCTCGACCCAACTTTTCAAATCCCACTGGGGCAATTCTATGCTCAGTACGATAGGTCGTACCATCATCCATTTTCAAAAGAAAACGCATCCAACTCCTTTGTAATCATAGATTGATTAATGATGAGTTTTATAATTAACATTAATTTCTCCAGCTTCAATCCGCGTTTCATCGCCATAAATCTCATAGCTTACGCTGTCAGAAACGCAGGAAATTGATAAGCGAGCTGCCTTCCCTGTGTTATCGACAAAATCATCAGGAAAAATCGCATGAAATGATGTGCCTTTATTGCTGGAAATCTTTTCGGCGGTGTATGTGTATATCGCATGTCTTACTATGTATTTAACGTGATACGGCGGATGGGCATTAAACTTATCCCACGCCAAAAATTCGAGTTTTCCGCATACTCCCGCGACCCAATAAGGGGACTTGCCGTCCAATTTATTCTCTGCTTGAGCATCATGGACAACAAGATATGTACAGATAAGAAAAATCAACCTCCAGATTTTCAGAAAGTCCGAAATATTTTTCGCCATCCACAATAGAGGCGTCAGCACCCGCAAACGACAGGGAACATCCCGTATTTTTTTGACCCTGATTTTCATTTTTTTGACTAGTTCAATTTTCATATCCCCTCTCCTTTCAATTGCGCCGTATCAGCGTATTCGGCACGCTATTTACCTCTCCCTCAACGCCTCACTCTGATACTTCAACAACGGCGTCAACAGATACTCAATAATCCGCCGCTGCTCGGTCTTGATCTCCACCGAACTCGACATCCCCGGCTCCAGTTGAATTTTTTTTCCATCCGCCATAACTACATGCGTACTGAGTTGTATCCTTGCCGGATAAATCAGCCCCAACTTGTCGTCCTTGACCGCGTCCTGGGAAATCGACATGACCTTGCCGGCAATAGTCCCGTAGTGCGTATACGGAAAGGCATCCAGCTTGATTTCGGCGTCCTGCCCCGGGCGGACAAAGCCGATATCGCGGTTGAGAATCTGCGCTTCAACTTCCAGTCCGGCGTCGTCCGGCACAATCACCAGCAGGGCTTGCGCCGGGGTGACGACGCCGCCAATCGTATGCACGGCCAGTTCCTGCACGGTGCCACCCACCGGTGCAGTCAAATGGGTTTGCGATTGCCGTTGTCGGGACTTGGTTTCGTCGCCCTGGTCCTGGGTCAGTTGCTGTTGCGCCTGATTGAGGGCGTCGAGTTGTTCGCGGCGAAATTGCGCGATGGCGGTGTCGATGTCGTCGCGTTGTTCCTGGATCGTGGCTTGCAGTTCTTTGGCGTAACTCTGTTGCCCGGCCAGCTCCTGCTCTTGCTGAATCCGCGCCTGCTCCTTTTCCAGGTAGGCATGGCGCGGCACATAGCTTTGCTGGAGCAAGGTCTGGTAGTCGTCTTCTTCGGCGCGGGTCATCGGCAAGGTCTGCTGCAGGCTGCTGATTTTGTGCTGGGTGGTTTGCAGTTCCTGCACGCGTTTTTGCAACTCCGAGCGCAAGCTGGTGAGTTTGCTGCGGTGTTCGTAGAAGGCGCCTTCGGCGAAGCGTTGGGTATCTCGTTGTCGATCCTCGGTAGCGTCCGGCACCGGTTGGACGGTCGGTGTCCGATTGACGGTTTGCGCATCGAGCAGGGCTTGGGCGCGGTTGATCGTCAACATTGCATCGACCCGTGCGGTCCTTGATTTACCGACATCTGCCGTGGCCTCGGTCGGGTCCAGCTCGATCAGGGCCTGGCCTTGGGTCACGTGCTGGCCGTTGTCGACCAGGATCGCCTTGACGATGCCCGCCTCCAGCGGTTGGATCGTTTTGCTTTTGCCGTTGGGGACGACCTTGCCCTCCGCCACCGCGACCACGTCGAGTTTGCCGACAGTCGACCAGACCAGTGCAATCGCGAACAACAGCATCATCGCCCACATCAAGCCGCGACCGACCGGGGACACGGGCGTTTCCAGTACCTCCAGCGCCGCCGGCAAAAACTCGACTTCGTCACGCTGGCGTTGCAGGGGATTGCCTTGGGCTTTTTCAGCGTCGAGTGCCGCGCGGGCAATGTCGCGGTAATGCTGCAGTCGTGGGAAGCATCGATTAAGCAGCGACATGCAGGTGCCCTGTCTGATGACGCCACAGCGAGGCGTAGCGGCCGTCTTGTTGCAGTAGCTCGTCGTGGCTGCCTTCTTCGACGATGACGCCTTTCTCGACCGTGATGATCCGTTGGGCAATCCTGACCGCCGACAACCGGTGAGCGATGATGAACACCGTGCGGTCCTTGCAGATCTTGTGCATGTTGCCGTGAATGATCGATTCCGATTCTGCGTCCAGTGCGGAAGTGGCTTCGTCGAAGATCAGGATTTTCGGATTGGTCACCAGTGCCCGCGCGATGGCGATGCGTTGGCGCTGACCACCGGACAAACCATTGCCGCGCTCCCCCAGTTCGGTGTCGTAACCTTGCGGCAGTTCCAGGATGAACTCGTGGGCACCGGCCAGTTCTGCGGCTTCGACCACCTGATCAAAGTGCATGCCCGGCGAAGCGAAGGCGATGTTGTCGCGCACCGTGCCTTTGAACAGCATGTTCTCTTGCAACACCACACCGATCTGCCGCCGCAGCGACGCGGGATCGAGCACCGACAGATCCATGCCGTCGATCAACACCCGCCCGCGCTCGGGTGAATAGAGGCGCTGGATCAGTTTGGTCAGGGTGCTTTTGCCAGAACCGGAAGGCCCGACGATGCCGATGACGGCGCCGGCTGCGGCGGTCAATGACAAACCGCGCAGAATCTCCGGACCGTCGGCGCGGTAGCGAAACACTACTCGATCGAACACCACTTCACCCTTGATCGGTGGCATTGAGGCTTGCCCGGCAGAAACGCCGGATTCCGCGCGGTTGTCGAGGATATCGCCCAAGCGGTCCATCGACAGCCGCACTTGCTGAAAGTCTTGCCACAGTTGCGCCAGACGCAAGACCGGGCCGCTGACCCGACCGGAGAGCATATTGAAGGCAATCAGTTCGCCCACCGAAAGGTCGCCACCGATGACCAGCCTGGCGCCAAACCACAACAAGGCCGCGGTGGTGAGCTTACTGATCAGGGACGCCACTTGATTGGCCGAACTGGAAAGGCTGGAAGCCTTGAAGGCGCTGGACACGTAGCCGGCCAACTGTTCTTCCCAGCGACGCTGCATCAAGGGTTCGACGGCCATCGACTTGATGGTTTCGATGCCGGTCACCGACTCCACTAGGAACGATTGGTTTTCCGAGCTACGGCGAAATTTTTCATCGAGTCGGGCCTTGAGCACTGGCGTCACGATGACCGACAAGGCGATGTAGCACGGCAACGAGATAAACACGATCAAGGTCAGCATGGGCGAATAGGTCAACATCACCGCGAAGAACACCAGGGTGAAGAACATATCCATAGCCACCGTCAGCGCGTTACCGGTGAGGAAGTTGCGGATATTTTCCAGTTCACGCACCCGCGCCACACTGTCGCCCACGCGCCGCGCCTGGAAATACGCCAGCGGCAGCCCCAGCAAGTGATTGAACAGGCGCGCACCCAGTTCGACATCGACCCGATTGGTGGTATGGCTGAACACGTAAGTGCGCAATCCACCCAGTAATGCTTCGAATACGGAGATGGTAATCAGGCCGAACGCCAATACATCCAGGGTCGACATTGATTTGTGCACCAGCACTTTATCAATCACGACCTGCATAAATAACGGCGAAACCAAACCGAATAGTTGCAGGAAAAACGAGCCAGCCAACACTTCCAAAAATTGTTTGCGGTATTTGACAATCGACGGAATAAACCACGACATATCAAACTTGCCGCCGCCCTGTGCCAGGATGGCGCGCGAAGTAATCAGGATTAAACGACCGGACCAGATTTGTTCAAACTCGGCCAAGGTGAGTTGAAAGGTGCGCTGTTGCACTTCATCGTGCAGCAAGACGTTGTCGTTCGCACACTTGGCCACGACCAGAAAGCGTCCGTCCCGAAGTTCGGCGATAGCGGGAAGCGGCGTCTGCGCAATACGACTGATGTGGCTGGTGGTAGAGCGGGCCTTGAGCGCGACCTGCCGGGCCAGACGCACCAACGTCAAGGCATCGATAGGCCGGGACAGCCCTGACAGGTGTTTGAGGCGGTCGGCGCTGATGGCGACGCCGGACAACTGGGCAATGACGACGAGTGATGCAATGCCACTGTCTTCACTTCCATTGCGTTGTGGCGTTTCGGGCGAAACGCGGGTCCTTGCGTTAGGGTCAGTCATGGCGACTCAACGGCATTAACGAATGATGGAAGCACGTCGTACTTAGATCAAGCGCGTCGAACCGACCTTGTACAGGCGAATACATTCAAAAAGCGTTGCCGCTAAAATCGCGACCTGTCAGACATCCAGCACTTGATACTTAACCAAGCAAAATATCAAAGAGCCATCAGAGGCTAGCACCTATCACTGCTACCCAAAAACTTTGTTTTCCATCCCAAAACGTTTGTTTGCAGCGCCAATAAAACCAATAACTCAGCATCAAATTTGTATCGAAAATCAAATAACAAATATACAAACTCGATTTTTTCGCACCATACATACTATATAAATCAAAGAGTTAGTTGATCACAGGCTTGACTTTCAACTGACGAACTGTGTAACACAAACTCTACAATTAAAGTACTCACCACTGCTTACTCCACAAATAACAACACTGCTCAGGCAAAAAAAGGTCAATCTCTCTCCGATCCAACCTCATAAACTTCAATTCCGTTCAGCATTCGTTCAGCATTGCCACCGACCCTCCCCGGAATCTTGGCGAGCTTCTCTCAGTGGGCTTGATCCTGTATCTGCTTGATAACTACTTCTCGATCAAAGCAAGCCGACACGAACCCTTGCCAAGATTTTCGAAGGTTTCGCCAACGTCTTCGTCGAGGAACTTGTGTCAGGGATAACGCGCACCATTCAAGCAAAAAAACCCGCACTCGGTTGCGGGTTTTTTCTGTTCTTTTCAGGTAGGCCGGGAGCGGTTCGTCAAGCCATCAAGTGCGCCCTACGGAACCGGTAACCGGTAGATTGCCCAACAACTTGAGCCCGGTACTTTTCACGAAAGTATCGTAGTCCATCGGCTTCTCGATACGGGTCTCAGCGTTGGGTAGTACGTAGGCCCAGGCGCGCTTGGAGGATACATCGTAAACCAGCTTGAACAGGCGAGTCGGCACCCAGACCTTGTTGTCGCCGATGGTGGCGTGGCCTTCATCAAAGAGCGGGCCGGTAAAGACAAACACATTGCCATCGGCGCGCTTGGCAAACTTCCTGACGTCAGCCTCGACCTTGCTCCAGATCTTCCGGTTGTTGGTAGGGTCTTGCGGCACCATGTTCGACAGCGCAAAGGACTGCGCCATGGCATTGGGGCTCGGTGCGTCGGCGGCCGGGGATTGGTGGCCACGGTCCACGGCCGGGTGCTGGCTGCGGTAATCGCTCAACTCGGCCCGAGCACCCTTGGGGATGCGTGGGTCCGGGTAGAACTGGTTGGTGCGCTCCTCCCCTTTGGCGTCCTGCAACTGAGCCGAATTAAGGCGTTCGACCACGACTATCGGCGTCTTGCTGGTTTGCGAGTACAGCACCGCGAAGTTGTCGGAACACAACGCCAGGGGTTTCATGGTTGCCGGCACAGTGCCCAGATTGATCGGCTTCGCTGCCGGGAACAGATCGGCGCAACCGTCAAACGATGCCTGTTGCTGTTTGCTTGAATAGAGGTCCAGGGCCGCGTTCTGGCTGATCGAGCCCGAGTGGGACGCGTGTTCCTGATGCTCGGTGGGCGGTTTGAGGAGATCCAGCAGACCGCGGGCTTGCGCCCCGGACGAGAGCAAAACAAGGGCCGACAGCCCAACTGCAATTTTGCGTAGGTGCATGCTTTAAATTCTTCGAATTGGATAGAGGGGAATACGTACGGCGAGTCCCGATTCACGGAACCAAGTGGCGGTGGTTTCTGATTACATGGCGGCGAGCATGCTTTTACTGTCCTTGATCTAAATACCGATGCGGGTCGCACGACCGCTGACGGTCGTGCGGGATTTATTGACCATGACAAGTCACTTTAGTGCTGGGTGGCGTTTGCATTCTGATCGCCAAGACTCGTCGAGGGAGGTTCCTGCCCGCACGGACCTTACATGATGAAGTGGCTTCGGCTGGTCACGACTACTTGGGAAACATTCCACACAGCCCATACCCTTCGTAAATCGGAGAAAGACCGCCCAGGAACATTAGCGGGCCGCAGGCATAAAAAGGCGACGTCAAATACTGCCCTTGGTGAAGCGTGCACACCGGCAATTGCAAGGGAATCGGCACGATCACCGCCCAAAGCGTGACCCCACACCACGCCCGCGTGGTCAAGTCGGGGGATGTGTAGCTTGTGCGCTCTTCCGGCACCGAGACCATCACGCCGACGCAGCCAGTGAGAAACAGAAACAAGGTGGTGATGGCGATGATTTTCTGTGTGTAGAACGGGAGGCGTAGCGTTGGTTTCATCCGTAAATCCAATCGTTGGGCAATGACAGTCGGCAGACCTTGCCGAATCAGGTTGAGACCGACCGCAAGATCGTCAGGGCACAAAATAAAACCATTTGTTGCAGAGTTGCTGCCAAAATCACCTGACGCGGAACAACGTTTCAGACGCCCCCAATAATCAGTCCCATTAAACCTTTATGGCATCTGTAAAGGCGGTGGCAATGACTATGCCTGTCGCATCAAGCATTACCCATTGGTAGGTCGATAAACCATTCAGCCCATTTTTGAAACTGCCCATCTATTGTCGAGGTCCTGGTGCCCCACTCTTCCGATCAACGCGCTGACGAAAAAAACCTGCCTCGATTACTGCTCGATCTGCTTTGGCAAATCGCCGTGCTGTTGATCCCGATATTCCTCGTAACGGTCATACCGTTGCTCTGGGCGCTCGGTGTGGTGCTGGTTTGTGCTGCCTTGATGTGGCTGGCGGCACGGGCCGGTTGGCTGAGAACCGGTCGAGGGTTTGCCAGGCTCATGACCTCTGCCGCAATAGGTCTGGGTTTTAATCTGGGCCGGGCGTTGCCGCAATACTGGGACATCGCCGGGGCAGCGGCTGTGATGTTTTCCGGGCTGGCGTGCGTCAGTCATCTGGAACGACGTTTTGGCCTTGTCGATAAGACGCAGGCCAAGTCGTCGGCGAAAAAATCAGGTGGTCAGTCTTCCGGCGGCGCCAGTGCCTGGGGTGGGGATGAGCCCCGACAGACACCCGAGGGGGAGCCCATCCGCGTGTTCAACTACAGTGAAATCGCCATGGGCGGGCCGGTCCTGTGCGATTACCTGTTCCCCGATGGGGTGCTGCTCCAGAGCCTTGGGTCGTCGGCTCGCTTCTCGAATGACGGACGTTATTTCGCCGCACCGTTACCCTCGCGCCAGGCATGGGGATTGGTGATTCTGGATCGTCAACTGCGTCAGCTCTACCAGTGTTCGTGTGATGAATTTTGGGAACTGGATGCCTTTAACGACGACACCTTGAGTGGGCGTTACAGCCCTTTGGTCGACAACGGTTCACGGGAGATCAGCCTGGAGCAACTGCTGACGACGGCAGAAAAAATCAGCCTGGTAGCCGTTGCTGACCTTTGGCTTGAGCCGGGTAACTGGCAGAAAAACCTTGCACGCGAAACGCTCCTGAACACCTCCCCCGATGGCAAGCAACGCCTGGGCGGGACTCTGGCGCTGCCGGCCAGCCTGCGCGAACTGCCACAACCTTGCGACCCGCTGAGGAATCCGGAATACCGTGTGAGCCTGAACGGTGAGCCCACTTCATTGTTGATCACGGCCGATACCGCCATCATCTGGAATCCCGATAGCCGCTCTTTCGCTTGCCGTGCACGGATGGATGATGAGCCACCGCAAGCCCTCGACTACTGGCTCTGGCACGCAGACCGAGGTTGGCAAACACTGCCCTGCCCGTGGACACCCGCCGACAGCGAACCTTCCATGGGTTGGAGCGAACCCCTGGCGCTGGATGACCACCACCTGCGGCTAGCGTCCTACTTCGACTACCCGCAGCCGGATCGCGGTCGCTATGGTTACGGCTTGCACAGCGTCCACAGCGACTGTGATGCTCAGGTTGGCCACGACTCGAATGGTCGAATTCAGGTCGCGGAGCGGCAACTGACTCGCGTGCAATTGGCTGTGCCACTGACGGGTGATGGGCAGCGCGGCGCGACGATGGTCGAGTCGGCACCCTTGAGCGGTAAAACCCGGGCTCAATTTACTTGGCAGCAAGACAACAGCCTCGGGCTCGGCGGTTATAGCTGCCGGATTGGCGACTGGGCGTTGCCAGGGGTTTGGCTGCTCGATCATCGCGTGTCAAACACCGGGCGTTACATTGCGTTGATACCGTTCGCCCTGCCGCCCGCCACCGCAGGTCATGTGGTGGTGGCGGACGCACAGGAACGGCAATTGATGAACAGCCCACCTCTATTGGCTGCACGATTGTTGGATTTTCGTGGACTGAAACTGAGCGTGGCGGTGATTCGCGGTCGCCTGAATCAGGATCGGCAAAGCACTCCGTTGCAGCGCTTTGATCAGGCGCCACCCGAGGCGGACGATGCCGCTGAGTTTTGCCAGTACCGACAGGACTCGCGACTTTACTATGAGTGGTGTGAGCTGATTGTCAGCCATCACGGTCTGACCGCCCTCCCCGACTGGCGCCTGGTTAAGCAGCCGCAATCGGCGATAGCCGATGGTAACTTCATCCAGCCAGCCCCGAAGGATAAAGATGCCGCGTGGCTGTTCGGCTGTGAAACCGAATACGCCGACAGCTGGCTGCGCGTCCAGAGCCCACGCCTCGGCGGGCATCTGCTGACGGCGTCTGGTTGCGCCATCAGCGATCTCGCGCCTTCGATGATCTGGTCCGAGGATGCCCGTTATCTCGCGCTGACTCGACTTCATACCGACGTCGACGATGATCATGGAGGTCGGATGGCATGGCAGATCTTGCTGTTGGATGTTCAGGCGCGAACCTTGAGGCATTCACCCCAGTGGCTGCGCAATCGACCGCAGTTTGAAGGTTTTAAAGCCGAGGTTTTGAAGGTGCGTTTGTTTGAGCGCGACTGGGAAGCCGAGGATGACAGAGATCGCGGCTCGGTCACGGTGATAACGCTGAGCGACCTGCTGGCAATCCCCGCCGAAGACCTGTGCCCGAGCGCTGGCCTTTGGCTGACGAAAGATCAAATGGGTAATGCCCAAGCGTGGCAGGCGTTGGATACATCGGCGCTGAGTGATTGGTGCCGGTAGGAACTGATCCAGACTGCGAAAAACAGCCCCGACCGCATTCAACGTTAAAATCCACCAACGACTGGCTCACATTGTTCAGGATGACTTTTCATGCACCCTATCGAAACGCCCCTGCAAGACATCACCGCGCCCGAAGGCGTTTGTTACGGCTGCGGCGGCAGCAATCCCCATGGACTGCACATCAAGAGCGTCTGGCACGAGGATGGCGTGCATGTGATGGCCGAACACATCCCCGATGCGAAATACTGCGGCTGGCCGGACCTGGTCTATGGCGGGTTAATCGCGATGCTGGTCGATTGTCACTCCAACTGGACGGCGATGGCCTATCACTACCGGGCGGAACAGCGTAAGCCGGGAAGCTTGCCGCGCATCGATTGCGTCACCGGCAACCTCGGCATCAAATTCATCAAACCGACGCCCATGGGTGTACCGCTGACATTGCGGGCGAAAGTCGAAGGCGATGTGGGGCGCAAAACTCGCGTGGTGTGCGAGCTCTACGCGGGGGATGTGCTGACCGCGATTGGCGACTCGATTTTCGTGCGGGTGGATACCGGGCAATTGGCGGATGCGGCGCATGGCCGTTAGTTAACGCAGATCAGAGCAAGACGGACATCCACCACAAATTTAATGAACCCTCCCCGCCACCGCCCGCCTAATGAAAAGACTTTCAGGAGGTGGCTAATGCAAATCGAATACGTCTGGATCGCACTCGCGGCAGTTCTAGTGATTATTGAATTGTGGGCAATCAACAAAGTGATCAAGAGCGGGAGCAAGATCGACAACAAAGGCGTTTGGATCGTCGTCATCGTGTTTGTGCCGCTGATTGGCTTGATCGCCTGGGCACTGGCCGGGCCGAAGCACAGCACACATAGCGCGCAGTAGCCGCGACCGCACTGCACACTCTATTTTCTGGCGAAGAAGCTTCTTGTGGCGAGGGAGCTTGCTCCCGCTGGGCTGCGAAGCAGCCCCAAAACACCACAGCCCTCCCAAAAAGCCCCGAAGTCCCGGGGCTTTATCATTTCTAAACGACTCCCCCAATCACACGGCCAAACCCAAACCCACGTAGATACCGTCTTGAATCTCACCGAGCAAGCGCAAATTCAGGGTCATATGGCTGGCCCGATTTGAGCACTGCGTAAACGTAATGCAGCAGCTTGCGCAT
>Ga0209847_1000593_pt1 | contig 14317 bp, 9 predicted proteins | sample OrgsoiDNA_201060_FD_185808 | JGI IMG/M metagenome (GOLD analysis project Ga0209847, IMG submission 185808) | Permafrost soil microbial communities from the Arctic, to analyse light accelerated degradation of dissolved organic matter (DOM) -... | ecosystem: Environmental > Terrestrial > Soil >... | reverse complement strand
GATCTTGCCGCGAAGTGGGCGCGTGGAAATCGCGGCAATCGTCTTGCCGTTGATTCCGACGCTACGGACCGCATCAAGACCCGACTCGGGATCGAGCACGCGGCCCCGTTGTAACACGACGTCGTAAGTTTGCGCCGCCAGCAGCGACGGGATTATCCAGAGCGGGAAACGCATCGATCCATTGTACACGACTTACTTCAAACTTACTGCTGGAAAGTAAGTGCCGCGGGGTTCCCTGCGCCACCACGCGCGTTCGCCTGTTTGCGTGAAGCGATCGGTGAAGGTATACAGGTACACCTGCGCCCGTATGTACTTAGGCGGCGCCGCTCGAAACGGGTTGTACTGTAACAGTCCCGTCACGCTCGGTTCCCCGTGCAACAGACGCAGCATGAAGTTCACGAACCAGCGATTCTCGCGATAGTTCCCCAAGGCTGCAAACCACATCTGCCAGTCGAGGCGCGGCTGGTAAGGCGCAACCACGGGCGGCGCGCGCATCACGTTCCCGGCTTTGTAGCGGAATTCGTAAGCCATCCAGGTGACGCCATCGTTCGATCCTTCCACGATAATTTCCGGCCGCGTGGTGGTCATCACCGCGAACAATCCATAGGAATTCACAATCCGCAGCGGAGCCACCAGGTGCAGGACCTCACTGCCGCCCGGCACGGAGACCGAAAACAACTCCAGAAACAGCAGTCCACTGACCACGCCGATAAATCCCGCGAGTCCCATACTGACCGCCTTATGTCGGGCAGATTCCAGAACCTCCCCCGGCTCGATAAATAAAAACATGGCCAGCGCAATCGTCAGGAAATTGAAGAACGTGTAATTCCCGGTGAGCAGAATGATCCCTTGCAGCCCGATCGCGATCCAACCTCCCATCCGCCGCCAGCGCCTGGGCGCGAAGAACAGAAACGGCACGGCCAGCTCCGCGAAAAGCACCAGCCCCGTGGAAGCCTTCTGAAACCCCATCGGCAACTGGTGCATGTACCAGGCCAGCGGGGTCGGCAACGGCTGTGTCTCATAGTGATAGCGCAGCGCCGTCAAATTGCGCCACGCCGCGTCTCCGCTCAGCAATTTCACCACCCCGCTGAAAAATATCAGCCGGAAGAGCAGCCACCGGAACAACCACACGCGAATGGGTGAATCGTCCGCGAAGACGGCCAGGAACCCGGCCTCCAACAGGAGCACATCCCACTGAAACGACAGAAAATCCTGACCCACGGCGCAGATGGAAAGCCACAGCACGAGGCACGCGGCCAGCGCTGTCCGCTGCCACCAGCCGGCCACGGCCGCGAAGGCGCAGAGCGCCCCCAGAATCCACGCCGCATGGAGCGCCGGGTCACTGGCATTCAACCACAGCAGCGATGGAACGTCCCAGTACGCGGCGGCCCCGGCGGCTTCGCGGGCGGCCCGCAAATACTCCCCCGCGGGAAGAATGCCGCGCGAGCCGATCAGCCCCATGGCCTGCACGCCGAACGACACAAACGCGATGGCGTAGACGCACCCGAGGACCCGCAGAAAGTCCCTAACCGCGACAGACTTCCGCAGGCGTTCCATCTTTGGCACTCCCTCGCTCAAACCCCTTATTATCTTAACTCTTCCGTTCTTCAAGACCCTCCTCCGTCTAGTCCCGTACACTTCCGCTCACACCCTTAATTCCTCCGTTCCACTTGGAAATGCGCCATTTAATGAATAGCTGTTTTCTTTCAATCGGTTAAAGCCGCAAGATGGCATCAAACCGGGAAGGATGCACCTATATGAGCACTCAGCCGTTTGAACCCAAAGCCACGCCCCCTGCCGACCTCGTCCAGATCGGACTTTCCATAGAGAGCCATGGCTCTTCTATCGAGGACACCATCCAGAAGCGCCTTGCCGATGAGCGCGCTCGACTGGAAGGCGAAGCGGGTCTCGTCAAGCGCGAAGCCCATCACTTCAAGAAGCCGGTGGAAAAGCCGTTTACCGCGGACCAGCGCCCCAATACGACGCTGCTTTTCGGCGGTCTCACCTGGAAACACGAGAAGCTCGTGCATGGCGCGCTCGAAGGGCTCGGCTACCGCGCGGAGGCTGTCCCCACGCCCAACGTGAAGGCCTTCCAAGCCGGCAAAGAGTACGGCAACAACGGACAGTGCAACCCCACTTACTTCACCGTGGGCAACCTGGTGCAGTACCTCCAGAGCCTGGAGGAGCAGGGCGTTCCCAAGCAGGAAATTATCGACCGGTACGTGTTTTTCACCGCCGGCGCCTGCGGCCCCTGCCGCTTCGGCATGTACGAAGCTGAGTACCGCCTGGCGTTGCGCAACGCCGGGTTCGATGGTTTCCGCGTGCTCCTGTTCCAGCAGTCCGGCGGCCTGAGCCAGTCCGACGCCGAGGCTGGTCTGGAAATGAACATCGACTTCTTCCTGGGCATTTTGAACGCCCTCAATTGCGGCGACGTGATGAACGAAGTGGCCTACGCGCTGCGTCCGTTCGAAGTCAACGCCGGCGACACCGACCGCGTGCTCGATGAATCCATGGACTACCTCCATGAGGTCTTCCGCAAGAAGCGCCCGTGGAAACTGGACCAAGGCATGGCGAAATATCTGGGCGGCTTTTCCGATACCGCCGAATACGTCGGCAAATTTGTGAACCAACTCAAGGGCGACGAATATGTCCCGGCGCTCGAACGTTGCCGCGACCAGTTCAACGGGATCGATATCGACCGTCTGCGCGTCAAGCCGATCGTCAAAATCACCGGCGAATTCTGGGCCCAGACCACCGAGGGCGACGGCAACTTCAACATGTTCAATTTCCTGCAGCGCGAAGGCGCGCAGGTGCTGGTGGAACCCATCGGCACCTGGATCATGTACATGATCCACCAGGTGATTCAGAAGTACAAAGATTTCAAGGGCCTCGATGAAGGGGCCGTGCTGCCCCCGATGTGGAAACTGGGAACGCGCGCCAAGATCGAATTCGGTTACCGCCAGAAGGTCGCTAAACTGAAACTCGCAGAAGCCATTTTCAAGGGCGAGTATCACAAGATCGTCAATGCCCTGGGCGGCATCGCGCACCACCTCACCGACCAGTACGAACTGCAGCGCCTGGGCCATCCCTTCTACAATTCGCGAGCCGGCGGCGGGGAAGGCCACCTGGAAGTCGCCAAGAACATTTACTACTCGAATAAAGACCTGGCACACATGGTGCTGTCGCTCAAGCCGTTCGGCTGCATGCCTTCGACGCAGTCCGATGGCGCGCAATCGGCCGTGGTTTCGAACTACAAGGATATGATTTACCTGCCGGTGGAGACCTCCGGGGAAGGCGAGATCAACGCTCACAGCCGCGTGCAGATGGCATTGGGCGAAGCCAAGAACAAGGCGAAAAAGGAATTCGCGGCTGCGCTGGAAAAGACAGGCCTCACGCTGGACCAGTGCCGCGCCTGGGTGGAAGCGCATCCCGAAAGCAAGCGCCCGCTGTACCAGGTTCCGCACGCCAAGGGCTTCGTCAGCCAGGCCGCGAATTTCGTGCTGCACATCGCCGAGCGCATCAAGACCGAAGGTTGGGTTGCGCCGGGACAGGCCGAGCGCGAACTGGTATCGCAGTAGTCGAGCCGCGACCGTTAGGGAGCGATCACTAATCATGGAAAAACAATTCCTCATCGGAATGGATGTCGGCTCCACCACCGTAAAAGCCGTGGTGATCGATGGCGCCACGGACCAGATTCTTTGGTCCGACTACCAGCGCCACGACACCAGGCAGCCGGAAAAAGTACTCGAGTTCTGCAAGCGCTTCGACACCGAGATCGAAGGCTTCGACGCCAAACAGTCGCGCATGTTTATCACCGGCTCCGGCGGTAATGGCTTAGTCAAATTCCTGGGCGCGAAATTCGTCCAGGAAGTGAATGCGGTCTCGCTCGCCGTGGAACGCATGTACCCCGAGTGCGGTTCCGTGATTGAACTGGGCGGCCAGGACGCCAAGATCATCATCTTCAAGACGGACCCCGAAACCGGCCGCAAGAAGAAAATTCCATCGATGAACGATAAGTGCGCGGGCGGCACCGGCGCGGTCATCGACAAGATCAATGCCAAGCTGCGCATCCCCACCGAGCAGCTTTGCGAGATGGGCTACAAGGGCGTCAAGCTACACCCCGTAGCCGGCAAGTGTGGCGTCTTCGCCGAAACCGATATCAACGGCCTGCAGAAAATGGGCGTTCCGCCCGACGAGCTGATGGCATCGCTCTTCGAAGCCATCGTGATGCAGAACCTCTCGGTGCTGACGCGCGGCAACACGCTGCTGCCCGTCGTCCTGCTGCTGGGCGGGCCGAATTGTTATATCAAGGGCATGCGCGATTGCTGGAAGGCCAACATTCCCAAGATCTGGGAAGAGCGCAACACCCCGCTTCCCGAAGGCGTTCCCCCGGAAGACCTCATCAAGACACCCGACAACGCCCAATACTTCGCTGCCATCGGTTCGGTGGAGTTCGGCAAATCGGAAGACGACAACGTGGGCCTGTACGGCGGCTGGGAAAAGCTGGAATGGTACGTCACCATCGGCCGCGAAGAGGAAAAGACCAAGCGCGGCGGCGGCGTCGGTCTGGCGAAGGATGACGCCGATCTGGCCACGTTCAAAGAAAAGTACCGCACCAAGAAGTTCAACGCCACCACGTTCCAGCCCGGTGACATGGTGGAGGGCTTCGTCGGCCTCGATGGCGGCTCCACTTCCACCAAGGCCGTGCTGCTCTCGAAGGACGGCAAGCGCACCATCCTGGCCAAAACTTATCAGCTTTCGAAGGGCAACCCCATCGAAGACACCATCGATGTGCTGCAGAAACTCAACCGGCAGATTCTGGATCAGGGCGCGAACCTGAAGATTCTGGGCGTGGGCACCACCGGTTACGCCAAGGACATCCTGAAAGATGTGGTGGGCGCCGACGCCGCTCTGGTCGAAACCGTGGCCCACACTGAGGCCGGCCTGCACTTCTACAAAGACGTGGACGTGATCTGCGACGTGGGCGGCCAGGATATCAAAATCATCATTCTCAAGAACGGCCGCGTGAAAGACTTCAAGCTCAACACGCAGTGCTCGGCCGGCAACGGCTACTTCCTGCAATCCACCGCCCAGGGTTTCAACGTTCAGGTGGAACAATATGCCGACATCGCATTCGCCGCCAAAGGCTTCCCCAGTTTCGGCTACGGCTGCGCGGTCTTCATGCAGTCCGATATCGTCGATTTCCAGCGCCAGGGCTGGAAACCCGAAGAGATCATGGCCGGCCTGTGCAACGTGCTGCCCAAGAACATTTGGCTCTACGTTTCGCAGATCCCCAATCTCTCCGCCATCGGAACCCGCTTCCTGCTGCAGGGCGGCACGCAGTACAACCTGGCCGCCGTCAAGGCCCAGGTGGATTTCATCGAGTCGCGCTTCAAGGGGAAGGAACACCCAGCCGACGTGATCGTCCACGAACACTGCGGCGAAGCGGGCGCGATCGGCGCTGCTCTCGAAGCCGGCCGCCTGTGGGACAATGGCCGCCAGAGCACGTTTATTGGCCTGGATGCCTGCGCCAACATTCTGTACAAGACCACGCGCGAAGAAGCCACCCGCTGCTACTTCTGCAAGAACAAGTGCCTGCGCACGTTCATCGACGTCAAGACCAACCTGATTCCGCTGGATTACAAGCGGCCGTCCAAGACCAAGGTTCCGCTGGAAGAGGGCGCCCAGCGCCTGATCATCGCGACTTGCGAAAAGGGAACCGTCGAAAACATCGAGGAAATGCGCGGCATCAAGGGCAACCTGGACAAGGTGAAGAAGGCCAACCCGAACTTCGTCGAAGTGGCTGCCAAGGCCGTCTTCCGCGTTCCCGACGTTCCGCTGGTGTCCGACGCCCTGCCCAAATTCCAGATTACCGCCGCGCAGAAGAAGCGCGCCGAGCTCATGAAGAAGCGCGCCCAATACCGCATCGGCATGCCGCGCGTACTCAACATGTACTCGCAGACACCCATCTTCAGCGGCTATTTCGCGTCGCTCGGAATTGAGGCGCAGAACATCGTCTTCTCCGATTACACCAGTGAGGAGTTGTACAAGGAAGGCGCCAAGCGCGGCGCCATCGACCCCTGCTTCCCCTCCAAACTTGGCATTCCGCACGTGCACAACCTGCTTTATAAGCTGCACGCCAAGAAGCCGCTCGATCTCATTTTCTTCCCCATGATCGATTGCCTCACCACGGACCTGCACGCCGTCCAGGCCAGCCGTTCGTGCCCCACCGTGGCCAGTACGCCCGAAGCCGTGAAGGCCGCGTTCATCAAGGAAGGCGACCTGTTCAAGGAGAAGGGCGTCCGCTTCCTGGACACCTTCGTCAACCTCTCCAATCCCGAACTTTTCGAGCGGCAGATGTACGAAGAGTTCAAGGACCTCCTGGGCCTCTCTCCCGAGGAGAACAAGAGGGCCGTGGAGCAGGGCTATCGCGCCCTCAGCTATTTCGACAACGTGACCATGCGCGGGGCCGCGCGCGAAGTGCTGGAGCAACTGGAGCGCGAAGACCGCCTGGGCGTGGTCCTGCTGGGCCGCCCCTATCACAACGACCCCGGCGTGAACCACGAAATCCTGGAAGAATTCCAGAAGATCGGATACCCCGTGTTCGCGCAGGACTGCCTGCCCATTGACGACGACATCCTCTGGCGGCTGTTCGGCAGCGACGTAGAGGCCGGCGAAATTCCGCACCCCATGTCGATCGACGACGTCTGGAAAAACTCCTACAGCGAAAATACCAGCCGCAAGGTTTGGGCCGCGAAGTACGTTGCGCGCCACCCCAACCTGGTGGCCCTGGAACTTTCCAGCTTCAAGTGCGGCCACGACGCTCCCATCTACTCAGTGGTGGAGGAAATCGTGGAGCACTCGGGCACGCCGTATTTCTGCTTCAAGGATATCGACGAAAACAAGCCGACGGGTTCCATCCGGATTCGCGTGGAGACCATCGGTTACTTCCTGAAGCGCTACCGCGAAGACATGGTGCGTAACAAGCAGAAGTCCAACACCATCGACCAGCAGTTGCAGGAGTTCGAAGCCAGGTTGCGCCGCCAGATGTTGCGCGAAAAGCTGGATAGGAGCGATAGCGACATGGTCCGCGAAAGCTTCGAAACCGGATCGATGCCGCAGATTCACGTGAGCCTGGGCGCGCTGCAGGCTAGCAAGGCGCCGGTGTACGAGCGGGTGAGCGGGGACTAGACGGTATCGGAACCCGATTACGCTAACGTTGAGGCCGACGAGTATAACCAGGCATACCGGCGCTACAAAGCAAGCGACTTCAACGTGCCGAAAGCATCATCGGTACCGTCACGGGTATCTGCCTCCGAAGGATTAAAGAAGTGCCAAAAGCCTACGTTTTAAAGACAATTTATCTCGAGGATGGCGTGCGCCATTCAGTTCTGGGCGTGCATGAATCGTTGCAAAACGGAAAAGCAAGAATTGGTTGGTCCTCCAAGGATGAACATGATCTACGATTATTGAAACAAAAGATCGACGGAGGGGAACGGAATGCCCTTAGCCCGGATCAACAGGAGGCATGCAGGTGTCTGGGCTTTCTGAATCGAGTCCAGTGCGGAGATTATCTGGTATATCCGCACCAGCCGAAACCGAATTATGTTCTTATTGCTCAAGTGAAAGATGGTCCGGATGGTGAGTATGGCTTTTTGCCTTCAGAGGAGTCACTGGACGGCGACTTCCGTTCTTTTCGTGGGTGTGAATTATTGACTCCAAACCTGTTCCATACAATGATACGATCCTCCTACCTTCCGTTCAGAGTAAGTTAGGTCTTCAGGGTCGCTTCTACGAACTAAGAGAAGTTGACAAACTACAATTCACGCTTGATAGGTTGGCTAACATTCCCACGTTTCAGCTTGAACCTAAGCGCAGCACCGCCGTTCGCCTAAGCAGAGTCCGTGACGCGATCAGTCCCGAATTATCAGCACTCATTCAACAGCAGTTCTGGCGCCAGGATTTGAGTTGGTTCTGTTCAGAGCTTTTCCGAAAGCTAGGATATACCGCCTACTTACAGGAGGGCCCAGGTGAATATGGATCGGATATAGTAGTGGAAATTCGTAGTGAATTATTGCCACGGTCTCTCAGGGTAGGCGTGCAAGTGAAGGCTTATACCGGCGCAGTGTCGCTCCAGACGTTTCGACAAGATATTCAACAGTTGATAGATGGATGGGATCGGAACAAACTTGATTATGGGGTTTTGCTAACCACTGGTGCATGTGGTCAAGATTGTTTCGAATACCTAGCGGAGCGCAATGATTCACATACGGATCGTCAGATTACCCTCATGGATAGCAGCGGATTTGGACACCTTCTGATTAAGGCTATCGGACGGTTTGGGAGCGAAGAGGAATAACCATTAGTGCTTGCCTCTTTTTGCTGCCCGGATTCCCGTTTTCACCATTTCCCGTCATCACACCTACGAGCTTGCGGTCGATCTTCTCTTTGTTAGCTTCCAATTTGGCTGAGGTGATCTTATCCGATCAGCTATCGGACGAGGCGCCAGTCGATCGAGAGTGTCGCCGTGATCCGAGGCTCGCGAGATATTCCGAGTTCTTGCGCCTGAGAATGCGGCAAATCGAACTGCCACAGCGGAACAGCCGCGCGGGAAGTGCTTGCGGCGCGGCGGCGCCGCCCTTCTTTAATCCACCATCGTCGAGCACCCATCACAAGGAAGGAAGCGAAAATCATCCGGCTGCGCGGCGGGAGAAAGGATGGAATAATACCACTTGATCTCGTGCGGTTCCTCTTCGCATCCAACCAAGAGGAGATACTCCGTGGCGGGATCCTCGCTTATGAATTGGGCGATTCGCTCGAACTTCCGCTTGGCTTGCTGCCCGAGTACGGCCAGCCAGACACTAGAATCCGTATCGCCCAAAACGTACGTGATTCCGACCTTGAGAGGGCAACGGACGGACAGGAGTTTTTGGACCTCACTAATGAATCCTGTGCGGTCATTTTCATGCTCGATTGCTACCAGGATCGGAAACGGAAAACCGTAATCTACGTTTCCCCCCTTGGGATAAAGCGCGCCGTCGAGTCCGAGCGGCTCTCGTTCCCAATAATCCAATCCCAACTTCTCCGCTACCTTCGCGAGAACCGGCTCGCTACTTTCGCGAGCGAGTTCGGGTCGAGTGGTCGTCCAGGGCATCAGGCAGTTCCAGACTTCACTCCCAGACCAAACGAGTTCCCACTCAGGTTCCGTATAGGACTGCCGGCAGTCTTTGTACGATTCGAGAAAAGCACGCAGGAAGCCCTCGGCTTTCGGGGTCGCGATTCGCGCGTTCATGCTCATAACCGTACTTCAAGGCACGGGGCAAGTCAATGGTGTGGAGACCATCGGTTACTTCCTGAAGCGCTACCGCGAAGAGAAATGGTGCGCAACAAGCAGCAGTCCAATCCCATCGACCAGCAGTTGCAGGAGTTCGAAGCCAGGTTACGCTGGCAGATGCTGCGCGAAAGGCTGGATCAGAGCGATAACGACATGGTCCGCGAAAGCTTTGAAACCGGATCGATGCCGCAGATTCACGTGAGCCTGGGCGCGCTGCAGGCTAGCAAGGCGCCGGTGTAGGAGCGGGTTTCGGGGGGACTAAACTCTCAGGCGCAAGAAAGCCGGGATGTCGCGGGAGCCTTGGGTCACGGCGACGATCTCAATCGGCTGAAGCTCCGCCCGGTAGATGATCAGATAAGACCCGACGGGCCAGAACAGAACTGGGTACTGGGTCAGATCTTCACGTTTATGACCCATTCCGGGCGTCCGCGAAAGTGCCTCGAATGCATCGAAGAGCTTCCCGACCCAACGATCTGCCGCATTGATGCTGTCGCGCGCAATGTATTCCCAGATATCATCGAGGTCCAGTTCCGCGTCTATGCCGATTAAATAGCCGCTCACGCGCGCTGCTTCCGGCGGTCATCGGACTTCCGCTGAAGGCTGGCGCGAACTACCGACGGTTCCACGTGCTCGCCACGGTCGAGTGAGGCCAATCGGCGCTCAAGCTCCCGGTTAAACTCCGCACCTTCGGCCGAGCGAGCCCGTTCGTGTTCTTCCAAAAGCCGAAGTGCTTCGCAAACCACCTCGGCGGGAGAGTTGTACCGGCCAGACTCTACCGTGGCACTAACGAACCGTTCCAATTCGGGAGGCAGCGAAACGTTCATATGGTTACTCCGCTCTTTCACCGTATCGCCGGTCTCGACCAGCGTGTCGATGTCCTTGACCAGTTAATCGGAGAGGACGACGTTGTGTGCGTTTCATGCGTCGACCTTCTCGCAACCGGACCAATTGTCCGCTTCCAAGGCGGAATCGGGATGTTTGCGGTATGCATCTCGCATCTGCGCATACTCCTGCTTCCGGATGGCCGCTTTGACAGCATCACGAATGAATTGAGTGCGTTTTCGTTTAACTGATGGCGCGATCCGGTCCAATGGCATAGCTACTTCGACTTCGAGTATATCAATCCAGCATACGTCGAGTGCATATGGGATGGCTATCCGGAGTGTCGGCATGAATGCCGACATGGCAGGCTGAAGCCCTGCTCCACGGGGCGTTATCATCAATCTCATGCTCCGTTTCTCCAGCTTGTTTGTCCTGTTAGCCGCAACCGCCGCCGCGCAGCCGCTACAGGACGCCCTCCGCGCGCGCATCGGCAGTTTCCAGGGCTCGGTCTCCCTTTACGCCAGGAACCTCGATACCGGCGCCGCCATCGGCATTCGCGAAGCCGAACCTGTCCGCACCGCCAGCACCATCAAGCTGGCGATCATGGGCGCTGTTTTCGACACCGTTGCCCGCGGGCAGGCCAAGTGGACCGAGCCCCTTACCGTCACCGCCGCGGAAAAGGTCTCGGGCTCCGGGATCGTCGCCAGCGAAATCTCCGACGGCGTCCAACTTCCCCTGCGCGACCTGGTCCACTTGATGATCGTCCTCAGCGACAACACCGCCACCAACATGGTGCTCGAGCGCATCACCGCCGACGCCGTCAACGCATACCTCGACCGCATCGGTATCCGCACTACGCGCTCGCTGCGCAAGATCCGCGGCGACGGCTCCGAGCTAAAGGCTGCCGCGGGCTGGTCCGCCGCCGGAAAGCTTCCCGAGAACCAGAAGTATGGCTTGGGCGTTTCCACTCCGCGCGACATGGTCGCCATTCTGGAGAAGCTGGAGCGCGGCGAACTGGTCAGTCCGGATGCCTCGCGCGAAATGATCGCCATCCTCAAACGCTGTCAGGATAATACCGGCATCCGCCGCCGCATGGGCGATCTTCCCGTCGCTAACAAGACAGGCGCCCTGGACGCGCTCCGTTCCGATCTGGGCATTGTCTACTCGAAGAGCGGCCGCATCGCCATGGCCATCACCGTCGACGGCATGCCGAAGACCGACTACTCCGCCGAAAACGCGGGCTCGCTGCTCATCGCCGACCTCGCAAAAATTCTGGTGGACGGCCTCGCCAGCCGCTAATCGCCGCTCACCTGGCGTGCTTCTTCCAAGCTGTTGTAGAACGAAAACACGGTATCGAGCAAACTCACACGAAACGTCTGCAGCACGTGCCCCACGGCTCCGGCCATGCGCATGTCCCCGCCCGCTGCCGCAATCTTGTTGTAGCTCCAGATGAAGCGGCCCACGCCGGTGCTGTCAATCGCCTTCACGCCGGCAAGGTTGAAAATGATGATGTGCGTCCCGGTGCGCAGCAATTCCTCCACCAGGGTCACGATCTGTTCGCTCTCCAGGCCAAGCATGATCCTGCCCCCGAGTGTCACCTCCACCGCGCCTGGCGCGATCTCCCGATGGCTGATCTCCATTAACATGCAGGCACTAGTGTAAGCCGTTTTGATCCCGCGCCGCTAGTCAACCTGATATCCTGGTTGGCAAAGGCGCCTATGTTTCGATTCGTCCTCTGTGTTCTAACCGCCGCGGCCGCGCAGGCCGCCACTACCGTCTACCAGGCGTCTTTCGACCAGCCCAACAACGGCTGGACCATCGTCCACGGCGCGGCCCTCGCGGATGCGTCTGTTCACCGCGGCTCAGGCAAGTCGCTCCGCGTCGAACCAGGCGGCCAGTCGCCCGACGCCATCATACGTTCCGCCCCTGTGTCCCTCACCATCGGCAAACCCTATGAGCTTAGCGGCTGGGTGCGCACGGATTCGCTCACGGTGCGCGATCTCGACCGTTCCCCCATCGCCGTCGGCGCCGCCCTCGGCATGGCTTCCATGCCCTTCGACGTCCACTCCACAGCGCTCGGCGGTACTACCGCGTGGACGCGTCTCAGCCTCCGTTTTGTGGCCAGCAGCGCGTCGGACAACATCGTGCTCAGCATCGGCAACGGCGGCTCGTTCCGCGGCAAGGCATGGTTCGATGGCGTCAGCCTGGATGAAGTTGGCTCGGCCGATGAATGGCCCGCGCGCGAAGCCGTCAAGACCTTCGGCCCCGCCTACCGCTACCCGGCCGCCGGCTGGATCTATCTGCACATTGAAGGCAAGCCCTATGAACGCGGCTACCAGCACGGCTACCTGATGGCGCGCGAAATTCCCGAGTACCTCGAACGCTGCGCCGCCGACCTGGGCGCCAACAGTGCGCAGGGATGGGCCAACCTCCGCACCACCGCAAATGCCTTCTTCCTGCGCGGTTTCGATCGCGAAATTCTGGAAGAAATGCGCGGCATCGCCGATGGCGCGTCAGACGCCGGCATCCAGTGGCAGGGCCGCCGCATTGACCTGGTCGATATCGTGGTGGCCAACGTCACCGTGGAAATGGGTGAACTGCGTTCCGCCATGACCATCACTCCCACGGGTCTCGAAGGCCTCAAGTTCGAGTCGCCTGCCTATTACGATAAGAAGCGCGACGTTGGGATTCTGGACCGCTGCAGCGCCTTCGCCGCCACCGGCCCCGCCACCAAAGACGGCAAAATGATCGTCGGCCACGTCACCTGGTGGCCCCTCACCCTGGCTGAGCAGACCAACGTCTGGCTCGACATCAAGCCCGAATCCGGCCACCGCATGCTGATGCAGAGCTACCCCGGCGGCATCGAGAGCGGCACCGACTGGTATCAGAACGACGCCGGCGTAGTCCTCACGGAGACTACGATTCGACAGACGCCCTTCAACCCGCAGGGCACGCCCGTGGCCTACCGCGCCCGCATGGCCATCCAGTACGCCGGCAGCATCACCGAAATGGTAGAGCGCCTGGGCACGAAGAACAACGGCCTTTACACCAACGAATGGATCATGGGCGACGCCAAGAACAATGAGATCGCCATGTACGAACTGGGCACCAACCACACCAGATTGTGGCGCAGCTCGCGCGACGAATGGTTCGGCAACACGCCCGGATTCTACTGGGGCGACAACAACGCCAAAGACCTCACCATCCGCACCGAGTATCTTCCCGACCCGCACGGGCAGCCCGAATTCGTGCCTTACGTCCCAGCCGTTCGCGACCTCGCCTGGCAGGATCTCTACCAGAAGTATCGCGGCCAGATCGACGAGCAGTTCGGTTTTCTGGCTTTCCGCACCGCCCCCCTGGTCAGCGCCAGCACCATGGATGCCAAGGTGATCACGTCCGATATGGCCAGCCGAATGATGGTCTGGAGCGCCATCGGCAAGCCCAACCAGCGCGAATGGGTAGCTGGCGCGCGCAGTACTTACGACAAGAATGACGGCCTCTATCCATCCGGCTACTACCTGTTCAGCGCGCAGCCTTCGCAAAGTTTGAGCGCCGCGATTCAGGAAAACGAAAGAGCCCGCCTGGCCCCCGCCAAGCCCGCCGCCGGTTCGAATCCTCCCTCGAAGCCCACGCCGCGAGCGTCGTACCAGGACCGCCTGTGGAAGGGTTGGATCGTGCCTGCCTCTGAGGCCGATACCTGGTTCGCCGCCGGTTCGGTCGCCTACCTCCAGGTTCTGGAATCGGACGATGTGGAAAAGGCCATCAAGTCGCGGCAGATTTTTTATCGCGGCCTGAAACTCTCTCCCGATAATGCCATCGACCGATTCCACATCGAGGAGTCGAAAGGCGTCCTGTTCCTCGATACCCTGCGCCGCAAGGTGGGCGACGATGCCTTCCTGAAGTTGATGGCGGATTACTTCGCCGCCAACACCACCAGGACGGTCACCGCGCAGTCGTTCCTCGACAAAGCGGGCGTTGCCTTCGAGTTCAAGGAGCCTGAGGACGGCCCCGCTTACACAGTGGGCGACATTGGCCGCCGCCTGGCTTCCGCCGTGCTGGTTTACGGCACGCTGCGCGACGCCGGCGCCAACCGTTACGCCGCCGAGCAGTTACAGACCCGCTATCTGGACCAGTACGAGACCGAGGTTCCGATCTACAAAG
>Ga0209847_1000591_pt1 | contig 14319 bp, 8 predicted proteins | sample OrgsoiDNA_201060_FD_185808 | JGI IMG/M metagenome (GOLD analysis project Ga0209847, IMG submission 185808) | Permafrost soil microbial communities from the Arctic, to analyse light accelerated degradation of dissolved organic matter (DOM) -... | ecosystem: Environmental > Terrestrial > Soil >... | reverse complement strand
CTGGGCGCCGAGCCGTCCGAAGTGAAGGCGCTGGCCGCCGCCGTCGACCGTGGCGAGCTGTATCACGACGTCGAACTGCGGCGTGGCGACGACGACAGCATCATGGCCGTGCTGATGAAGATGAGCAACAACCTGCGCGAGACGGTGACCGAAGTACACAGTTCGGCCAACGCGGTGACCACCATCAGCGCCCAGATTTCCGAGCGTAACGAAGACTTGTCGGGTCGCACCGAGGACCAGGCCAGCTCGCTGGAAGAGACCGCCTCGGCGATGGAAGAGCTGACCGCCACCGTCAAGCAAAACGCCGACAGCGCCCAGCAAGCCAATGAAATGGCGCGCAACGCCTGCTTCATCGCCAGCAAGGGCGGCGAGATCGTCGGCAACGTGGTCGACACCATGAGCGCGATCAACGTGTCGTCGCGCAAGATCGTCGAGATCATCAGCGTGATCGACGGCATCGCTTTCCAGACCAATATCCTGGCCCTGAACGCGGCCGTCGAGGCGGCCCGCGCGGGCGAGCAGGGCCGGGGCTTCGCCGTGGTCGCCACCGAGGTGCGCAACCTGGCCCAGCGCAGCTCGACGGCGGCGCGCGAAGTCAAGGCGCTGATCGACGAGTCGGTCAGCAAGGTCGACGTCGGCACCGAGCTGGTCCAGACGGCCGGCGCCACCATGCGCGACATCGTCGCCAGCGTGCAGCAGGTGACGGGCATGGTCGGCGCCATCAGCACCGCCAGCCACGAACAGAGCGTCGGCATCGAGGAAGTCAACCGCGCCATCTCCTTGATGGACCAGGTCACGCAGCAGAACGCGGCGCTGGTCGAGCAGGCCGCCACGTCGGTGAAGATCTTGCAGGACCAGGCCGGCAACCTGAACCACGCCGTCAGCGTCTTCAAGACCGAGCGCGCCGGTCACGGCCAGTCCCTCGGACGCGCCGCCGCGCCGCTGCGCCAGCTGTTGCCGGCATAAAGCACGGAGCGGCGCCATGGACACCCAGATCACCGAATGGATGCTGCCCGACGACGAGCGCAAGCGCGTCGCCGCGCTGGAAAAGCTGGGCATCCTCGACAATGCGACGTCGGAATATTTTGACGCCATCACGCGCCTGGCCGTGGAAATCTTCGGCGTCAGCGGCGCGTATATTTCGCTGATCGACCGCGAGCGGCAGTGGGTCAAGTCCAGCGTCGGTTTTTGCCCGCCGGACTCGCGCGAGGAATCGTTTTGCAACCACACCATCCAGCGCGCCGACGTGCTGGTGGTCGAGGACGCCACGCTGGACAGCCGCTTCGTCAACAATCCGGCGGTGACCGGGCCGGCGCACATCCGCTTTTACGCCGGCGCGCCCTTGCTGACGCCGGACGGCTACGCCATCGGCGCGCTATGCCTGACCGACACCGTGCCGCGCCAGCTCGACGCGGCCCACCGCGCCAAGCTGCAGGGCATGGCCGGGCTGGTGATGTCGCACATCCTGCTGCGGCGCGCCGTCGGCCATGTCGACGCCGTCAGCGGCATGCCGAACATGCATCAATTGGAGGAGGACCTGGTCGCGCAGGGCCGCCGCGCCGAGGGCGAGGACCGGGTGCTGGTGTATATCGACATGCCGGACGCGGCGCGCGCGCTGCGCATCGCCAGCGTGCTCGGGGTGGCCGTCTACGACCAGCTGATACGCGGCGTCGGGCAGCGCCTGAAGAGCGTGTTCGAGCCGCGCGCCCGGGTCTACCACGTCACCGACGCGCGCTTCGCCATCCTGTCGCAGGATGCCGCGACGGCCGATTTCATCGCCTTCGTGCACGGCCGCGAAGCCGAGCTGGCCGCGCCGGTGTGCAATGCGAACGTGCCGGTCAACCTGCCCAGTTTCGGCGGCATCGTCGAATTCCGCCTGTGCACCGATGCCGCGAAGGACGCGCCGCGCAAGGCCGCCTCGGCCGTGAACCGGGCGCTGATCGGGCAGCAGCGCTGGTCCGACTACAACGCCGACCACGACGTCAGCCACCAGCGCGCCTTCCGTCTGCTGAACGACGTGCGCGCGGCCATCGAGGACAACCATTTCGAGCTGGTCTACCAGCCCAAGCACGACTTGCGCACCGGCGTGTGCGCGTCGGCCGAGGCGCTGCTGCGCTGGACCCATCCGGAGTTCGGCTTCGTCTCGCCGGCCGAGTTCATTCCGCTGATCGAGAAGACTTCGCTGATCGGCCCGCTGAGCAACTGGGTGTTCCGCAGCGCGCTGCGGCAGGTGGCGCAGTGGCACGCGGCCGGCCACAAAATCAAGATCGCCATCAACCTGTCCGCCTACAATTTCGAGGAGGCCGACATCGTCGAGCGGCTGGCGGCGGCCTGCGCCGAGTTCGGCGTGCCGCCGCGCTACGTGGAAATCGAGTGCACCGAGGGCATCTGGATGGAAGGCCCGCGCATCCTCGACACGCTGCACCGCATCCGCGACCTGGGCATGAGTTTGGCGCTGGACGATTTCGGCACCGGCTACAGCAATTTCTCGTATCTGCAAAAGGTGCCGGCCACCGTCGTCAAGGTCGACCAGTCGCTGATACGCAATGTGCATACCAACCCGCGCGACCAGCGCATCGTCCGCTCGCTGATCGCGCTGGCCAGGGAGCTGGACTACGAGGTGGTGGCCGAGGGCGTCGAGACGGCGCACACGCTGGAGCTGATACGCGGCTGGGGCTGTCATATCGCGCAGGGTTACCACTACGCCAAGCCGCTGGCGCCGGCTGCCTTCCTGGCCCACATCGGCGATTTCAGCGCGGCGTCGCTCGCCTAGTCGCCTCGGCGATCCTGCTCTGCTTGCACTGTTGCTTGCTGTTATCGTTAAAAAACCCGCATCTGCGGGTTTTTTAACATCGGCGCCGCGCAGCGGGGACGCTCAGGCCGCCAGCGTATCGTCGTCGCACAGCGCTTGCAGACGCGCCGTGGCGCCGTCGATTAGCTGGGCGCCGAAGAGGCGCCGCTCGGGCGCCGTGTCGCGGCTGTGGATCAGCGTTTCGAGCATGTCGGCGGCGGCCAGCGCCATCTGGGCGATCGGTTGGCGCATGGTCGTCAGGTTGTAGCTGAGCCAGCCGGACGAGTCGACCGCGTCGAAGCCGGCCACCGACAACTGGCCCGGCACGTCCAGGCCCAGCGCGTGGCGCGCGTGGTCGAGGCAGCCGATGGCCATCAGGTCGCTGCCGCAGATGATGGCGTCGGGCACCCGGCCCAGCTGGGCGATCAGCTCGCGCAGGCCGCGCGCGCCGCTGTCGTAGTCGAACTGGCCGCGCACCACCATCGGCGCCGGCAGGCCCAGCTCGGCGAGCCGGGCGCAGGCGCCGACGCGGCGTTCGCGCGCCACCGTCGAATCCTCGGGGCCGTCGATGATGCCGAACTGGCGGTGGCCGGCGGCGGCCAGGCGCGACACCAGCGTGCGCGCCGCCTCCTGCTGGTCGCACAGCACGGCGTGCGCGCCGGGCGTACCGCCGGCGCGGTTGAACAGCACCAGCGGCACGCCGCGCCGGGTGAATTCGTCGCGCTGCGCGTCCGACATGGCGGCGGCGGCGATGACGCCGTCGACCTGGTATTGCCAGACGTCGGGCAGCAGGCGGCCGATATCGGCCTCGCGCTCCAGCGTGAACAGCAGCGCGCGCTTGCCGTGGCGGGTGATCTGCATGCTCAGTTCCGACAAGGCCTCCGGGTAATACAGGTTGGCGCGGTTGGAGATGATGATGCCGACGATGTTGGAGCGGCGCGTGATCAGGCTGCGCGCGGCGGCGTTGGGGATGTAGTCGAGGCCGGCGGCGGCCTTCATCACGCGGGCGTAGGTCGACTTCGACACGCTGGCGCCCGGCTTGAAGCAGCGCGAGACGGCCGATTGCGACACGCCGGCCACCAGCGCCACGTCGTAGGACGTGACGCGCCGGCCGTCGCGGACGATGGCGGCCTTGTGGTCTTGCGCTGGGGGGGCGAGGGCTGTGGTCTTGGGCATCGTCTCTGTGTGTTCCCGCGTATCGCCGGCGGCGGTCTGGCTGGCGCAGGGGGGATGTCGTGGCATCCGGTATAGGGTTAGAGCATAACTAGAATCTTACTTAATGGCAATGGAGTGCGTGTGGATGGCGGCTCGGCTGTTTCTTCAAAGATACACTTCCTTGCAAAAAACATGTCGCGCGGAGCAAGTCGGCTATTTTTGCGCTGGCGGTCGCTTTAAGGCCGATTTCTGGTAAAATCACGCCCCTTTAAGCTAGGAAGGGTCGATATGGCCATCGCTTGCGGCGTCGATTTCGGCACATCCAATTCCACCGTCGGCTGGGCCCGGCCCGGCCGGCCGGCCATGCTCGGCCTCGAAGACGGCAAGACCACGCTGCCGTCGGTGGTGTTTTTCAACGCCGAGGACGAGGAAATCACCTTCGGCCGCGCCGCGCTGGCCGAGTATCTGGCCGGCTACGAAGGGCGGCTGATGCGCTCGCTCAAAAGCCTGCTGGGCACCAGCCTGATCGACGGCCAGACCGAGGTCGGCGGCCGCGCGCTGCCCTTCCGCATGTTGCTGGCCCAGTTCATCGGCGAACTCAAGAAGCGCGCCGAGCGCTCGGCCGGCCGCGAATTCACGTCGGCCGTGTTCGGCCGCCCGGTCCACTTCATCGACGACAGCGCCGCCAACGACCAGCTGGCCGAGGACACGCTGGCCGAAGTGGCCCGCTCGGTCGGCTTCAAGGACATCGCCTTCCAGTTCGAACCGATCGCCGCCGCCTTCGACTATGAGTCGCAAATCGACCGCGAAGAGCTGGTGCTGATCGCCGACATCGGCGGCGGCACGTCGGACTTTTCGCTGGTGCGCCTGTCGCCGCAGCGCGCGCTGAAAAGCGAGCGGCGCGACGACATCCTGGCCAACGGCGGCGTGCACATCGGCGGCACCGACTTCGATAAATACCTCAGCCTGTCGTCGGTGATGCCGCTGCTGGGCCACGGCAGCCGGCTGCGCAACGGCGGCGAGATCCCGTCGAGCTACTTCTTCAACCTGGCCACCTGGCACACCATCAACCTCGCCTACACGAAAAAGATGTGGACCCAGTTGTCCGACCTGAGCCGCGACGCCGCCGAGCCCGACAAGCTGGGCCGGCTGCAAAAGCTGATCGACCAGCGCGCCGGCCACTGGCTGGCCATGCGCGTGGAAGAGGGCAAGATCGCGCTGTCGGACGCGGCCAGCGTGCGGCTGGAACTGGACCGCTTGAGCCCGGCCGTGACGGTCGAGCTGCAACGGGCCCAGTTCGATGACGCGATAGTCCACCTGGTCGGCAGCATCGAACAGACGGTGCTGAAACTGCTGGCCGACGCCGGCGTCAAGCCGGATGCCGTCGACACCGTCTTCTTCACCGGCGGATCGAGCGGCGTGCGCCTGCTGCGCGAAAAAATCGCCGCGCTGGTGCCGGCGGCGCGCAAGGTCGAGGGCGATTTGTTCGGCAGCATCGGCGCCGGCCTGGCGCTGGACGCCGTGCGCAAGTTCGGCTGATTCAAACAGGCCGATGCCGGCCGGCCAACGGCGGCCGACGCCGCGCGCTTGCGTCAAATATTTTAGGGATGCCATGAACGTGTTCGACAAACCCATCGTCATGATCGACTTCGAGACCACCGGGCTGTCGCCGGACATGGGCGACCGCGTCACCGAGGTGGCGGCGCTGCGCATCGCCGGCGGCCGGGTAGTCGACCGCTATGTTTCGCTGATCAATTGCGGCGTGCGCATCCCGTCCTTCATCACCGGCCTGACCGGCATCACACAGGCGATGGTCGACGGCGCTCCGCCGGTGGCGCAGGTGCTGCCGCGCTTGCTGGACTTCATCGGCGCCGACGCGCTGTCGGCCCACAACGCCAGCTTCGATGAAAAATTCCTCAAGGCCGAGGCGGCGCGGCTGGGCCTGTCGCCGGCGCATCAGGGGCTGGTCTGCTCGCTCAAGCTGTCGCGCCGCGTGTTTCCCAGCCTGGGCAGCTACAAGCTGGGCCTGCTGTCCGGCCAGCTGGGCATCCGCTTCAACAGCGCGGCCCACCGCGCCGAGTCCGACGCCGAGGTGGCGGCCGAAGTGCTGCTGCATATCGGCAAGCACCTGCGCCACACCTACGGCCTGGGCGACATCGACCCGGCACTGCTGTTGTCGGTCAACAAGCTGGCCGCCGCCAAAGTCCATCAATTCCTGCAAAAACAAGCGCTCGCGTCCTGACGCGCGGCCGACCTTGCTTGACCTTCCGGCTGGCGCTTTGATCGCCCGCTGCCGGTCGTGTTGCGTCTGTGAAAATATGCGACTGTATATTTAACAATCCCTTTGCGCCTGCTCAAAGGTGGCCGGATATCGAGTTTTATAATTCAGACAACTATTGAATCGTAATTCCCGGCCTCGGAGGCGCAGCATGAAACGACAGAATTCCGCCAGTGATAGCCATGGCAGCTATCACTGGTTTCGCGAGGCGGCCGAGCGGGGCAACGCCTATGCCCAATTCAACCTGGCGCTGCTGTATAAATCGGGCCATGGCGCCCCGCGCGACGAAGCCAGCGCCTACGGCTGGATGAAGCTGGCCGCGTTGCAGGGGCTGGTGTTCGCGCAAAACGATCTGGGCGCCATGTATTACAACGGCCGTGGCGTGCCGCGCAACGACGCCGAGGCGGCCTTGTGGTTTCGCCGCGCCGCGCTGCAAGGCGACGCGTCGGCCCAGCAAAACCTGGGACAGATGTACAAGAAGGGCCGCGGTGTCGCGCCCAGCAAGGAATTGGCGCTGGCCTGGTTTTGCCGCGCCGCCGAGCAGGGCGTCGCCAGCGCGCAGACGCTGCTGGCCGTCGCCTACGCGCGTGGCGACGGCGCCAAGCGCAATCCGACGCTGGCGATGGCGTGGTTCCGCAAGGCCGCCATGCAGGGCGACGCGGCGGCCCAGCTCAATCTTGGCCTGATGTACAAGCGCGGCCAGGGCGTCGCGCGCAGCGACGCGCAGGCGCTGGCCTGGTTCCAGCAAGCGGCGGCGCAGGGCGACGCGGTGGCGCAGCGCCAGCTCGGCGTGGCCTACGCGCAGGGCTGTGGCGTGGCGGCCGATCAGGCTCGTGCTTATTCCTGGCTGTCGCGCGCGGCCGAGCAGGATGACGTCGATGCCCAGTTCAACCTCGGCGTGATGCTGGCCAATGGGCGTGGCGTGGCGCGCGACGAGGCGCGCGCCTTCTGGTGGTACCAGCGCGCGGCCGTAGCCGGCCATATGATGGCGCAATATAATCTGGGCGGCATGTACGCCCACGGCCGCGGCGTGCGGCGCGATCCGCAGCGCGCGCTGGACTGGTATCGGCGGGCGGCCGAGCAGGGCGCGTCCAACGCCCAGTTCAACGTCGGCGTGATCTACGCCAACGGCCAGGGCGTGGCCAGGGACGAGGTGCGCGCCGTGGCCTGGTACCGCAGCGCGGCCGAGCAGGGCGACGCCAGCGCGCAAAACAACCTCGGTGTGATGTACGCCAACGGCCAGGGCGTGCCGCAGGACGACGCCCAGGCTGTCGACTGGTACCGCAAAGCCGCCGAGCAGGGCCACGCGCTGGCCCAGTTTAATCTGGGCGGCATGTATCACAGCGGGCGCGGCGTGGCCAGCGACCCGGTGCTCAGTTATATGTGGATGTCGCTGGCCGCCGACGCCGGCGACGAATCCGCGCGCAGCAAGCGCAAGTTAATAGCCGGCAAGCTGACGGCGCGCGAGCTGGGCTCGGCGCACATGCTGACACGGCGCTGGCGCGGCGTGCACCGCGTCTGAATCGTCGCACCCAAGCTCACGCATCAGCAACGCATAGGGCACGCTTACACCGCCTAAGCCGGTGCGTGCCGGCCGTGCTTTGCCTCCATCCCGCTCCGGGACGGCGCCCCCACGCCATCAGCTGCGCTGGCGACGATCCAGGAACAGGCTGTTGCCGTGGATTTTCTTGGCCTGTTTCTTGGCGTCGGTGGCGGCCGTGGCGATCTGGTGGTGCGAGTAAAACTGCCCCGGCTCGACCTTGATCGCGCCCAGCGACAAGCTCATCAGCGAATAAAACACCTTCATGCCTTGCCGGTCTTCGCTGATATAGCCGCCGCGCTCGCGGTCGTCGAGGCTGTAGAAGTCGCGCGCGCCCAGCTCGAATTCGGCCAGGATCGCCTGGCAGCGCAATTCCCAATCCTCGCTCTGGAACAGGATCATGAAATCGTCGCCGCCGATGTGGCCGACGAAATCGCGGTCGGCGTCGCAGTGCTCGCTCAAGATCCGTCCCGTCATCTCGATGACGTCATCGCCGCGCCGGTAGCCGTAGACGTCGTTGAAGGGCTTGAAATGGTCGAGGTCGCAATAGCAGACCCAGAACCGCGTGCCGCTCTCCAGCAGCCGCTCGATGTGTTCGTTGATCGGCACATTGCCCGGCAGCTGGGTCAGCGGATTGGCGTAGCGCGCCGCGGTGATCTGCAATTGCGTGATCTCGCGCATCAGGTCGTGGCCGGTGCCCATGCCGACATAGCGGCCGCGCTCGGTGATGATGAAGCCGTTGAACAGGTGGTGGGCGTCGGCCTGCACCATCATGAAGCTCAGCTCCTGCAAACTGGTGTCGCGGTCGGCGATCAGCGGCCGGTTGTCCATGAACAAACGGCAGGACTTCTTGCCGTACAGCTCGCGCTGGTAGGGCCGCGCGAAGTGGTCGATCATCTCGAAGCGGTTGATCAGGCCCAGCGGCACGCCATCGTCGACCACCGGGATGATCAGCAGCTTGGGGTCGGCCATGAACAGTTCATAGACCTGGTTGTTGAGCATGCTCGACGGCACCGTGGCGACCTGGTTGAGCAGCTTGGCGATGCTGGCGCCGTGTTTTTCCGCGCCGCGCTGCGGATACACGGCCACGCCGTTGCGCGCCAGCGCCTTGACCACCTCGGCCGGCGCCGTCTGCGCCGGTTGCGCGTTGGGCCGGCCCAGATGGTAGCCCTGGGCATGGGCCACGCCGAGGTCGCGCAACACCAGCAGCTCGCTCTGCGTCTCGATGCCCTCGGCGATGACCAGCGTGTCGGACTTGTCGGCGATCTGCTGGATCGAGCGGACGAACTGCAGCTTGACCGGATCGGTGTTGATGCCCTGGATGAAATGCATGTCGATCTTGACATATTCCGGCCGCAGCTCGGACCACAGCCGCAGGCTGGAAAAGCCTTCGCCGAGGTCGTCGATGGCGATCTGGAAGCCCATGGCGCGATAGTGGCGCACCGCCTCGCGCATGGCCTCGTAATCGTAGGTCGGCTGGTTTTCCGTCAGCTCGATGATGATGCGGTCCGGGTGGATGCCGATCTCGGCCAGCGCCTCCAGCGTCTTGCCGTGGCGCGCGTCGCGCTGCAGCAGGCAGTCCGGGCTGACGTTGAGGAACAGCTTGCCCGGCAGCGCCAGTTCGGCGAAGCGCTCCAGCACGACGCGCCGGCACAGGTGCTCGACCTCCACCGTCAGATGGTGAGCGCGGGCCGCCTTGAACAGGTTCAGCGGCGCGTGCAGCGGGCTGTCGGACGGCCCGCGTATCAGGCCCTCGTAGGCGATGATGGCGCCGCTGCGCAGGTCGATGATGGGTTGGAACAGCGCGCTGAGCTGCCGGCGCGCGATGATGTCCTGCAAATGGCCGCGCAGCTGCAACTCCTCGGAGCTGGCCGGCGGCGTCAGATAGCTGACGCTGGCGGCCTGTGACGCACGCGGGGGCGGGGCGGCGTCGGATGGCGCGATAGGCACTGGGTTCACGGGGAATGGTCGCTTCTCTGTTATTGTTGCCGATGCTATACAATAATTATGACCGCTTGATGACGTCCGGCAACAAATAAAGCCCCCAAATCCCTGCCGGGCGGCAAACTGATGCGGCCTTTTTTGGACGCAGGCGCTACAATAGAATGTCGATTTCCCTAAGGCCCCCGATGACCGTAGCCACCGCTTCCCGCTCCGTCCTGCGCTTTGTCCTGATGACCGCCGCGCTGCTGGCCGCCGCCCACGCCGGCGCCTCCGGCATCGCCGTGCAAGTACAGGACATGACCGGCAAGCTGCTGCCCGACGTTGTCGTCTATGCCGAGCCGGAGTCGGGCGCCGTGCCCAAGCCGCTCAGGCAGGGGACCATCGAGCAGCGCGGCCTGAAGTTCGTGCCGCTGGTGACGGTGGTGCAGACCGGCAGCCTGATTTCCTTCCCCAACAACGACAAGGTGCGCCACCATATTTATTCGTTCTCGCCGGCCCACAAGTTCGATCAGAAGCTGTATTCCGGCACCACCGCCGCGCCGCAGCTGTTCGACAAGGCCGGCGTGGTCGTCCTCGGTTGCAATATCCACGACAAGATGCTGGCCTACGTGAAAATCGTCGACACCCCATACTTCGCCAAGACCGACGGCAGCGGCGCGGCCCGCATCGACATCCCGGCGGCCGGCAAATACACGCTCAAGGCCTGGCATTACGGCGCCGTCGGCGGCCAGACGGCAGAACAGCTCATCGTCGTCAAGGCCGGCGACGCGCTGTCGCCGGCCGTGTTCAAGCTGGCCATCAAGCCGCCGTTGGCCGATGGCGACGCGCCGGCGTCCGACCTGTAGTGGAGTTCAGAGTGATCCGTTTCCGCAGCCTGGAAAGCCGCATCGTCACGCTGTTCCTGGTGTTGATCGTCGTCGTCCAGGTGCTCGGCCTGTTCGTCATCCAGCGCGGCATCGACAGCAATGCGCGCAGCTCGATCGCCGCCGAACTCAATAACGGCGCCAAGGTCTTCAAGCGCCTGCTCGACCAGAACGCCCAGAGCCTGCGCTTCGGCGCGCGCCTGCTGGCGCGCGACACCGCCTTCGTCGCCGCCATCGGCAACAACGACGACGGCGACCGCGCCACCATCGAATCGGCGCTGGCCAACAGCGGCCGGCGCATCAAGGCCTCGCTGACGATGCTGATCGGCGCCGACCGCAAGATCAGCGCCTCGACCAACGGCGCCCAGTCGGCCGGCCTGGAAAAACTCGTCATCAGCATGTTGGACAAGGCCGAGCAGGCCGACGGCGCCAACGGCGTCGCCATCGTCGAGCGGCGGCCCTACCAGATCGTCGTCATGCCGGTCAAGGCGCCGCTGACCATCGGCTGGGTGGTGATGGCCTTCCCGATCGACCGCCCGCTGGCCAGCGACATGCGCGAAGTCAGCTCGCTGCAAGCCACCATCGTCACCCACGACGCCAAGGCCGGCTGGCTGGCCGTCGGCTCCAGCTTCCTGGCGCCGTCGGTCGACAGCCTGGTGGCGCAGCTGCAAGCCATGCCGCAGGCGCTGGGCGGTCTGTTCGATCTGAACATCGATGCCAGCCGATACAGCGCGCGGCTGCTGCCTATCGGCGAGGACAACGGCCAGACCGCTGGCGTGGTGCTGGCCCGCTCGATCGACGAGGCCACCGCCGAATACGCGAAACTGGAACGCTGGCTGGTGTTCCTGACAATGGCCGGCATCGTTATCTCGGCCGTCGCCAGCGTGTTGACGGCCAAGCGCATCGCCCTGCCGCTGACCGAATTGACGGTCACCGCCAAGCGCCTCGAACAGGGCGATTACAAGAGCCAGATCGACACCTCGCGGCAGGACGAAATCGGCGCGCTGGCGCACGCCTTCGACAGCATGCGCGAAGGGATCGCCAAGCGCGAACAGGAAATCCGCCGCCTCGCTTACTGGGACACGCTGACCAACCTGCCGAACCGCGCGCAGTTCCTGCTGCTGCTCAACGACGCCATCGTCGACGCCAAAAAACGCGAGCAGCAGGTGTTCGTACTGATGATGGACCTGGATCGCTTCAAGCACGTCAACGACGTCATGGGCCACAGCTTCGGCGATGCGCTGCTGCGCCAGGTGGCCGGCCGTCTGCAACTGCTGCTGGTGAACCGGCGCCACTCGTCGGCGCAGGTGGCGCGCCTGGGCGGTGACGAATTCGCCATCCTGCTGCCCGGCTTCGACATCGAGCAGGCGCAGGCCGTCGCGGCCGACGTGCTGCGGGCGCTGGAGACGCCGCTGTCGATGGAGGACCAGATGGTCGACATCGGCGCCGGCGTCGGCGTGGCCGGCTATCCCGACCACGGCGCCGACGGCGAATCCTTGTTGAGCATGGCCGAGGTGGCGATGTACGCGGCCAAGCAGCGCAACGACGGCGCCGTGGTCTACGACGCCAGCATCGACAAGTCCAGCGAAAAGAGTTTGTCGCTGCTGAGCGAATTGCGCAACGCGATCGAGCGCAACGAGTTCCGCCTGTACGTACAGCCGAAGATGGTGCTCGCCAGCGGCAAGGTGGTGGGCGTCGAGTCGCTGGTGCGCTGGGCGCATCCGGAGCGCGGCAACGTCTTCCCCGACGAATTCATCCCCTTCGCCGAGCAGACCGGCTTTATCCGCGTGCTCACGCGCTGGGTGCTGGACCAGTCGGCGCAGCTGTGCCACGACATGGCGGCCCAGGGCGTCCACCTGAAAGTGTCGGTCAACCTGTCGACCCGCGATTTGCTGGACCAGGACCTGCCGGGCAAATTCGCCGACATCCTGGCGCGCCACAATCTGTCGCCGGCCTCGTTCTGCCTTGAGATCACCGAGAGCGCCATCATGGACGATCCGGTGCGCGCGCAGCTAACGCTGGAGCGCCTGCATGCGATGGGCGTCGATTTGTCGATCGACGATTTCGGCACCGGCTATTCGTCGCTGGCGTATCTGAAACGGCTGCCGGTCGATGAACTGAAGATCGACAAATCGTTCGTGCTGAATATGGAGAACGACGTCGGCGACACCAAGATCGTCCGCTCGACCATCGACCTGGGCCACAACATGGGCCTGCGCGTGGTGGCCGAAGGGATAGAGAGCGAGGCGGTGTGGCGCTTGCTGGCGGCGCTGGGCTGCGACCAGGGCCAGGGCTACTTCATGAGCCGCCCGATCCCGGCCGACCAGCTCACCGCGTGGCTGGGCACCTGGCGCGCGCCGATCGCGCTGGAAGCGGGCGCTGTCGACGCCCTCGTCGCCAAGTAAATCCGGCGCCGTTGTTCGGCGGCCGCTTAAAATTGGCTGTTCAAAGCTTAACGTTTCAATTTGGCTCGGAAGCGCGCTATCATCGTCGGCGCCCACCACCACCGCGAGCCCCGAATGAAATTGAAACCGACCCAAGCCCTGCTTGCCCTCCTTCTTTTCAGCGCGGTGCCGGCACATGCCGACGCACCGGCCGCCAAGCCCGCGCCCAGCACACTGGCGACGCTGACCCAGGGCCTGCAATCGCAGCCCGGCTTCATCGACATCTGGCGCGACGCCGACAAGGGCAGGGTGCTGCTGTCGGTCGCGCAGCTCGATCAGCCCTTCCTGCTCACGACATCGCTGCCGTATGCGCTCGGCTCCAACGACGTCGGCCTTGATCGCGGCCAGACCGGCGACGTGCGCGTGGTGCGCTTTGAAAAACACGGCGCGCAGCTGTTCCTCGTGCAGGACAACACGCGCTACATCGCCGCCTCCGCCGACGCAGACGAACGCGCCGCCGTGCGCGAGTCGTTCGCCGGCGCGGTGCTGTGGTCCGGCCTCATTTTAAACAGCGACGGCGGCAAGCTGCTGGTCGACTTCTCCAGCTTCCTGCTGGCCGACTGGCACGGCGTGGCCGCGCGTCTCGACGACGCCAAACAGGGCGGCTACAAAGTCGATGCAGCGCGCAGTGCCGTGCTGGCCGAGCAAGCCAAAAGCTTCCCCGACAACGTCGAACTGGAAGCGCTGCTGACGTTCGAGGGGCCGGGCAAGGCCGACTACGTGCGCGACGTCGCCGCCGATCCGGCCAGCCTGTCGATGCGCCAGCATGTCAGCCTGGTGCGCCTGCCGGACGCCGGCTACCGGCCGCGCGCCTACCATCCGTATTCGGGCGGCTTCGACGCCGGCTATTTCGACTTCGCCGCGCCGCTGTCCGGCGGCCTCGATACGCGCTGGCAGATCCGCCACCGGCTGGAAAAAACCGACCCGACGGCCGCCGTCAGCCCGGTCAAGAAACCCATCGTCTACTACCTCGATCGCGGCGCGCCCGAGCCGGTGCGCAGCGCCTTGCTGGAAGGCGCGCGCTGGTGGAGCAGCGCCTTCGAAAAAGCCGGCTTCAAGGACGCCTTCCGCGTCGAGCTGCTGCCCGAAGGCGCCGACCCGATGGACATCCGCTACAACATGATCGACTGGGCGCACCGCGCCACGCGCGGCTGGTCCTATGGCGCCGCGCTGGTTGATCCGCGCACCGGCGAAATCATCCGCGGCGTCGTCACGCTCGGTTCGCAGCGCGTGCGCCAGGACATCCTCATCGCCGAGAGTTTGCTGGCGCCGTTCGGCAAGGGCGCCGACGGCAGCAAGGCGCA
>Ga0209847_1000588_pt1 | contig 14376 bp, 12 predicted proteins | sample OrgsoiDNA_201060_FD_185808 | JGI IMG/M metagenome (GOLD analysis project Ga0209847, IMG submission 185808) | Permafrost soil microbial communities from the Arctic, to analyse light accelerated degradation of dissolved organic matter (DOM) -... | ecosystem: Environmental > Terrestrial > Soil >... | reverse complement strand
AGGACTTGATGCTGCTGTCAGGCTTGCCCGCGCTGGTGCGCGAGGGTGACAAATTCCACGCCGGTTACACGCTGCGCAACGCCAGCAGCGGCGCGCTGAAAATCGAACTCGATGCCAGCGTTGCCGGCAAGGCGCTGGCGCCGCAACTGCTGTCGCTCGATGCCGGTCAGGCGCGCGAAGTGGGCTGGGATTACCAGGTGCCGTTGGGTGTCGCCGATTTGCAGTGGGACGTCAGTGCGAAGGTCAGCGGCTCCGACGATCCGGCGTCGTCCGACAAGCTGCGCGTGCATCAGAAGGTGGTGGCGGCCGTGCCGGTGCAGACCTTGCAGGCGACGCTGCTGCAGCTCGACCATCCGCAATCGATGTCGGTGCGGATACCATCGGATGCCATCGCCGGCCGTGGTGGCGTGCAGGCTTTGTTCAGCGCGCGGCTCGGCGGCGACCTGCCGGGCGTGGGCGAATACATGAGCCGATATCCCTACACCTGCTTCGAGCAGAGCACCTCGCGCGCCATCGCGTTGCGCGATCCGGCGCGCTGGAAGGCGCTGGTGGCGACGCTGCCCGCGCATCTGGACGGCGATGGCCTGGTCAAGTATTGGCCCATCATGGAGCAGGGCAGCGACACCCTGACGGCTTACGTGTTGTCGGCCACGGCGGAAGCCGGATATGCCATACCGCCTGAACTGAAAGGCCGTATGGAAGAAGGCCTGCTCGGTTTCGTGCAGGGCAAGGTGATGCGTGACTCGTCGCTGAAGACGGCGGACCTCGCGGTGCGCAAGATCGCCGCGCTGGAGGCCTTGTCGCGTTCCGGCCGCGTCAGCGCCGACGAACTGCAATCGTTCGAGATCGCGCCGAACTTGTGGCCGACGTCGGCGGTGATCGACTGGTATCTGATCCTGCACCGCCAGTCCGCCCTGCCGGAGCGCGAACAAAGGCTGGCGCGCGCGCAGCAGATCCTGCGCGCGCGCCTGAATTTGCAGGGCACGACGATGACCTTCTCGACCGAGCGCACCGATAACTGGTGGTGGCTGATGGCGTCCGCCGACGCCAACGCCAATCGCCTGATGCTGGCGATGCTCGACAACCCGGCGTGGCAGGGCGACATGGGCCGTCTGGCGCGCGCCTCGCTGGGACGCCAGCATCACGGCCATTGGGATACCACGGTCGCCAACGCGTGGGGCACGCTGGCGCTGGATAAATTCTCGGCCAAGTTCGAGTCGGAGCCGGTGGTCGGCAATGCGACGGCCACGCTGGCCGGCGTCAGCAAGAGCGTGACGCTCGATGCCGGTCACGCCGAAGCTAATGTAATGCTGCCATGGCCGCGCGGCAGCGCCGATTTGTCGCTCAAGCAGATCGGCGGCGGCAAGCCGTGGGTGACGGTGCAAAGCCTGGCGGCGGTGCCGATCAAGGCCGCGCTGTCGAGCGGCTACACGATCAGCAAGACCATCACGCCGATCGATCAGAAGACGCCGGGCGTGTGGTCGCGCGGCGACGTGTATCGCGTCCATCTCGATCTGGAAGCGCAGTCGGACATGACATGGGTGGTGGTCGACGATCCTATCCCGGCCAGCGCCAGTGTGCTGGGCACGGGCCTGGGCCGCGATTCGCAAATCATGAGCGGCGGCGAGCAGCGCACAGGCTGGGTATGGCCCGCTTTCGAGGAGCGCACGTTCGAGGCTTTCCGCTCCTACTTCCAGTTCGTCCCGAAAGGGAAGTGGAGCGTCGAGTACACGGTGCGCCTGAATAACGCCGGCCAGTTCAACCTGCCGCCGACGCGCGTCGAGGCGATGTACAGCCCCGAGATGTTCGGCCTGTCGCCGAATGCGGCGGTGGTGGTGCGCTGATGCGTGTCGTGCACATTGCGCGTCGCGCCATGTGCGTGGTGCTGGCCTGCGTCGCCGCCGGCGCGGCCGCGGTGCCGACGGCGCAGCAGGTGAAGGCTGCATATCGTCCGTCCGACGCGCAGCTGCTGGACCGGCATGGCGAGCCTGTGCAGTCGCTGCGCGTCGACATGAAGGTGCGGCGCTCGCCGTGGGTGGCGCTGGCCGATATTTCACCGAGCCTGCCGGCGGCGGTGATACAGGCGGAGGACCAGCGCTTCATGCAGCATGACGGCGTCGATCTGAAAGCGGTCGGCAAGGCGGCGTGGGACAATCTGTTCAACCGGCGCGCGCGCGGCGCCTCGACCATCACCATGCAGTTGGCGGCGCAACTCGATCCGGCTTTGCACGCGGGCGTCGATGGTCGCAGCTGGGCGCAGAAATGGGATCAGATCAAGGCCGCCAAGGAAATCGACGCGGCTTGGAGCAAGCCGCAAATCCTTGAAGCATATCTGAACCTGGTGTCGTTTCGCGGCGAGCTGCAAGGCGTGGGCGCGGCGGCGCAGGGCTTGTTCGGCAAGGCGCCGTCGGGATTGAATCAAACCGAGTCGCTGATTTTGGCCAGCCTGTTGCGCGCGCCGGCCGCGTCGCCGAAAGTGGTGGCGCGCCGCGCCTGCGCGCTGGCGCTGGAGATCAAGGCGACCGACAGTTGCGGCGCGATCGAGACGGCGGCCATCATCGCGCTGGGACGTCCGATGCTGGCGAGCGCGCTGGCGCCGGCGCCGCAGGTGGCGCAACAGCTGCTGCAAGGCGCGGGGCAGTCCGTGCGCAGCACCCTCGACGCCGGCCTGCAACGCTATGCGCAGCAGGCCCTGCGCCAACAGTTGATGGCGCTGCGCGACCGCAACGTCGGCAACGGCGCCTTGCTGGTGCTGGACAACGACAGCGGCGACATCCTCGCCTACGTCGGCAACGCGGGCGGCAGCGAGGTCGATGGCGTGACCGCGCTGCGCCAGGCCGGGTCGACGCTCAAGCCCTTCCTGTACGAGCTGGCGATCGAGCGCAAGCTGCTCACGGCCGCGTCGCTGCTGGACGATAGCGCGATCGACATCGCGACGCCGTCCGGCATGTACGTGCCGCAGAATTACGACAAGGATTTCAAGGGCTATGTCAGCGCGCGCACCAGCCTGGCCAGCTCGCTCAACGTGCCGGCCGTGCGTACCTTGCTGATGACGGGGCTGGAGCGTTTCTATCAGCGGCTGCACGACGTGGGCCTCGACAGTCTGACCGAATCGGCCGACTACTACGGCTATTCGCTGGCGCTGGGATCGGCCGAAGTCAATCTGCTGGAGCTGACCAACGCCTATCGCACGCTGGCCAACGGCGGCATGCAGGGCGCGATCGGTTTGCTGCCGCGTCGCGCGTCCGTAAAACAGCGCGTGCTCGATGCGAAGGCCGCCTTCATCGTTGGCGACATCCTGTCCGACCGTGCCGCGCGCGCCGTCACCTTCGGCCTGCGCAGCGAACTGGCGACGACTTACTGGAGCGCCGTCAAGACCGGCACCAGCAAGGACATGCGCGACAACTGGTGCTTGGGCTACTCGGAAAAATACACGGTCGGCGTCTGGGTCGGCAATTTCGACGGCGGCTCGATGTGGGACGTCTCCGGCATCAGCGGCGCGGCGCCGGTGTGGCGCGACGTGATGGATTATCTGCACCAGCATCAGCCCAGCCGCGCGCCGGCCACACCGGGCGGCGTCACGCGCCAGCAGATCGTCTACCAGCCCGCGCTGGAGGCGGCGCGTGGCGAGTGGTTCATCAAGGGCACGGAAACGCCGGTGGTGGCGCTGGTCGGCGACGCCCAGCGCACGCCGAAGATTTTATATCCGGCGCCATCGAGCATCATCGCCATCGATCCCGACATCCCGGACGCGATCCAGCGCGTATTCTTCCAGGCGCAGGCCGGGCAGGGCCTGACGTGGCGGCTCGACGGCACGCCGCTCGGCCAGGCCGGCGCCGACATAGCGTGGCGTCCCGTCGTCGGCGCCCATGTGCTGGCGCTGGTCGACGCCGACGACAAGGTGGTGGCGCAAAGCCAGTTCCATGTGCGCGGCAATGCGGTTCGCCATCAGTGAGCTCGTTTTCCGAGTATAGTCGTCATGCGTATATACTGAAGCCATGATCCTTTCGTTCACATGTCAGGACACCGAGGCGCTGTCTCAGGGGCATAGCGTCGAGCGCTTTGTCAACTTTGAGGCGGTGGCTCGACGCAAGCTGCGTCAGCTAATGATTGCGCAGCGGCTTGAAGGGTACGCAAAATGAGCAAGCATGAATTACTCCATCCAGTCACTCCCGGCGAGCTATTGCTGGAGGAGTTCATTCTCCCCATGGGAATCACCAAATATCGCTTGGCCATCGATATTCGCGTTCCGCCGACGCGCATCAATGAAATCATCGCGGGCCGTCGTTCGATCAGCGCCGACACGGATTTGCGTCTATGTCGCTATTTCGGCCTGTCGAACGGCTATTGGTTGCGCGCTCAAGTGGCGCACGACGTTGAGGTCGCCGAGCGTGAGTTGGATGCGGAACTGAAGGCCATCGTTCCCTTGGTACAGCGACGCAAGGCCGGTGGCCGGCAAGCGGCATAATCCAAGCGGCGTAAAAAAGCCGGCGCGAAGCCGGCTTTCCCTTGTTGCTGAGCGCTGCGATGTTTAATCGCGGCTGCCGCCGGCGAAGCCGAGCAGGGCCAGCAGGTTGGTGAAGATGTTGTAGACGTCGAGGTACAGGCGCAGCGTGGCGCTGATGTAGTTGGTCTCGCCGCCGTTGACGATCTGCTGCACGTCATACAGGATGTAAGCCGAGAAGATGCCGATCGCCATGACGGAGATCGTGATCGCCAGTGCCGACAGGCCCAGGAAGATGTTGGCGATCGATGCCAGGATGATGATCACCAGGCCGGCGAACAACCACTTGCTCAGCGCCGAGAAGTCGCGCTTGGACACGGTGGCGATACTGGCCAGCACCGCGAACACGCTGGCCGTGCCGCCGAAGGCCGCCATGATCAGGAAGCCGCCGTTGGAGTAGCCGAGGGTGCGCGACAGCAGTGGCGTCAGCATCACGCCCATGAAGAAGGTGAAGCCCAGCAGCAGCGCCACGCCGGCGCCCGATTCCTTGTTCTTTTCGATGGCCCAGATGAAGCCGAAGGCGATCGCCAGGAACAGGATGAAGCCGATGCCGCCGGTGAGGGCCAGGTGCAGTTGCAGGCCGACGACGGCGCCGATGACGGTCGGGATCATCGACAGCGCGAGCAGCCAATAGGTATTGCGCAGCACGCGGTGGCGCACCATCTGGCTGCTGCCGGACAGGTCGTAGATGTTTTGCATATTGTTCATAGTACCTCCAGTGTCATTGCAGCTAAATTCACTGCTCAAAATAAGCATAGCACGACGGGGTGAGAATGCGCAAAATCCCCGTTAAATGCGCTTAAACTAGACTTAAATTGAGCCAAACGCGGCGGGAAAATGCCCGAAACTGCGGCCCCGGCGACAACTTCTTCCCCTGGACGTGCCCTTCGAGCACCCCAATATCGGCTATATGGGGTGTTCTATGGTAAAATCAAAGGTTGATTGAGCTATCAATTTTGTTTTAAACCTTTCTTTTTATTGGAGTTTTTTAAATGGCAATCGAACGCACCCTGTCGATCATCAAACCAGACGCAGTTGCAAAAAACGTGATCGGCCAAATCTACAGCCGCTTCGAAGGCGCTGGCCTGAAGATCGTTGCCGCTCAGATGAAGCAACTGTCGCGCGAAGAGGCTGAAGGCTTCTACGCCGCCCACAAAGAGCGCGGCTTCTTCAAGGACCTGGTCGATTTCATGGTTTCCGGCCCAGTCATGATTCAAGCCCTGGAAGGCGAAAACGCCGTCCTGGCCCACCGCGACCTGATGGGCGCGACCGATCCGAAGAAGGCAGAAAAAGGCACGATCCGCGCCGATTTCGCTGAATCGATCGACGCGAACGCAGTCCACGGTTCCGACGCTGTCGAAGCGGCTAAAGTGGAAATCGCTTACTTCTTCCCAGCACTGTAATTTGTAGTCCTCCGTTTCCGCAGCGCCCGGCGCGCGGAAGCGGATCTTTTAGAACTGATTTGAAAACGATTATGAACGCGACCACACTCACCAACTTGCTGGACCTCGATCCCGCGCAGCTCATCGCTTATTGCGCCGAGTTGGGAGAGAAGCCGTTCCGCGCCAAGCAGCTGCAGCGCTGGATCCACCAGTTCGGCGCGTCGGAATTCGACGCCATGACCGACCTGGCCAAGTCGCTGCGCGACAAACTCAAGACCCGCGCCCACGTCACCGCGCCGGCCATCATCAGCGACCACACATCCACCGACGGCACGCGCAAATGGCTGGTCGACGTCGGCAACGGCAACGCCGTCGAAACCGTGTTCATCCCGGAAGACAACCGCGGCACGCTGTGCATCTCCACCCAGGCCGGCTGCGCCGTCAACTGCCGCTTCTGCTCGACGGGCAAGCAGGGCTTCAACCGCAATCTGTCGGTCGGCGAGATCATCGGCCAGCTGTGGATGGCCGAATTCGAACTGCGCCGCACCAAGGGCATCGAACCCGGCCCGAAGGGCGAACGGCAGATCACCAATGTCGTCATGATGGGCATGGGCGAGCCGCTGCTGAACTACGAGCCGACCGCCACCGCGCTCAAGCTGATGCTGGACGATAACGCCTACGGCCTGTCGCGCCGCCGCGTCACCCTGTCGACCTCCGGCGTCGTGCCGATGATCGACAAGCTGTCGCAGGACGTGCCGGTGGCGCTGGCCGTGTCGCTGCACGCGTCGAACGACGCGCTGCGCGACGGCCTGATCCCGCTGAACAAAAAATACCCCCTGAAGGAGCTGATGGCGGCCTGCAAGCGCTATCTGGAATTCGCCCCGCGCGACTTCATCACCTTCGAATACTGCATGCTCGACGGCGTCAACGACAGCGACGAGCACGCGCGCGAACTGGTGGCGCTGGTGCAGGACCGCCAGTTCGGCCTGAACTGCAAGTTCAACCTGATCCCGTTCAACCCCTTCCCGGAATCGGGCCTGCTGCGCTCGAAGAACCCGCGCATCAAGTCCTTCGCCCAGGTGCTGATGGACGCCGGCATCGTCACCACCATCCGCAAGACGCGCGGCGACGACATCGACGCCGCCTGCGGCCAGCTGGCCGGCGAAGTGCAGGACCGCACCAAGGTCCAGCAGCGCATGGAAAAGATGGCCGAGTATCAGCAGAAGTTCGGCGCCAACTTCGGCAAGATCGTGGAGATACATTCCTGATGACGGTCCTGACTCACCGCCGCCTGCCCGGATTGGCCCTGCTCGGCCTGGCCGCGCTGTTGGCCGGCTGTGCGTCGGGAACGGGCGGCAGCGGCAAGGCCGAGCTGGAGACGGTGTCCGACCAGACCCGTTTGCAGCGCAGCGCCGACATCCACATGCAGCTGGCCGTCGGCTACTATCAGCAGGGCCGTTCGGCCGTGGCGCTCGATGAAATCAAGAAGGTCATCACGGCCGAGCCGAACAACGCCGACGCCTACGGCGTGCGCGCGCTGATCTATATGGGCATGGGCCAGGCCGAGCTGGCGCACGACAATTTCGAACATGCGCTCAAGCTGGCGCCGGCCAATCCCGACGTGGCCAACAATTACGGCTCCTTCCTGTGCGACGCCGGCAAGGTGCCGCAGGCGCTGGCCTACTTCGACGCGGCGCTGCGCAATCCCGCCTTCGACGCGCCGGCCAAGGCGCTCAACAACGCCGGCTCGTGCGCCATCAAGATCAAGGACTACGCCCGCGCCGAGGACTATCTGCTGCGGGCGCTGAAGCTGACACCGGACCTGCCGGAGACCAACGCCAATCTGGCGCGGGTGTATTACGAGCGGCGCGATTATGTGCGCGCCGGTTTTTTCATTACCCGGCTGGGCAAGACGGCAAAGATGGAGAGTGTGACAGCCGATGTGCTGTGGCTCGCTATTAAGGTGCAGCATAAGCTCGGGGACGCCGGGGCGGAAGAGGGCTGGGCGACGCAGTTGCGGCGCCACTATTCCGGCTCGTCCGAATATGCTGCTTATCAACGTGGGGCGTTTGATGAGTGAAACAGGGATACCAATGAATTCAGAGTGGGCAGAACCGCCAAAAGACCAGGCCAGCAGCCTGGCCACGCCCGGAGCACAACTGGCAGCCCAGCGCGAAGCGATGGGCTGGAGTGTCGAACAAATCGCCGATCAACTGAAGCTGGCGCCGCGCCAGGTGGTGGCGCTGGAAAAGGGCGATTACGCCGCGCTGCCCAATATGGCCGTGGTGCGCGGTTTCGTGCGCGCCTACGCCAAGGTCGTCAAGCTGGACCCCACGCCGCTGGTGGCGATGATCGAGGTCGGCACGCCGGTCCACCACGAGCCGCCACCGCCGCGCCGCGAAATGGCCGCGACCACCTTTTCGGAATCGCGCTTCCCGACGCTGACCGAGCGCTCGTCCAAGCCGGCCGGCTGGCTGATCGTCGTGGCCGTGGTGGTGGTCGTTGCCGCCGCCGGCGCCTACGCTTACAAGACCGGCCTGATTTCGCCGGCCATGTTGACGCGCGCCGACAAGGACGCCGCGCCAGTCGCGGCGGCCGACAAGCCGGCCGATGCCGCCACGGCGCCGCTGGAAACCACGCTGGTCAAGCCGGGCGATGACGCGGCCCCGCTGCAATCGGCATCGGTGCCGCTGATTTCCGTGCCGGCGCCGAACGACGCCGCCGCGGTGAGCGCGCCCGCCGCCGACGCCACGCCTGCCGCGAACGCAACGCCGGCCGCCGCAACGCCAGCGCCTGCGCCAGCCGCGGCGACGCCCGCGCCGGCCGCCGCCAGCGGCACCGCGCTGGTCTTGAAAGTGAACGAAGATTCGTGGGTCGAAATTCGCCGTCCCGGCAAGCCGTCGCTGGTGTCGCGCCTGTTCAAGGCCGGCAGCACCGAGACCTTCGACATCCAGGAGCCGGCCCTGCTGATCGTCGGCAAACCGGGCGGCGTCGAGGCGACGCTGGGCGGCGCATCGCTGGCCCTGCCGCCTATCGCCGGCGGCACGATTTCCCGCGTCAACATCAAATAATCATCGAGCATCAGCAACGAGCCATCATCATGACGACATCGCAGACAGCCATACCATCGGGACCATCGCAACGGCGTGACAGCCGCCGCGTGCTGATCGCGCACGGCAACCGCCAGATCTGGGTCGGCGGCGACGCGCCGGTCGTGGTGCAGTCGATGACCAACACCGACACCGCCGACGCCATCGGCACCGCCATCCAGATCAAGGAGCTGGCGCGCGCCGGTTCGGAGCTGGTGCGCCTGACCGTCGACCGTCCGGAGGCGGCGGCCGCCGTGCCGTATATCCGCGAGCAGCTCGACAAGATGGACGTCGACGTGCCGCTGGTCGGCGACTTCCATTACAACGGCCACACGCTGCTCAACGACTATCCCGATTGCGCCAAGGCGCTGTCGAAGTACCGCATCAATCCGGGCAACGTGGGCAAGGGCGCCAAGCGCGACACGCAGTTCGCGCAGATGATCGAAGTGGCCGCGCGCTACGACAAGCCGGTGCGCATCGGCGTCAACTGGGGCAGCCTGGATCAGGCGCTGCTGGCCCGCATCATGGACGAAAACGCCGGCCGCGCCGAGCCGTGGAGCGCGCAGGCGGTGATGTATGAAGCGCTGATCACGTCGGCCATCGAGAACGCCGTGCGCGCCGAGGAACTGGGGCTGGGCCGCGACAAGATCATCCTGTCCTGCAAAGTCTCCGGCGTGCAGGACTTGATCGCCGTCTACCGCGAACTGGCGCGCCGCTGCGACTATCCGCTGCACCTCGGCCTGACCGAGGCGGGCATGGGCAGCAAGGGCATCGTCGCCTCGACGGCCGCGCTGTCGGTGCTGCTGCAAGAGGGCATAGGCGACACCATCCGCATTTCGCTGACGCCGGAACCGGGCGGCGACCGCACCAAGGAAGTCGTCGTGGCGCAGGAGATTTTGCAGACCATGGGCCTGCGCAAATTCACGCCGATGGTGATCGCCTGCCCGGGTTGCGGCCGCACCACCTCGACCACCTTCCAGGAACTGGCCGACAACATCCAGACCTATCTGCGCGAGCAGATGCCGGAGTGGAAAAAGTCTTATCCGGGCGTGGAGGCGATGAACGTGGCCGTCATGGGCTGCATCGTCAACGGGCCGGGCGAATCGAAGCACGCCAACATCGGCATCAGTTTGCCGGGCACCGGCGAGTCGCCGGCCGCTCCCGTGTTTGTCGATGGCGCGAAATTCGCCACGCTGCGCGGCGAGCGTATCGTCGAAGAGTTCCAGGATATCGTACTCAATTACGTCAAGACTAACTACGGCAAACAAGCCGTGGATGCATAAAGAAAATCGACATGTCAGAGAATAAAAAAGCCGAAAAAATCGTCGCCGTCAAAGGCATGAACGACATCCTGCCGGGCGACGCGCACCTGTGGGAGCTGTTCCAGAACACCGCGCAATCGGTGGTGCAGAGCTATGGCTTCCAGCAGATCCGCACGCCCATCGTCGAGAACACGGCGCTGTTCGCGCGCGCCATCGGCGCCGTCACCGACATCGTCGAAAAAGAGATGTACTCGTTCACCGATTCGATGAACGGCGACCAGCTCACGCTGCGCCCCGAAGGCACGGCCGGCGTGGTGCGCGCGGTGCTCGAACATAACCTGGTCTACGAAGGTCCGAAGCGCCTGTGGTACACCGGCCCGATGTTCCGCCACGAGCGTCCGCAGCGCGGCCGCTATCGCCAGTTCTTCCAGTTCGGCTGCGAGGCCGTCGGCTTCAACGGCCCGGACATCGACGCCGAAATGATCATGATGTGCCGCCGCCTGTGGGATGACCTGGGCCTGGAAAACATCCGCCTCGAACTGAACTCGATCGGCGACGCCGAAGAGCGCGCGCGCCACCGCGTCGACCTGATCGCGTATCTGGAAAAGCACGAGGACATCCTCGACGCCGAAGCCAAGCGCCGCCTGCACAGCAACCCGCTGCGCATCCTCGACACCAAGAACCCGGCCATGCAGGAGTTGGTCAACCTGGCGCCTAAGCTGCTCGATTATCTGGGCGAGGAATCGCTGGCGCACTTCAACGGCGTGCGCAAGATCCTCGACCACAACAATATTCCGTACGTGATCAACACGCGCCTGGTGCGCGGCATCGATTACTACAACCGCACCGTGTTCGAATGGGTCACCGACGCGCTGGGCGCGCAGGGCACCGTTTGCGCCGGCGGCCGTTACGATCCGCTGATCCAGATGTTCGGCGGCAAGCCGACGCCGGCCGTCGGTTTCGCGATGGGCATCGAACGCCTGATCGAGTTGATGAAGGAAGCCGGCGAGCCCGACCAGCCGGGCCAGTGCGACGTCTACCTCGTGCACCAGGGCGAGGCGGCGCAGCTGCAAGCCTTCGTGCTGGGCGAGCGTATCCGCGACGCCGGCCTCGATGTGGTGATGCACGCGTCGACCGCCACGGGTCCGGGCAGCTTCAAGACGCAGATGAAGAAAGCCGACGGCAGCGGCGCGGCCTTCGCCATCATCATCGGCGAAGACGAAATCACCCACCACACCGCCAGCGTCAAGGCGATGCGCGCGGCGGAAGGCGGGCAGCAGCAAACCACGGTGCCGTTCGACGACGTGGTCGATTTCATCGTCGACCAGATCACCGACGGCGGCGACCATCCGCATTTCCACGTGCACGACGAACACTGCAATCACTGATACGGCCCGTAGCTAAAGGCTTTCCTTAAAACCGTTACATTAACTTTTACCTGAACATGGCATACGATCTCGAAGAACAAGAACAACTCGCTTCCCTTAAAGCGTGGTGGAACAGCTACGGCAATCTGACGTCGTGGGTGTTGATCGCCGGCCTGGCCGCGTACTCCGGCTGGACCGGCTGGAACTACTACCAGCGCAGCCAGGCCGCGCAGGCGTCGTCGCTGTACGACGAGTTGCAGAGCGCCGCCATCGCCAAGGACAACGCCAAGGTGCAGCGCGCCGCCGGCGACATGGAGAGCCGTTACGGCAGCACCGCCTATGCGCAAATGGGCGCGCTGGCCGCCGCCAAGACCGCGTTCGACGCGACCGATCTGAAAGCCGCCAAGGCCCAGCTGCAATGGGTGGCCGAACATGGCGAGCCTGAGTTCAAGGCCATCGCCAAGGTACGCCTGGCCGGTGTGCTGCTCGACGAGAAATCGTACGACGCCGCGCTGGCCGCGCTCGGTGGCGACGTGGCGCCGCAGTTCGCCGGCGCCGTGGCCGACCGCAAGGGCGATATCCTGGTCGCGCAAAACAAGCTGGCCGAAGCCCGCACCGCCTATCTGGCCGCGTATGAAGCGACCGACAAAAAGAATCCCGGCCGCCAGCTGATCCAGCTGAAACTGGAAGCCATCGGCGGCAGCGTGCCTATCGTGACGGTCACCAAGGTCGCGGCCTAATTTTTTAACGATTTCACCAGCGGTATCGCCGGCGCCCGCCGCAGTGCGGAGTAGCACCGGCTGTATGCTTCATTGTAAAGATCAAGGTTAAACTTATGCGTAACACTGAAAAAGCGATTGCCGCCGGCGTGCTGGCACTGATGGCAGGTTGCTCGCTGTTTGGAGCCAAGGAAAGCAAGACCCCGCCGGCCAAGCTGGTCGATTTCAAGGCCGACCTGAACGTGCATGAAGCGTGGAAGTACTCGATGGGCAAAGCCGGCGCGTCGGTGTTTTCGCCGGCGCTGGCCGCCGGCGACGTCTTCGTGGCCGATGCCGACGGCGCCATCGCGCGCCTGAACGCGGCCACCGGCAAGCAGCAGTGGCGCGTCAAGGCCGGCACCGACCTGACGGCCGGCGTGGGCGTCAACACCGATGGCACGCTGGTGGTGGTCGGCGGCGTCAAGGGCCAGATCCTGGCGTTTGATGGCAGCGGCAAGCCTGTCTGGAACGCGCAAGCGTCGAGCGAAGTGCTGTCGGCGCCCGCCGTCGGCGCCGACGTGGTGGTGGTGCGCAGCGTCGACAACCTGATCGTCGCGTATGATGCCAAGACCGGCGAGAAAAAATGGACCGTTACGCGCGCCACGCCGGCGCTGTCGCTGCGTACGTCGCCGGGCATGACCATCAGCGGTGCGAATGTCTACGTCGCCCAGCCGGGCGGCAAGCTGGTGGCGCTGACCCTGGCGGCCGGCGTGCCGCGCTTCGAGGTGCTGGTCGGCGAGCCGCGCGGCGCCAACGAACTGGAGCGCGTCACCGATATCGCCGGCGCGCCGGTGGTCTACGAGAAGGATATCTGCGCCGTGTCCTACCAGGGCCGCGTGGCCTGCTACGATGCCATCAACGGCACGCCGCACTGGAACAAACCCGCTTCGTCCGATGTCGGCGTGGCGGTCGACCAGCGCTTTGTTTTCGTCTCCGATGAAAACGGCGCGGTCAACGCCTACAGCCGCGACAGCGGCGTGAGCGCATGGAAAAACGACAAGCTGTCTTACCGCGTCTTGTCGACCCCGATCTCGTATGGCCGCGCAGTGGCGGTCGGCGATTTCGAGGGGTATGTCCACTTCCTGTCGCGGGAAGATGGCGCAATAATAGGTCGTGTCAAGACCGATGGCAGCCCGATACGTTCGGTGCCTCTCATCGCCGGCACGAATTTGATTTTTCAAACCCAATCAGGGACAGTGACCGCTCTCGCGGTCGAGTAATAAAATGAAGCCGGTAATTGCACTAGTGGGTCGACCCAATGTTGGGAAATCGACCTTATTCAATCGTCTGACCCGCTCGCGCGATGCGCTGGTGGCGGACTTGCCTGGGTTGACGCGCGATCGTCACTATGGCGAGGGCCGTGTCGGCGAACGTCCCTTCCTCGTCATCGACACGGGCGGCTTCGAGCCGGTCGCCAAGGAAGGCATCATGTTCCAGATGGCGCTGCAGACCAAGCAGGCCGTGGCCGAGGCCGACGTCGTCGTGTTCCTGGTCGACGGCCGCCAGGGCATGACGCCGCACGACAAGACCATCACCGACTTCCTGCGCAAGAGCGGCCGTCCGGTGCTGCTGGTGGTGAACAAGTCCGAGGGCATGCGCTATACCGCCGTCGTGTCGGAGTTCTACGAGCTGGGCATGGGCGATCCCTACGCGATTTCGTCGGCCCACGGCGACGGCGTCACCGATCTGGTCGAGGAGGCGCTGAACCTGGCCTTCGCCCAGCGTCCGGACGAGCCGGAGGAGCTGGAAAAGGTCGACCGCGGCATCAAGATCGCCATCGTCGGCCGCCCCAATGTCGGCAAGTCCACGCTGATCAACACGCTGCTGGGCGAAGAGCGCGTGATCGCCTTCGACATGCCGGGCACGACCCGCGACTCGATCGAAATCCCGTTCGAGCGCGAAGGCAAGCAGTACACGCTGATCGACACGGCCGGTATCCGCCGCCGCGGCAAGGTCTTCGAGGCCATCGAGAAATTCTCGGTCGTCAAGACGCTGCAATCGATTTCGGAAGCCA
>Ga0209847_1000584_pt1 | contig 14455 bp, 13 predicted proteins | sample OrgsoiDNA_201060_FD_185808 | JGI IMG/M metagenome (GOLD analysis project Ga0209847, IMG submission 185808) | Permafrost soil microbial communities from the Arctic, to analyse light accelerated degradation of dissolved organic matter (DOM) -... | ecosystem: Environmental > Terrestrial > Soil >... | reverse complement strand
GCGCGCCAGAACCTGGAACTGCTGCGCGTGCGGCCGCAAATCATCGCCGGCGCCATCTATGGCACCCACGGCACGCTGTTCGCCAACTATGCGCGCGCGGGCGCCAGCGACGCGCCGGTCTTTCCGGCACGGCCAGGCGCCATCGGCTACCGGATCGACGGCGACCGGCTGCTGGTCTACCGGCCGGTGCTCGACCATGGCGACGTGGTCGGCACGGTCTATCTGTGCGCGCAATACCGGCTGCACGAACGGCTGCTGTCCTATGCCACCATCCTGGCCGGCGTGATGCTGGCCAGCCTGCTGCTGGCGGCGCTGGTGGCATCGCGACTGCAACGCGGCATCACGCGGCCGCTTGAAACGATGACCGGCGTGGCGCGCGAGGTGATGCAGCGACGCGACTTCAGCCTGCGCGTACCGGCCATCGGCGGCGGCGAAATCGCCACCCTGGTCGGCGCCTTCAACGGCATGCTGGCCGAAGTCGAACGGCGCGCCGATGCGCTGCAAGCGGCCAACCGCACGCTGGAATACGAGATGGCCGAGCGTCAGGGCGCCGAGCGCGCGCTGTTGCTGGCGGACCGGCGCAAGGACGAATTCCTGGCGACGCTGGCGCATGAACTGCGCAATCCTCTGGCGCCGATACGCGTCGGCCTCGATATCCTGCGCATCAGCGGCAGCGAAGCGCCGGCCGGAATAAAGGCGCGCGCCATCATGGAGCGGCAGTTGCGCCAGATGGTGCGGCTGGTCGATGACCTGCTCGACGTCTCGCGCATCAATACCGGCAAGCTGAGTATCCGCCGCGAGCCGGTCGAACTGCAGGCGGTGGTCAACGACGCGCTGGAAATCGTGCGGCCGTTTATCGACCAGCATGGCCACGCGCTGACGGTGAGCGTGCCGCCGCAAGCGCTGTTCGTGCAGGGCGACGCGACCCGGCTGGCGCAGATTTTGTCCAACCTGTTGAACAACGCCGCCAAGTATACCGACAAGGGCGGCGCCATCGAACTGGTGGCGCAGGTGGACGGCGGCGCGCTGCGCGTGCATATCCGCGACAACGGCGTCGGCATCGCGCCGGAGATGCTGAACGATATTTTCGGCATGTTCATCCAGGCCGATTCCTCGCTCGAACGCACCAGCGCCGGCTTGGGTGTGGGCCTGTCGCTGGCGCGCCGGCTGGCCGAACTGCACGGCGGTACGATAGAGGCGCATAGCGCGGGCCTGCGCCAGGGCAGCGAATTCGTGCTGTCGCTGCCGCTGCTGGCCGCGCCGGCCGCGCCGGTCGAAGGGCCGGCGGCGCCGCGCAGCGCGGCCGGCACCTACCGCATCCTGCTGGCCGACGACAACGCCGATTTCATCAACAGCATCGCCGTGCTGCTGCGCGCACTCGGACACCAGGTGCACATCTGTTACGACGGTGCGCAGGCGCAGGCGGAAGCCGAGGCGTTCGCGCCCGATTTCGCCTTCCTCGATATCGGCCTGCCGCTGCTCAACGGCTACGACCTGGCGCGCGCGCTGCGATCCATGGCGGCGCTGCGCGACACGACGCTGGTGGCCGTCACCGGTTGGGGCCAACAGAAAGACCGCCAGATGGCGTTCGACGCAGGCTTTGAAAAACACCTGGTCAAGCCGGTCAGCTTCGATCAGATCGAAGCGATATTGCGCAGCAGACGGTAAAACAGTTGACATTGCCAGGCATGGATTCCATGATTTGAAGGCCGATCGCATCGGCGCTTGCGGCATGACGCCGCGCGCACTCCTCGATTCGTCATCCTTTTAAATGAGAGAACCATGACCACTATCGCAATCGTGTATTTCAGTGGCTACGGCCACACCGCCAAACAGGCCGAAGCCGTCCATCAGGGAGCGGCCGGCGTCTCCGGCGCGCAGGCGACGTTGTACCGGATCGACCAGAATGGCGACTTGCCGGAGCAGGCGTGGACCGACATCAGCGCGGCCGATGCCGTCATCTATGGCAGCCCGACGTATATGGGCGGGCCGGCCTGGCAGTTCAAGAAGTTCGCCGACACCTCGTCCAAGCAGTGGTTCACGCAGGCGTGGCAAAACCGCGTGGCGGCCGGCTTCACCAATTCGGCTTCGGTCAATGGCGACAAATTCTCGACCATCCAGTATTTCTGGACCTTGTCGCAACAGCATGGCCAGATCTGGATCGGCACCGGTCTGAAGTCGGCCAACGCCAAGGCGCACGGCCCCGACGACATCAATTGGACCGCCGGCTATGCCGGCGCGCTGGCGATTTCGCCGTCGGATGCCTCGCCTGACGAAGCGCCGCGCGCGGGAGACCTGGAAACGGCACGCCTGCTCGGCAAGCGCGTCGCCGAACTGGCCGCCAAGCTGGCGTAAGCAGCGCCCCCAGTCGCGGATAGTGTTCGATATCCGCGACAGAAAATGATCGCGGATAGGCGCGCACGCAAGCGTCGCCAGACCCGCCCGGCTGATTCCTGCTCACACCTGGCGTCCGTGCCGCATGCCTTGCGCGCGCGCGAGCGGCGCGGCCGCCACGGCGCTATCTTCACGCGCTTGCTGTATGCGCGAAAAATTCTCCTCGATCCAGTCGACCAGCAGCTCCAGCCGCTGCGCCACCTCGCGGCCCAAGGGCGTCAGGCTGTAATCGACTTTCGGCGGTATCTGCGCATGGTCGCGGCGCAGCACGAAGCCGTCGCCGGCCAGCGCCTCCAGGGTCTGCGCCAGCATTTTTTCGCTGACGCCGCCGACTTCGCGGCGCAATTCGCTGAAGCGGTGCGTGCCGTCCAACAGCACCACCAGTATCAGCGTGCCCCAGCGGCTGGTGACGTGGCTCAGCACCGAACGCGATGGACAGGCGTGGTCCAGCAGATCGCCACGGCGCACGTTTTCGGCGACGCTGGCGCGCAGGCTCTTTTTCGGTTTGGCGGTCATGATGGTTCCGTGTAGATGGCGATGCACTTACTAAAATGTGCGTACTTACGCTCAGTAAGTATTGATTCTACTATAGCGCTTTCTATCACACCGAGGAATATCATGATCGTCATTACAGGCGCAAGCGGCCAGCTGGGCCAGCACGTCATCGCCGAACTGCTGAAGAAAACCGCCGCATCGAACATCGTCGCCGCCGTGCGCAACGTCGCCAAGGCGCGGCATCTGGCCGCTTTGGGCGTGCAGGTGCGCGAGGCCGACTACGGCCGTCCCGAGACTTTGGACAGCGCCTTCCGTGGCGCGGAAAAAATCCTGCTGATTTCGTCGAGCGAAGTGGGCCAGCGCGTGCCGCAGCACCGCAACGTCATCGACGCGGCCAAGCGTGCCGGCGTCAAGCTGATTGCCTACACCAGCGTGCTGCGCGCCGATACGTCGGTGCTCGGACTGGCCGACGAACACCGCGCCACCGAGGCGGATATCCGCGCCTCGGGCCTGCCGTACACGCTGCTGCGCAATGGCTGGTATCTGGAGAATTACGCCGAACATCTGGAGCCGGTGCTGGCCCACGGCGCGGTGCTCGGCGCGGCCGGCGAGGGGCGCATCTCGGCCGCCGCGCGCGCCGATTACGCGGCCGCCGCCGTCGCGGTACTGACGATGCGGACGGCGCCGGAAGCGGTGTATGAATTGGCGGGAGCAGCCTCGTTCACGCTGGCGGAACTGGCGGCCGAAGTGGCGCGCCAGTCCGGCAAGGAAATCGTCTACAACGATATGCCGCAGGCGCAGTACAAAGCCGTGCTGCTGGAAATCGGCGTGCCGGAATCGATGGCGCAGTTGTTGTCCGATTCCGATGCGGGCGCGAAGCAGGGCGCATTGGAAGGCAGCGGCGCGGCCTTGCGCGCATTGATCGGCCGTCCGACGGCGACGCTGGCGGCTGCGCTGCAAGCAGCCTTGAAAAACTAGGCCCGCGTCGGTCCGACTGAAACGGAGGAGGGCGGCGGGTGCGGTTGAAGGCCGCATCCGCCGCTTTACATTGACTTCGCGAGGTTGCGCGCGATGATGGCGTCGGCCGCGCTGCCGGCCTGCGACAGCGGCTGCACCAGCGACTTGGTGCTGTAGACGGCCGACGGCGGCATCGGCGCGCCCAGCATCGGGCCGCCGGTGTCGCGGATGTCGACGTTGACGGTGGTCGACAGGCCGATGCGCAGCGGATGCTCGCGCAGTTCCTTCGGATCGAGCGCGATGCGCACCGGCACGCGCTGCACCACCTTGATCCAGTTGCCGCTGGCGTTCTGCGCCGGCAGCAGCGAGAACGCGCTGCCCGTGCCGGCCGACAGTCCCAGCACCTTGCCGTGGAAGGTCACCTTGCTGCCATACATATCGGCTTCGATGGTGGCGCTTTGGCCGACGCGGATATTGCGCAGCTCCGATTCCTTGAAGTTGGCGTCGACCCACAGCTGGTCGAGCGGCACGATGGACAGCATCGGCGTGCCCGGCGTGACGTGCGCGCCCACCTGCACGCTGCGCTTGGCGACATAGCCCGACACCGGCGCGAGGATGGAGTTGCGGCGCGCGGCCAGCCAGGCCTGCACGTAGTCGGCCTTGGCCGCCTGCACGGCCGGATGCTGCGCCGGCGCGACGCCTTCGATGCCGGACTTGGCGGCGTCGGCCTGCTTCTGCGCGACGGCGATGGCGGCGCGCGCATTGTCGACGGCCTGGCGCGCGTGCGCCACGTCCTCGCCGGAGACGGTGTGGTCGGCCGCCAGCGGCTTGCGGCGCGCCAGGTCGTCCTCGGCGTCCTTCAATGCCAGCTGGCGCTGGGCGACGGTGGCGTCGTACTGCGCCACGTCGGCGTAGCGCTGGCGCTGTTGGCGCACCACGTTGCCGAGGCGGGCCTCGGCCTGGCTCAGGGCGACGTCGGCGTCGGCCGAATCGAGCTTCACCAGTTCCGCGCCGGCCTGCACCATCTGCGTTTCATCGGCGCGGATTTCCTGCACGTTGCCGGCCACTTGCGACGACAGCGTCACCAGGTTGCCGCCGACGTAGGCGTTGTCGGTATCCTGGCTTTTCGACAGCACGGCTTCGTAATAGATGGCGTAGGCGATGCCGGCGGCGATGAAGGCCAGCGTGATGCCGACCAGGACGAGCCGGCGTTTGCGGTCGTTTGGCGCCGGCGCCGCCGGATTGCCGGCCGTGGTGGAGCTGCTTGCCGCTGCGGGTGCCGCGCCGGTGGTGGCGGATGCGGCGGCCGTTGGGTTGACGGGAGTGTTCTCGTTGCTCATAGTGGGTCCGTATTATTTTGAATTCTGGGTCAGGGACGCGGCGTCGCGGCGATAGGTGTAATAGCCGCCGCCCAGCGCGTTGATCAGCGTGACTTCGGCCAGCTGCTGCATGGTTTGCAGCGACAGCGCGGCGTCCTGCTGCTTGAGCAGCGCCGCCTGCTGGTTCAGCACCACCGCGTTGTCGGCCAGTCCATGGGCCAGCCGCGCCTGCGCCGATTGCAGCTGCGCGCGGGTGCTGGCGGTGGCGGCGTCCTGCTGGACGATTTCGTTCTCGATGCCTTGCAGCTGCGCGCCGTTTTGCGCGACGTCGCGCACCGCCTGCACCACGCTCTGGTTGTATTCGGCGATGGCCTGGTTGCGCGCGTTGCGCGCCGTGTCGAGCTGCGCGGACAAACGCCGGGTGTCGAACAGCGGCAGCGTCAGGGTCGGGCTGACCAAGACGGTGCGGCTGGCGCTTTCCAGCAGGTGGCTGATCGAGATCGTATCGAGGCCGATGGCCGCGCTCAGGTTGACGTCCGGGTAAAACGCCGCCCTGGCTGCGTCGATGCGGCTGATGGCCGCTTCCACGCGCCAGCGCGCCGCCTGCAAATCGGGACGGCGGGCCAGCAGCTCGATGCCGAGGTGCGATGGCAGCGCGTGCGGCGCGTCGGTCAGCGGCTGCGGTTTCAGGTCGGCCAGCGCCTGGCTGTCGGCGCCGACCAGCGCGCGCAGGGCCTCGCGCTGGTGCACGACGTCGGCGTTGAGGGCGGCCTGCTGCTTCTTCATCAGGCTCAGTTCCATTTCGGCGCGGCGCTGCTCGTCGGCGTCGGCCAGGCCGTGCGCGATGCGCCTGGCTTTGTCGGCGATCTGCGCCGACTGGTTTTGGACCAGTTGGTCCAGATTGGCCAGCCGCGCCCAGTCGCCCTGCAGCGAGAAGTAGGTCTGCGCGGTTTCCGAGGCGAGCGCCTGTTCGGCCTGCGCGTATTCGGCGCGGCGCGCGTTGATCTCGCCGGCCGAGGCGACGATCTGCGCATGGCTCTTGCCCCACCAGTCGAAGTTGTAGCGCGCTTCGAGGCGCACCGTCTCTTCGCTGTAGTAGGTGCCGCCGATCGGCGCGGGGAACAGGCCGGTGCCGGAATAGCGCTGGCGGTTGGCGTTGGCATACAGGTCGGTGTCGATACCCAGGTCGGCGCTGGTGCGCGCCAGCGCCGCGCGCGCCGCGCCGATATGCGCGGCCGCCACTTGCAGCGACGGGCCGCCGGCCAATGCCTGCGTGATCAGGGCGTCGAGCTGCGCGTCGTGGTAGACGGTCCACCACTGGGCGTCGGGCCAGCCATCGTGCGCCAGGTGGATGCCGGCCGACAGCTCGGCCGACGCGACGTCGCGCTGCGCCAGCGCGTCGTCGTTCTGCGGCACGTGTGCGCAGCCGGCCAGGCTCAGTGCGATCGCACCGAGGCAGGCTAGGGCAAGGGGAGTGAATTTGGTCACGGGAGTTCCTGTTCTGTTATTCCATGGCGGCGTGGTCGATTTCGACCGGCGCGTTTTTCTTCGGTGGGCGTATCAGCAGCAGCAGCGGCAGCACCAGCAGCGTCATGATCATCATCAGCCAGAAGTCGTCGACATAGGCGATCATCGAGGCCTGGCGGGTGATCTCTTCGTTCAGCGAGGCGGCGGCCGCCGGCACGGAGGCGCTGTAGACCGGGCTGTCGATCAGCGCCTGGTTGGTGTTGGAGATATGCTCGACCAGCACCGCGTGCACGGTTTGCGTGTTACGCACCAACAGCGTCTGCACCAGCGCGATGCCGATGCTGCTGCCGATATTGCGTATCAGGCTGTAGATGGCCGTGCCTTCGGCGCGCATTTCCGGCGTCAGCGTGGCGAAGGTGGCGGCGCTGAGCGGCACGAACACGAGGCCCAGTCCCAGTCCCTGGATGACGCCGGGCCAGACGATGTCGCTGCGCGACAGCACCAGCGTATAGCCGGTCATCTGCCACAGCGAGAAGGCGGTGATGGCGAAACCGGCGCCGAGCAGCAGGCGCAGGTCGACCTTGCCGACCAGGCGCCCGACCACCATCATCGCGATCATCGTGCCCAGGCCGCTGGGCGCCGTCACCAGGCCGGCGACGGCGGCCGGATAGCCCATCAGCGCCTGCAGCATCGACGGCGTCAGCGCGCGCGTGGCGAACAGCACCATGCCGACGATGAAGATGAACAGCAGGCCGGTGACGTAGTTGGCGTTTTTCAGCAGCCGGTAATCGAAGAACGATTTGCCGGCCGGGCGCAGCGCCGTGTGGGCGATGAAGTAGCAGAAGCTGAGGGCCAGCACGCCGGCTTCGATCCACGTTTCGGTCGAGCCGAACCAGTCGTTTTGTTCGCCTCGGTCGAGCAGCATCTGCAGCGCGCCGATCGACAAACTCAGCGTGGCGAAGCCGAAGCCGTCGAAGCGCATCTTGCGCGCCGCCGCCACCGGACGGATGTAGCGCCAGATGCCGTAGAAGGCCACCGCGCCGATCGGCACGTTGATGAAGAACACCCAGCGCCAGTTGTAGCTGTCGGTCAGCCAGCCGCCCAGGGTCGGGCCGAGGATGGGACCTATCATCACGCCCATGCCCCAGACGGCCATCGCCGAGCCGTGCTTTTCCTTGGGGTTGATGTCGAGCAGGACCGATTGCGACAGCGGCACCAGCGCCGCGCCGAACACGCCCTGCAACAGGCGGGCGGCGACGATTTCGGCCAGCGATCCGGATAGCCCGCACAGCACCGAGGCGATGGTGAAGCCGGCCACCGAGACGAGGAAGATGTTCTTTTGGCCGTAGCGGTCGCACAGCCAGCCGGTCAGCGGCGTGGCGATGGCGGCGGCGACGATGAAGGAGGTCAGCACCCAGGTGATCTGGTCCTGCGATGCCGACAGGCTGCCCTGCATATGCGGCAGCGCGACGTTGGCGATGGTGCCGTCGAGCGCCTGGATGATGGTGGCCAGCATGATCGAGATGGTGATCATCGGCCGGTTCAGGCCATCGTCGGTCGCGGTGGCGCTGCTGTTTACGGACATGTGGACGGCGCCTCGATCAGGGTTTGCAGCGATTCGAGCAGCTCGGTGGCCATGCGCAGCTGTTCGGGATCGACCGCGCACAGGATCTCGCGGCGGAAGGCGTCGGCCTCGATCCAGACCTTGGCGTAGATGTCCTGGCCGGCCGGCGTCAGGCTGACCAGCTTGACGCGGCGGTCCAGCGCCGACGGCGTGCGCAGCATGTAGCCGGCCGCGACGAGGCGGTCGATGGTGGCGACCATGGTCGGATTTTCCACGCCGACGTTGGCGGCCAGGCGGCTCTGCGACAGCGGCTGGTCGCCGCTCTTGGCCGCGTAGGCGATGGTCAGCCAGCTGGCCTGGCTGATGCCGAGGTGCTTGAGGCGCCGGTCCAGCGCCAGCTTCCAGGCGCGCGCCGTGTTGTGGACGGCGCCGGAGAAGCGTTCTTCGATAGAAGACATACAGTTCACCTGCTAATAGTTAGATCTCGAACTATTAGTATAGGCGATAAGATTGCGCACGGCAAGTAGCGTCGCCAGCGGCGGTGTTTGATGGTAGGCTGTCAAGAAAGCAAGAAAACATAAAGGGTGGGATGAAGCGATACGTATTTTTCGTGGCGCCGGCATGGCTGGCGTTGATGTTGGCAAGCCCGGCGCGCGCCGCCGATGCGGATGACCATGTCGCGCCGCCGGTGACGCCGTACCGGCCGTCGGTGTCGACGCCGGCGCAGCTGCCGGCGCCCGGTCAGCTGGAGCTGGAGCTGGGCGGCCTCAGCGCGCGCAGCGCCGACGGCCAGCGCGGCAGCCTGCCGTACACGCTCAAGCTGGCCTTCAGCGAAGAGTGGGGCGTGCTGGTCGGCGGCGAGGCCTTGGTCACGCAGCCCAACGGCGACGGCGTTCGCGGCCGGGGACTGGGCGACACGCAGCTGGTGCTCAAGCGCGCCTTCCTGGTCGACAGCGAGACCGCGTTCGGGCTGGAGCTGGGCGCCAAGGTGCCGACGGCCAAGGACAGCATCGGCAGCGGCCGCGCCGATTACAGTCTGAACACCATCTATAGCAAGGATTACGGCCAGCTGCATATGGACGCGAACCTGAACGCCACGCGCCTGGGCGCCGTCGACGCCGGGACGGGGCGGCTGCAGACCGGCTGGTCGACGTCGTTCTCGCTGCCGGTCAGCGCGCGCTGGGGGGCGACCGGCGAGTTGTCTGGCGCGCGCCGCGCCGGCGACGGTTCCAGCGCCCAGCTGCTGGTGGCGGCGACTTACAATCCGAGCAAGCGGCTGGCCATCGATTTCGGCGTGGCCAAGGGCTTGAACCGCGCCGCGCAGGACTGGTCGCTGTTCAGCGGCCTGGTCGTGCCGCTGGCGCGCTTGTGGTGAATTCGTGCGGTGTCGCACAGACCGTCCCGGCGGCGCTTGCCATGATGCGACTCAATCAGCGATATCTGTCGCTGTCTTAAAGGAGAATCGATCATGAAGCAAGCCTTGTTATTGAGCGCCAGCCTGCTGGCATTGAGTGCGTCGGCGATGGCCGCCGACGTGTCGGTGAATATCGGCGAGCCGGGTTTCTACGGCCGCCTCGACATCGGCCAATTCCCGCATCCGGAGGTCATCAACCGCGAGCCGGTGGTGATCGAGAACGCGCGCAATGCGCCGGCGGCGCCCGTGTATCTGCGCGTGCCGGTGGAATACCAAAGCCACTGGGCGGCGCACTGCCGTGCTTACAACGCCTGCGGCGAGCGCGTTTTCTTTGTCCAGGATAAGTGGTACGCTAACGAATATGCGCCGCGCTATCGCACCATGCACGGACATGACGATCACCGCGACGAGCATCGCTGATCGCCCATCAACCTGACCGGGAGCGCCGTTTGCACAGCAAAATCGTGATCATCGGAGGTGGGGCGGGCGGGCTGGAACTAGCCTGCAAACTAGGCCGCAAACTGGGACCGGAGCAGGTGATGCTGGTCGACTGCCGTCTGTACCATATCTGGAAGCCGTCGCTGCACGAGGTGGCGGCCGGCACGCTGGACATCCATCAGGAAGGCCTGTCCTACCAGATGCTGGCGCATGACAACCACTTCACCTTCGTCTACGGCGCGCTCAAGGGACTCGACGCCGCCGCGCGCTGCGTGACGGTCGGCGCGGTGCTCGGCGAAACGCAGGAGACGCTGCTGCCGGAGCGCCGCATCGGCTACGAATCGCTGGTGCTGGCCATCGGCAGCACGGCCAATTATTTCGGCGTGCCCGGCGCGCAGCAGTACACGATCGCGCTCAACGCCACCGAGGATGCGGAGCGCTTCCGCCTGCGTACCCTCAAGCTGCTGACCGAGGCCGAGCTGCGCAAGGAGCATCACGCCGATGCCGGCGTGGACATCGTCATCATCGGCGGCGGCGCCACCGGCGTCGAGCTGGCGGCAGAGCTGCGCGAAGCCAGCGGCGTCTATCTCACTTACGGATTCCAGCAGCTGCAAGCGATGCAGGACGTGCGCATCACGCTGCTCGAAGGCGCGCCGCGCATCCTCGCGCCGCTGCCGGACAAAGTCTCGGACGCGGCGCTCAAGCTGCTGCATGAACGCGCCATCACGGTGGTCACCGACACGCGCGTGACGGCCATCGATCATCGGCAGGTGACGGTGGCCGACGGCACCGTCTATAAAGCCGACATCTGCGTCTGGGCCGCCGGCATCAAGGCGCCCGAGGTGCTGGCGGGGCTGGGATTGCCGACCACACGCTCGGGCCAGATCGAGGTGGACGGCAAGCTGGCGGTCCAGGGACATCCGAATATTTACGCGCTGGGCGACTGCGCGGCATGCGTCGGCGCGGACGGCAAGCTGGTGCCGCCGCGCGCCCAGGCGGCGCACCAGATGGCCGATTATCTGCGCGCGGCCCTGCTGGCGCGGGCGGCCGGCAGGGCGCCTTCAACGAAGCCGTATGTGTATCGCGATTACGGTTCGCTGGTGTCGTTCGGCCACAGCACGACGGTGGGCAGCTTGATGGGGTCGCTGAAGGGACTGAGCTGGTTCGTCGATGGCTTTATCGCGCGCACCATGTATGTCAGCCTGCACCTGATGCATCACCAGGCGGTGCTGGGCACGGTGCGCACGGGCGTGCTGGCGCTGGCGCGCTTCCTGATCAAGCGCAGCACGCCGCTGGTCAAGCTGCACTAGCGGCACCGGCGGCGCCGGCGGGCTTGGGCAGGATCACGGTCAGCGCGGCGCCGGGGCCGGCGTTGTCGGCCAGGGTCAGGCTGCCGCCCAGGTGCAGTGCCCGTTCGCGCACGGTGCGCAGGCCGAAGTGGCCGGCCGCCGCGTCATCCTGTGACGCGCCGTTCAGGCCGACGCCGTTGTCCTTCACCGTCAGCATCACCGCGTCGTCGTTGTCGTCGACGATCACGTCCACGACGCTGGCCTGCGCGTGCGCGGCGATGTTGCGCAAGCCTTCCTCCAGGGTCCGCAGCAGCACCACGCCGTGGGCGCGCGGGCAGACCAGTTCATCTTCCGGCAGGCTGCAAGCCACCGTCAATTGATGCTGCTCGCCGAATTGCGCGACGATTTCGCTGAGCGCGACGCGCACGCCAAGAAACTCCAGCTTGTCGTTCCATAGCCGGTGCTGCAACTGGCGGTTGTGGTCGATGATATTGTGCAGCAGGCGCTTCATCTGCGCCGTGCGGTCGAGCAGCGCCGGTTCGGCCGGCATCTTTTGCGTCAGCAGGCCGAGGTGCATGGTCAGCGCCGTCAGCGACGAGCCCAGGCTGTCGTGCAGCTGGCGCGCCAGCACGCGGCGCTCATCGTCCCAGCTGTTGTTGACGTGGCCGAGCAGTTCGATCAGCTCGGCTTCGCGCTGGGTGCTGGGCGGATTGGTTGGCGATGCGGGCATGGGGACTCGACTCTGGTTATGGGACATTTTCTATCGGCAAATCATACCCGAGGCCGCCGCGCGGCGTCGCACCGGCCGCCGCGGTGTGGAAGCGCGGCTCAGGGCTTGACGGCCAGCGGCGCACCGCTGCCGATGGCCTCGATCAATTGCTCGATTTCGACCGGCTTGACCAGGTGCAGGTCGAAGCCCGCTTCGAGCACGCGGCGGCGGTCCTCGGCCAGGCCGTAGCCGGTCAGCGCGATCAGCCGCATGTCGCGTGTGGCCGGGTCGGCGCGCAGCCGGCGCGCCACCTCGTAGCCGTCGATGCCGGGCAGGCCGATGTCGACCAGCGCCAGGCCGGGGTGCAGGCGCGCCGCCAGTTGCAGGCCGGCCAGGCCGTCGGCGGCGTGCTGCACGTCGTAACCGTAGCAGGACAGCATCATCGACATCATTTCGCGGCCGTCGTCGTTGTCCTCGATGAGCAGCACGCTGGGTTTTTCCTGCGGCGTCGACTGCGGCAGCGGCGGATTGCGGCGCTCGGCCTGCGGCGCGGCGCAGCGCGGCAGGCGCAGCGTGAAGGTGCTGCCGGTGCCGACGCCGGCGCTGGCGGCCTCGATGCCGCCGCCGTGCAGCTCGGCGAGCCGGCGCACCAGCGACAGGCCGATGCCGAGGCCGCCCTGCGCGCGGTCCAGCGTGCGGCTGCCCTGGACGAATACGTCGAACACATGCGGCAGCAGGTCGGCGCCGATGCCGACGCCGGAGTCGCGCACCGTCAGCAGCACCTCGTCGTCTTCGGCCCAGCAGTGGACGGCGATGGCGCCGCCGGTCGGCGTGTACTTGAGGGCGTTGTCGATCAGGTTGCTGGCGATTTGTTCGACGCGGGTGGCGTCGGCGTCGATCCAGCCCGCTTCGAGGTCGATGTCGAAACGGTAGTCGGCGGTGCGGCCGGTGGCCTGGTAGGTTTCCAGGCAGGTGGCCAGCAGCACCGCCAGGTCGAGCGGCGCGCGGTTGAGCAGGATCTTGCCCGACATGGCGCGCGACAGGTCGAGCAGGTCGTCGACGATGCGGCCCAGGTGCTGGCTCTGGCGCTGGATGATTTTCCTGGCGCGCGCCACGCCGTCGAGCGACACGCCGGGCAGGCCGATCAGCGAGGCGGCGCTGCTGATGGCGCTGAGCGGATTGCGCAGCTCGTGGCCCAGCATGGCGAGGAACTCGTCCTTGGCGTGGTTTTGCTGCTGCGCCACCTGGCGCTCCTCGATCTCGCGCGTCAGGCGGGCGTTGGTGGCGGTCAGCTCGGTGGTGCGCTGGCTCAGCTGGCGGGCCTGTTGTTTCAGCTCCTCGTTCTTCATCGCCAGCGCGACGAAGACGGCGATCTTGGCGTACAGGATTTGCGGGATCACCGGCGTGAACAGGAAGTCGACCGCGCCTTTCTGGTAGGCCTTCAGGCGGTCGAGCTCGTCGGCCAGGAAGGCGGTGATGAAGATGATGGGGATGTCGGCCGAGCGGGCGCGCTGGTGGATCGCCTCGGCCGTCTCGAAGCCGTCCATGCCGGGCATGTTCACGTCGAGCAGGATCACCGCGAAGTCGTGCTTGAGGACCTGGCGCAGGCCCTCCTCGCCGGAGCGGGCGCCGATCACCTCGTACGACTCCTGCTCGGCCCATTGCGCCAGCAAACTGGTCAGCGCGAACAGGCTGTTGGCGTCATCGTTGACGACCAGGATCTTGGGTTTGTCTAGTGTAGGCACGTCGTCTCTGCGGTTGCTGGTCCAGCCCATGCTGCGATGTGGGTGAAAACAGAGGTACGGCGGCGTGCTGCCGTGACGCCCCGTACCGGGCGGTCTGTCCCATCTGTTCGATCTTCTTGTTGTGGCGTGACATGCGGCTGCCGTGCCGCCTGAGCAACTGAATCGATGATAGCAATTGCATATATGAATGTCAAAAGCACGCTGCCTATCGGGCGCGGGGGTACGCTTGCGCACAGACCGGCCGGGCCGGCGCCGGCACAGTGGAGCGGTAGGCCGGTGCTTGCGCCGCGCCCCCGCCACCATTTGAAAGGATGCATCATGAATATCGATACCGTAGTGGACAAGGATTACCTGGGCAAGAATTTCCGTGCGCTGGCCGACGCGCCCGTCAGCGCCCTGCGCGGCGCAGCGCCATGGACGCCAAGGCGCTGGCGCAGGCCTTCAACGTGACGACGGTGCGTGAACTGGCCAATCTGGACTTCGTCAAATGGGCCTGCGCAATCACCACGCTGGCCGACCAGGAACAAACGCCGGCCGCCGATGAGGCCAAGGAAAGCCTGCTCGACGGCGCCGTCGAGATGACCTTCCCGGCCAGCGATCCGATTTCGGTCGACTCCGGCATCACCCGCATCGAGGTGGCGCCGGAGCTGGTCGACGCGCAGGG
>Ga0209847_1000582_pt1 | contig 14476 bp, 11 predicted proteins | sample OrgsoiDNA_201060_FD_185808 | JGI IMG/M metagenome (GOLD analysis project Ga0209847, IMG submission 185808) | Permafrost soil microbial communities from the Arctic, to analyse light accelerated degradation of dissolved organic matter (DOM) -... | ecosystem: Environmental > Terrestrial > Soil >... | reverse complement strand
GCGGACCTACTGTTTTACCGCAGGATTCTCAGGGGCTCCAAATGGCGTCAGGCTTCAGTCGGGTCGCGCCGCGTCAGGCACCGCGCATAATCCAGGTGTCAAAGTATCCGTGCAGGTACGTTCCTATTGGCGGCGCTTTCACATGGTGACGCAGACGCTGTCGAACTGGAGCGGATGGCGTGTTTTATTGACCAGGGCGCCGACGGAAACCAAATGGGAGGACCGGCAGCCGATTAAAGCACTCATAAGTCACGCCATCGAGGAGGGCCTGGCTGCCGAAGTCGACGATAACATTCAGTGGTATCTGGCGGGTGATCAGACTGCCGTCGTCATCGTGCCGGGCGCCAACTTCTTCACCGGTACCAGTGTAATCATCGGTGACAAGATACTCGACCGGCCTGAAAACGGATTGGTCATCAAATCGGAAAGGTCGCTGCAAATCACGATTCCGGTCTCGGCGCTGACTCACGAAGCCGTGCTCAACGCCCGCTACGGACCTTCGGTTCCGCTAATGATGGACCCGGTGAAGAAGTATGGCCTGCGTCCGTTCTCGATCGGGAACGCGGAACTGGTCCAGCTTTCGGCGGGCGAGGGTTATCGGGTAAAGCTGGTATTGGTATCGGCAACCATTGAGGATGTGAAAAGGTTGCCGAGCCCGCTGCTTGAAATCAACGGCCGCTTCGCTACGGCAACCTTGGACATTTCCCCGGGGCCGGACAATTCGGTTCGCTTGAGCGCCCGTGTGGGCGCCGAGTTCGTGAAGAATACCAGCGGCACGTTGTTCCGCTTGACGTTCCCGTTCCTCGGAAAGGATTGGTCGCTGCAGTTTCACACCTACGACCCCAGAGACGCGCTGTGGGCAATCCGGTGCGTTGACGGGACTACGAGCAGGCTCCAGTTCTCCGGTGGATTCTTCGACTCCGAAATTCCCGTACCCTGGTCGGTTTTGTTGGATAAGGAATACAAGATCGACCCGGAGAACAAGGGACCTCTCAAGGTGGTGGCGCCAGATTTGCTGGAGCTTGAAGTGCCGACGGAGATTGCCGACAAGTACGATCAAGCGTTCCTCATCGGCCCTTTCGGCAGTGGACCGGTATCGATTCTCCGGGACCAATCCAAAGCGACGGCCTTACAGCCCGGCGCAAAAACGCTGGTGGTGGGAGCAAATTCGCAGACGACGGTTGAGATCGCAGGGTCCTATCTAAGTACGATCAAGCAAGTGCGGCTGGGAGAGAAGGACCTGCCGTTCGCCGTGGATTCAGAGGGTACGAAGATCACGGCCGGGCTGTTCGGTGACGCTTTACGCGCCCCGGGCAAATACGAAATCACTTTAGTGACAGGTACGAAGGACCCCTTGAAGGTCCCTTTGTTTGTCACGGCGGCGAATCCCGGCGGTTAGCGAGAACACCCGCCTCACCGGTCTACTCTTCCCGCAGAGCCACGGTCGGGTCCAGGCCCGCCGCCCGCCGCGCCGGCAGCCAGCAGGCAAGCGCTGCAATCACGAAGAACAGCGCCGCGATGGCGGCGAACGTGGCTGGGTCGTGCGGCGCCACCCCCACCAGCATGCTTCCCATCACGCGCGTGAGGCTGAATGCCGCCACCAGGCCGGCCCCAATGCCCACCGCGCTGAGCTTAAGCCCTTGGCCCACCACCAGGCTGAAGACGCTGGCCGGCGCCGCGCCCAGCGCCATGCGCAGCCCGATCTCGGCCGTCCGCTGGCGCACCGCGCTCGAAAGCACGCCGTACAGCCCGACCGCCGCGAGCAGAGCGGCGACCGCGGCGAAGAGCGCGATCAGCACCAGCGAAAACCGCGTCTGCGCCTGTGCCTGGTCGACGAAGGTCTGCATGGGCTGCACTTCGGCGACGGCCAGGCGCTTGTCGAGACGCGCGATCGCCTCGCGCACCGGGCCCACCAGCCGCGCGGGATCTCCGCTGGTGCGCAGAGCCCAACGGGTGACGCCGCCCGCGCCGGCGTAGCCATCGGTGAAATAGGCGGCTTCGCGTCCATCGGCGGCCAGCGATTCGTGGCGCTGGTGTTCCACTACGCCGACGATCTGGTACCACTCGGCTTCGGCAGTGATCACCCTCATCAGCAGCCGCTTCCCGACGGCGGACTCGCGCGGGAAAGCTTTGGCCGCAAGAAGCTGGTCGATGACCACCCGGTTCACCTTGGGCTTATTATCGGCCTCGGTGAACGTGCGCCCCTCGATCAGTTTGGTGCGCAGGGTTTCGAAGTAACCCGGCAGCACGAAGAACACGTTGGCCTGTTGGAACCGGGCCGGGTCGGTCATGGCTTCCTCTTTGCCCCAGCGCGCGTTGGCCAGGCCGCCATCGAGTGGAAACGGAAATGCCGCCGTCACCGCGGTCACTCCGGGCAGCGCCGCGAAGCGGTCGTGAATGTCGCGTACCACGGCAGCGCTCTGCTCGGGGCCCCGCGCATTGGTGATGGGAAGCTGCAGCGTAAGCACGCCATTCGGATCGTAACCCGGCTTGGTCTTTTGCAATGCAATGAAGCTGCGCACCATCAGGCCGCAACCGATCAGCAGCACGAACGACAGCGCCACTTCGGCCATCACCACGGCGTTGCGCAACAGGGAGCCCGAACCCAGGCCCGCGGTGCGGCCGGAGGAGCGAAGGATGTCCATGATATCGGGCCGCGAAGCGCGCACAGCCGGCACGATGCCGAACATGAGAGCGGCCATCAGCGCGGCCAGCATGGTGAATGTGAGCACCGCCGGATCGAGGCTGATGGAACCGAGGCGCGGCAGATCGCGCGGCCCGAGCGAGATGAGCAGATCGATGCCGAGCCGCGCCAGAAGCAGGCCGGCCAGCGCGCCGCAGCCCGAGAGCAGCAGACTCTCCGCCATCATCTGGCGCACCAGGCTCCAGCGACTGCCGCCCAGGGCCGTCCGCACGGCCAACTCACGGCTGCGGGCCGAGGCGCGGAGCAGCAGCAGGTTGGCCACGTTGGCGCAGGCAATCAACAGCAGGAAGATCACGGCGCCCATCAGGGCGATGAGGGCCGGCCGCACGGCCGCCACCACGTTATCCTGCATTCGCTCGGCGCGCATGTGGAAGCCGGCCGCGGTCTTGATGGGAAAGCGCTGCCGCAGGGCGTCCGCGATGCCGTCGAGCTGCGACTGCGCCTGCCGCACGGTCACGCCCGGTTTCATGCGAGCGACCACGCGAAGAAAGACGTTGTTGCGGTTGCCGTTCCGGAAATCCGCGCGCGCCGCGATCCACACCGCGGGAGCGCGCTCCAGGTTGGCTTTCGGTGGAAACAGCAGCTCGAATCCAGGCGACAGAACTCCGACGATCTGCGCCGGCCCCGCGCCCGCGCCCAGATTGATGCCGCGCCCCACCACGTGTGGATCGGAACCGTAACGCCTCTGCCAGAATTCATGGCTGACGATCACTATGGTTGTGGGCGGAGTGGGTGGCGCCGGCGCGGGTTGCCCGGGTTGCGGCGGCGGAAGCGGCGGCGGAGGGGTGCAGTCGGCGTCGGTGAAATCGCGGCCCAGCGCTACTCTGGCGCCCAGCAGCCGGAAGAAGTTCGACGTGACCCCAGCCACGGCGACTTGTTCGGACTCGGCGTTTTCGCCCGAAACCACGGTGCGGAACGGGAAGACTCCGGTCATGCCCTCAAGCAGAGTGGCCGAACGGCGCACGTCGTCAAAATCCGGCGGCGAGAACGGGAAATCCAACACGCCGCGATTCCGAAGCTCACCCCACAGGATCGCGAGGCGTTCCGGTTGGGGGTAGGGAAGCGGCTTCAGCAGGACTGCATTGACCACGCTGAAGATGGCGGTGCTGGCGCCGATGCCGAGCGCGATGGTTAACACGGCCGTCAAGGCGAAGGCGGGGCTTTTTCGGAGGGTCCGCCAAGCGTACGCGAAATCTCTGATCATGCGCCAGACTTCAAGGCACGTTCGATGCCTTGCAAATCGATCCGCAAGTCAAAGAGACTGAATCGATCGACCGGACGGCGGGATCAACGTAATGACCGTTGGTGGGATTGGCGGTCCCGATAACGGACTCCGGACCGGCGGCAAAGACCGCCGGCGCTACCTGTGCTTGGGCGCCTTGTGCGGCTTTACCTTGGAAGCTTTGGCCTGCTTGTACTTCTTCACTTTGAAACGCTTGGCTTTGTAGGTTACCGGCTTTTGCCCGGCCGCCTGCACCATGGTGGCGGCGCCGCAGCCGAGGGCCAGCGCCAGCGCTAATGTACGCAATCTCATACTTTCATCTTATTGCGTGGAATGGCTGAACCACAAGTACATCTTTAGGAAACTGGCGGCTGTTATAACAATGCAGGCCCAGGAAGAGAATTGCCACAGGCGTTCGGTGAAGGACCCTTCCGCGCGCGGAGTTCCGGCCAGGTAAGCCGTTGCGAAACCCGCCACCAGGCCTCCGAAGTGCGCGTAATTGTCGATGCGGAGATTCAGGAACAGATAGACCACACCGAACATGGCCCAACCGATGAAGGTGCGCTTCATGTGTCCGTACCGGAGCGGCTCTTTGATGCTGATGGCGATCATGGCGCCGATCAATCCGAAGATCGCAGCCGAGGCGCCTATCGACAGAGCCGGGCTCCCCAGGTAACTGAGATAGAAGCCGAAAACCGTGGAGCAGAAATAGATCACCAGCATGCGGCTGGCTCCGAAAGCCTCTTCCGCCAGCGCGCCCAGGGTAAGGAACGACCAGGAATTCATCAGGATATGAATCAGGCCGCCGTGCAGGAAGCCGGCCGTGACCAGGCGCCACCATTGGCCTCCTTCCCTTATGGCCGGAGGATATTTGGCGCCGAAGTCGAACAGCGTGCGCCCGTCGATGTTCATGGCCCCACCCTCGCCGCCGCGCATGCTGTAGATCGCGGTGGCGATGTAGAGGCCGAAATTAATCACCAGGATGATCATGGTGAGGAAGCGCGCCTGCGGGATGAGCCCGCCGAGGAAAGTGCCGCCATCATCACGGCGATCGACGGCCCGCGGACTTACTTCCTCATTGCAATACGGGCAAATGCGGTCTTTGGTGGTGATGAACGCCCGGCATTGCGGGCACATGCGGCGCGATTCCATCTGAATCCATCATTACACGCTGCATTCATTCATTACACCCCCCAACAGTAATCTTCGACGGCCCTTTCCACGGAAGTGTCCTTTTCGGTGAGCCGCATCAGCTCCAGGCGGATGGCATCCACGAGCGCTTTCCAACTGGCTTCGATGACGTTGTCGGAGACGCCCACGGTGGACCAGCTCTTGCGATGGTCGCTCCATTCGATGAGCACGCGCACGTTGGCGGCGGTGCCCTTTTTGGAATCGAGCACGCGCACTTTGTAATCCATCAGCCGCACGTCGGCGATCTGCGGATAGAGCTTCGAAAGGCACTTGCGCAGGCATTCGTGCAGCGCGTGAAACGGGCCGTGGCCGTCGGCGGTGGCCGAATGGACGCCGTCCTGCGCGCGCAGAGTCACGGTGGCGGTGGTGCGCGAATCGCCGGCGCCGCCAACGCGCGTGGAAACCTCGTAGCTGTCCACGTCGAAGAAATGCACGCCGGGGCTCAGCGCCTCGCGCACCAGCAGCTCGAAGGTGCCTTCGGCGGCCTCCAGCTCATAGCCTTCGTATTCCATCTGCTTGATCCGCTCCAGCAGTTGGCGGCGCGCGTCCTCATCCAGGCGGTCGGCCAGGCCGTGCTGCTTGAGCTTGTACATGATATTGCCGCGGCCCGAGAGATCGCTCACCAGGACGCGCTGGCGGTTGCCGACCAGTTCGGGCTTGATGTGCTCATAGGTGGCGGAATCCTTCAGTACCGCGGCCACGTGCACGCCGCCCTTGTGAGCGAAGGCGCTCTTGCCGACGAAAGGCTGGTCGTTCGGCACCGGCAGATTGGCCAGCTCCGCAATGAAACGGCACACCGAGGTGAGACTGGCCAGCTTGCCGGGACCCACGGTAGTGTGGCCCAGTTTGAGCTCGAGGTTGGCCATCACGGAGGCCAGGTTGGCGTTTCCGCAGCGCTCGCCATAGCCGTTCATGCAGCCCTGCACATGCGTGGCGCCCGATTCCACGGCGGCGATGGTGTTGGCCACGGCCACGCCGGAATCGTTATGGGTGTGGATGCCGATGACGCCATCGAAGCGCTTTCGGACTGCGGCAACCATTTCCACCAGGCGACCGGTGATGGTGCCGCCGTTGGTGTCGCACAGGCACAGCACATCCGCGCCCGCCTGTTGCGCGGCCTCGAGGGTGCGCAGCGCGTAATCCGCATTGGCGGTGTAGCCGTCGAAGAAATGCTCGGCATCGTAGACCACTTCCTTGCCGTGGTCCTTCAGGTACTTCACGGTTTCGGAGATCAGCACCAGGTTCTCGGCTTCGGTGATGCCGAGCGCGCGCTTGACGTGAAGGTCCCAGGTCTTGCCGAAAATCGACACTACGGGCGTACCCGCCTCCACCAGCGCGCGCACGTTGCGGTCATCCTCCACGGGGTTCTTGGCGAAGCGGGTGGAGCCGAACGCGGTGAGCCTGGCGTGCGTGAGCTTGAGTTCGGAGGCGCGGCTGAAGAATTCTTTGTCCTTGGGATTGGAGCCGGGCCAGCCGCCCTCAATGTAGTCGATGCCCAGCTCATCCAGCTTCTGCGCAATGATGAGCTTGTCATCCACGGAGAAAGAGATGGACTCGCCCTGCGTTCCATCGCGGAGAGTGGTATCGAAGGTGGAGATCTTCATTTCAACCCCTAAGAGGCAGGCCGGGAGGCCTATGCCATATGCCTACCCTACTGGCACTCCGATTTCTTTTTTCTTTTTGAGGAAAGGCATCATCTCGCGGAGGCTGCGGCCCACTTCCTCGATGGGCTGGTTGCGCGCGGCCTCGCGCATGGCGAGGAACTTTCCGCGGCCTGATTTATTTTCTGCGATCCACTGGCGCGCGAACTCGCCCGACTGGATTTCCGACAAAATCTTTTTCATTTCGGCTCGCGTCTGCTGGTTGACCACGCGCGGCCCGCGGGTGTAATCGCCATACTCGGCCGTGTCCGAGACCGAATAGCGCATGTAGCTGAGGCCGCCTTCCTGGATCAGGTCGACGATCAGCTTGAGCTCGTGGAGGCACTCGAAATAAGCGATCTCAGGCGCGTATCCGGCCTCCACCAAAGTTTCAAAGCCCGCTCGAATCAGTTCGGCCGCGCCGCCGCACAACACGGCCTGCTCGCCAAAGAGATCGCTCTCGGTTTCTTCCCGGAAGTCGGTATCGATTACGCCGGCCTTCAGGCAGCCGAGCGCCAGGGCATAGGCCAACGCGCGTTCGAGCGCCTGGCCCGACGGATTCTGATGCACCGCCACCAGCGCCGGCACGCCCACGCCTTCGGTAAACAGCTCGCGCACGCGATGGCCGGGGGCTTTGGGCGCCACCATGGAGACGTCCACATCGGCCGGCGGCGAGATCTGCTTGAAGTGAATGTTGAAGCCGTGGGCGAACATCAGGGTCTTGCCCGCGGTCATGTGGGGCGCGATTTCCTTATTGTACAGGTCCGCCTGGATGTGGTCCGACACCAGGATCATGACCATGTTGGCGGCCTTGGCGGCGTCGGCCGTGGTCATGACTCTCAGGCCGGCGGCCTCGGCTTTCGCCCAGGATTTGCTGCCGGCGTAAAGCCCCACCACCACGTCCACGCCGGAATCGCGCAGGTTGAGCGCGTGTGCGTGACCCTGGCTTCCGTATCCGATAATGGCGACCGTGCGCCCTTTCAAGTAGTCCAGGTTTCCGTCTTTTTCGTAATAGCGTTTCGGCATTAGATAAGCTCCAGAAAGACGCAGGCCGGGAGGCCTACGCTACTTAGATTACGGGTTCTTCTATCTTGCTGCCGTCTTTGGTTAGCACCGGCGGCTGCAGTCTTAACCTTTTCGATTCCAGCGCGATGGCCAGGGCGCCGGAGCGCGTGACGTCAATCTCGCCGTAGCTGCCCATCACATCGATGAATTCTCCCAGTTTTTCGGGGGCGCCGGTGACTTCAATGGCGAAGCCCTCGGTCGAGGAATCCACCACGCGTCCGCCGAAGATTTCGGCTTCTTTGAGCACCGCGGTGCGCGATTCCTGCGTGGTCCGGATGCGCAGCAGCACCAGTTCGCGCACCACCGACGGCGTCTCCGTCAGGTCGATGGCCTGCAGCACGTTGATCAGCTTGTTCATCTGCTTGATCACCTGCTGTCGCTGAGTGGAGTCCACATCGACGGCAATGGTCATGCGGGAAATTTCGGGATCGAGCGTGCGGGCGACGGTCAGGCTCTCAATGTTGTACCCGCGCTGGCTCAGCAGGCCGGTGACGCGCATCAGGGCCCCCGGTTTATTTTCCAGCTGTAAAGAGATCACTTGCAGCATATTAGGATAGGCCTTCTTATTGAGCGGGCACTTCCACCGGTTCGGGCGGCCCCAGCACCATTTCATTGACCGCGCCGCCGGCCGGCACCATCGGGTACACGCTTTCAAACTGCGTGACCTTCACGTTGAGCAGGTAAGGCCCGGGCTCGCGCACGGCCTCTTCGAGCGCGGACACCAGTTCCGAGGGCTTGTCGATGGTCCTGCCCTTGAAGCCATAGGCGCCGGCCAGCTTGTGGGCATCGGGGAAGCAATCCAGCTCCACGGCGCTCAGGCGGTTATTGTAGAACAGCGTCTGCCACTGCCGCACCATTCCCAGATGGCCGTTGTTCATGACGACGATCTTGATGGGCAGGCCGTTGCTGGCAATGGTCCCCAGCTCCGGAATCGACATCTGGAAACCGCCATCGCCGGCGATGCAGAAGACCAGTTTGTCGGGCCGGGCGAATTGCGCGCCGATGGCCGCGGGCAGGCCGAAGCCCATGGAACCCAAGCCGCCCGAGTTGACCCACAGGCGCGGTTCATTGAAGCGAATGAGCTGCGCGGCCCACATCTGGTGCTGTCCCACGTCCGAAGTGACAATCGCCTGGCCCTTGGAGATGCGGTCGATTTCGGCCATGAGGTGCTGCGGTTTGATCTCGGTGTCCGACACGGGCGTATCGAAGGGATGGTCGCGCTTCCATTCGCGGATCTGGCGCCACCAGGCTTTGCGCGCGGCCGAGAGCGTGGCATGATGCGCAGGAGATTCGGAGAGCAGCTTGTTCAGTTTGGTGAGGACGCGCTTGACGTCGCCCACGATGGGCACGTCGGGCGCGCGATTCTTGCCGATCTCGGCCGGGTCGATATCCACGTGAATGACCTTGGCGTGCGGCGCGAAGGCGGCCAGGCGTCCGGTGACGCGGTCGTCAAAGCGCACGCCGAGCGCGATCAGCAGGTCGGCATTGGTCATCGCCATGTTGGCGGCATAGCTGCCGTGCATGCCGGGCAGGCTGATGAAGTTGGGGTGTTCGGAGGGCAGCGCGCCCAGACCCATGAGGGTATTGACGGCCGGAGAATCGGTGATCTCCACAAACTCGCGGAGCTCCGGCGCCGCGCCCGCGGCAATAATGCCGCCGCCGGCATAGACCAGAGGCCGCTCGGATTCCTGGATCATCTGCGCCGCGCGGCGGATCTGGCCGGTGTGGCCTTCGGTGAAAACCTTGTACCCCGGCAGATGAATCGACGTGACCGGCTGGTAGTGGCCCATGGCCTGGAATACGTCCTTGGTGATATCCACCAGCACCGGTCCCGGCCGGCCGCTGAGCGCCACGTAAAAGGCTTCGTGAATCGCCTGCGCCAGGTCATCCAGTTTCTTGACCAGGTAGTTGTGCTTGGTGCAGGGGCGCGTGATGCCGAACGTGTCGGCCTCCTGGAAGGCGTCGGTGCCGATCAGCTTGCTGGAGACTTGGCCGGTGATGGCCACGATGGGGATGGAATCCATCATGGCATCCACCAACCCGGTGGTGAGGTTGGTTGCGCCGGGACCGGAAGTGGCGCAGCACACGCCAACCTTCCCGGTGACGCGGGCGTAGCCTTCGGCCGCGAAGGCCGCGTTCTCTTCGTGACGGACCAGCACGTGGCGGATGTGATGCTCATAGAGGGCGTCGTACAAGGGAAGGGTGACGCCGCCGGGGTAGCCGAATATGCAATCCACGCCCTCGCGGGCCAGGCATTCCAACAGCATTTTTGCGCCGCTCATTAACGTTGACATGTTCGTTTCCTTACTTAGCCGGATAACAAAAAAGGCCATCAGCCGGTTTGCTTACCCGCTGATGGCCTTGAAACTTGGTGGTTTCAGGCCGTCACGCGGGGCCGGATACGATGACCAGAATAATAATGCCTACAGGAATGGTGTGGGTTATGGTGGAGCGAACTGCCCGGCCTGTAAATGCGTGAAGCATTGATAAGAGCCCTAAATTTGAGTGTAGCTTACAGGTTTGGTAAATGCAAGTGGGCTGAGGTATGAGTTTTGTTAATGGGCGCATTTATCTGTTTTGCGGCTTTTGCGCCGAAGAGGCAGGCCAGGAGGCCTACCCTACTTAATATTAGCTTTCACGATATCGCGATGATACACTTTGGCCTGAAAACCCGCATCGCTCAGACTCTTGCGGATCTGTTCGGCGATCATGACCGACCGGTGCTGCCCGCCGGTACAGCCAAAGGAGATCGTCAGATAGCTTTTTCCTTCTCGAATGTAATGCGGCAATAGATAGATCAGCAGGCCGCTGATTCTCTCCATGAACTCCACCGTCTGGGGAAAAGACCGGATATAGCGGGCCACCCCCGCGTCTTTACCGGTCAGGTTCTTGAAACGCGGGATGTAGTTTGGATTGGGAAGGAAACGTACATCGAATACCAGATCGCTGTCGGGCGGAACCCCGTTCTTAAAGCCGAAACTGGCGACGTAGATCATGATGCCCGACTCGTCGCGCCGCCCGCGGAATCGCTCCCCGACGAATTCGCGGAGCTCATGCACCGTAAACTTGGAAGTGTTGATGATCAGGTCGGCCATGGCGCGGATGGGCGCCAGTTGGGAACGCTCGGCGCCGATGCTCCGCGTGACCGACTTCCCGGTGCCCAACGGATGCGGCCGGCGCGTTTCGCTAAAGCGGCGGACAATGGCCCCATCGTCCGCTTCCAGGAAGACCAGCCGGGCATTCACGGATTGCCGGATGCTGGCGTAGACCTTGGGAAACTCCTTCAGGCCGCCGCCTTCGCGCACATCCACCACCAGCGCCGCCGACTGAATGCTGGGGTTGTCGCGCGTCAGTTCCGCGAACTTAGGTATCAGTTGGACCGGGAGATTATCCACCGCATAGAAGCCAAGATCCTCCAGCGCCTTCAGAACCGAACCTTTTCCCGACCCGCTCAGGCCGGTGATGATCACCAGCTCGGCTTTTTGGCCCGCAATTTTGGCGGGCTTGGTTGGACGCGAGGATGGGCGCGGCATGAAAACCTACGACTCAACCAAGTCGAAGTTCCCGTCGCGCCGGCGAACCAGCACGGAGACCCGGCCGGTTTCCGCGTCACGGTAAACCAGGTAATCGCGGCGGGCATCCATCTGCAAAAGGGCCTCGTCGAGCGTCATGGGCTTGCGCTTCCGATGATGGTTGACCCGGTTCACGCTGTGTTCGGTTTCCGGTTCAGCCTCGGGTTCGGCGGTCTGGGGCGCGGGGCTCTCGGCCTCCACTTCCGAGGCGGCCTTTCGCGGAGTCCGCTTGGCATCGCGCCACTTCGTGACGGCCTTGACGCACTGCTTCTCCAGTTTCCCGGTGGCGGCATGAATCGCGCTGAACAGATCGGCGTCCGACCCCAGCCCCGCCAGTTGATGATTGAAGTAATTGACGGTCACCTCGGCATGGTGCAGGTGCCGCTCAAGCGAGAGAATCACGTGGGCTTCGCATTCGCGCCTGCCATCGAGCAGCTTGCCAATTTTCAGGAAGCCCGCCTCAAGCTTCTTGAGTTGCGCTGGAGCCAGTTCCACTTGTCTGCCGGTGTAAGTGATTTTCATGGATCTTCCCTTTCAACAAGGCCGATGCGGCGGCCTACCCTACATGCCGCTCGATCCCCTCTCATTTGCGGACGCGGCGCTGGTGGGTGGAGGGGATTTTCATATCCTCGCGATATTTCGCCACGGTGCGCCGCGTGACGTTGATCCCTTCGCCCTGCAGCAACAGGGTGATCTGATCGTCGGTGAGGGGTTTGGCGCGATCCTCGTCCTCAATCATCTTCTTCACTTTGCGCTTCAGCAGGAGTAGCGGTGTGCCGCCGCCCATGGGCCCCTGCACGGCTTCCGAAAAGAAATAGCGGAGCTCGAACACGCCCTGCGGCGTGTGAACATATTTGCTGGCCACGGCGCGGCTCACGGTGGAAGGGTGCACGCCCACTTCCTCCGCCACTTCCTTGATCATCATGGGCTTCAGCGCATCCAGGCCCAGGCTCAGGAATTCCATCTGGCGGCGGACAATGGCCTGGCAGACCTTCAGGATGGTCTGCTTCCTCTGCTCGATGTTCTTCATGAGCTGGATGGCCGATGTGTACCGTTCGCGCACGTAGTCGCGAACTTCTTTGGTCGCTCCCTGATCGCGCTCCAGCATTTTGCGGTACTGCGCGTTCAGCCGAAGCTGCGGCACATCTTCGTCATTCATCTGAATGATGTAATCGTCGCCATCCTTGATGAAATAGACGTCCGGTTCCACCACGCGCGCGCCGGCGCCCGAGTACCGCAACCCCGGGCGCGGATTGAGATGCTGGATCATGTCGACGGCGATTTCGATGTGCTCCGGCGGCCTCCCCATAATTTTGGCGAGTTCCTTGAACTGCTTGGTTTCGAGCAGCCGCAGATGACTCGAGACGATCTGCCAGGCCACGCCGCCGCGCCCGTTGACACTCTCGATCTGCAGCAGCAGGCACTCCCGCAGATCGCGGGCGCCCACCCCGGCCGGGTCGAGCGCCTGCACCACGCGCAGGGCCTGGTCCACGTGCTCCGCCTGGTGCTCGCCCACCGACGTGATTTCCTCGAGCGAAGCAAACAGGTATCCGTCTTCGTCCAGGTTGCCGATGATGGACTCGGCCGCGGTCCGAACCTCATCGGAGATCAAGCTGACGCTTAACTGCGACCGCAGGTGGTCGCCCAGCGTCACCGGGGCGGAAAGGAAAGTTTCGAAAGATGGCTTTTCGACGGCTTCCGCGGCCGGAGTCTTATAACCGGGGTCGAGGTAGTCGTCGAAGAAGGAGCCGAAGTCGATCTCATCGAACGGGTCCGTGACCGCCGGCGTATCGAGCAGCGGGTCGTTCGACGCCGTGATCTCGGCATCCGCCGTCGAAGCCGCGGCCGAGGCGGTCTCTTCGGCATCCGGGAAAAGATTGCCGTTGATGGCGACCTCGCCCACGGAGCCGTTGAGGGAATTGGCGTCGGTCAGTACGGAAGCTTCTAAAAGCTGACGGTCGGCGGAGTCGGTCAGCGGTTCAGCTTCCAACAGGGGCAGCAGTTCCTCGGGTGAGATTTCGTCCCCGTCCACCTCGGTGGCTTCCTCAAGGACCGGGTTCTTAACGATCTCCTGGGTGATCATGTCCTTTAATTCCAGCCTGTTGAGCTGGAGGACCGTGACCATCTGAACCAGGCCCGGAGTCAGAATCTGCTTCTGCGCTACCCTGAGTTGAAGTCTTGGCGACAGTAAGCTCATCCGTTACCCATGATATCACCGGGATATCACCGGCACTAAAGCCGCTGGCATTTTGGGGACCGTTATACATAGACCCGCCGCACACGGGCGCTGATGCTGCACAGGATATTGTAAGAAATGGTACCCGCCACCTTGGCGATCTGCTGCGCATCCTGGCTGGCTTCGCCCTCGCGGCCAAGCAGCGTTACGTCGTCACCAGGCCCAAGAGCATCGGTGTGGCTGAGGTCAATGGTTGTCAGATCCATCGAGATGGTACCCAGGATGGAGGTGAGCTTGCCATTGGCGATGACCTTCCCGCGGTTGGACAGGCGGTGGAAAATGCCATCGGCGTAGCCCGCGCCCAGAATGCCGATGCGCATGGGCCGCGGCGCGCGGAACCCGCCGCCATAGCCCACCCGCGCGCCTTCGGGAATGTCTTTTACGGCCAGCAGTTTGGCCTTCCAGGTGAGAGTGGGCTCTACGTCGAGCAGTTGCGGCGGAGCGTCGCCGCGGGCCGGCGACACGTATCCGTACAACGCGTGCCCGGCGCGCACCATGTTGTGCCAGCCCCCGGTGAGGCCGTAGCCGATGGCGTTGGTGCTGGAAGTGTGGAGGTGGGCCGCGTTCACGCCGGCCAGACGCAGCGCTTCGCAGACGGTGTGAAAGTATGACAACTGTTCGAAGGTTTGGGTGGATGTGTAATCCGCCGCCGAAGCGAAGTGCGTCATCAGGCCTTCCAGGTGCGCGTGGCCGGTTTGGCCCAGCGCCGCCAGGATTTCGGAGGCTGCGGCACGCGTCCCCAAGCGCCCCATGCCGGAGTCGATCTTCAGGTGGTAGCGGATGGTCTTCCCGGAAGCGCGCGCCAAGCTGTCCAGTTGGAGCAACTGCTCGAGTGAGTGGACCGCG
>Ga0209847_1000576_pt1 | contig 14527 bp, 14 predicted proteins | sample OrgsoiDNA_201060_FD_185808 | JGI IMG/M metagenome (GOLD analysis project Ga0209847, IMG submission 185808) | Permafrost soil microbial communities from the Arctic, to analyse light accelerated degradation of dissolved organic matter (DOM) -... | ecosystem: Environmental > Terrestrial > Soil >... | reverse complement strand
CTCTTCACGGATGACCGATTCGATCGCTTGTAGCCAGTCGCGAGTTTCGATCGGATCCACGTCATTATTTACACGTTCTGACATGGTGCTTTTCCTTATCTGTATCTAATACGTTGGTTTATCTGGAACCTGTCTTCCTGCGCTCTGGTGCAGGATCTTCATGTCAGACAAAGCACACGAAGACAGGCCCGTCAGTTTAGTTGCCGCAGTTCTCAAAATAAGAACGTAACGTAGCCCTGGTGGACTAATTTTCTTCTTTACGCTGCTGGAGACGACGTAATGACCGGTCGCGACGACTGCGCTCGCGGCTCACATCCAGCATAACTTCTTCAATAAACGCCAGGTGACGGTGTGATGCTTCACGCGCTTTTTCTGGTTCGCGTGCCACAATCGCTTCGAAGATCCCGGCGCGGTGCTTGCTCACTACCGCCAGCATTTCCCGGCGTGCATAGAGCAATTCAAAATTCTGTCGGACGTTTTTCTCCAGCATCGGTCCCATACAACGGAGCAAATGCAGCAGCACCACATTGTGCGCGGCTTCTGTTACAGCGACCTGATATTGCATAACGGCGTCTGCTTCAGCGTCCAAATCCCCACTCTCCTGCGCAACCTGAATCAGCAGGTGGCAGTCGCGGATACGTTGTAAATCATCGTCAGTTCCCCGCAGAGCGGCGTAATAGGCACCAATGCCCTCAAGTGCGTGACGTGTTTCCAGGAGATCAAATTGTGATTCAGGATGGTCGGCGAGCAGTTCAGCCAGCGGATCACTCACGCTTTGCCAGAGATTGCTCTGCACAAATGTGCCACCACCTTGGCGGCGAAGGAGCAGGCCTTTGCCTTCAAGACTTTGGATTGCTTCTCTCAAAGAGGGACGCGAAACGTCAAATTGCTTCGCCAACTCACGCTCGGGAGGTAACTTCTCGCCCGGACGCAGCGTCCCTTCAAGGATCAGGAACTCCAGTTGCTGCTCGATCACATCGGATAACTTAGGCTGTCGAATTTTGCTGTAAGCCATGTGAGCTGTTCTCTACGAGTAGCGTATCTGTGAGTGCGCGGAGTAAATTGGTAATACCAATTTAAAAAACGTGGCCGTAAAGTAACAAAGTATTCACCTTGTGTCCATATAGCCTCCCAGGAATTGAGCAAGCCCCGCACATTTTAACAAATATTTATCATTTAAAATTTTTGCCCGGGTTGAGATCACATTTTTTAGATCTCAGACAATTTCCTGTAGGTTTTGCTTATTCGTTATTCAGTTAGTGCATAAAGCAGGTGCAAATTCTCCCGCATATCACTATTCTTGCGACAGCGGTAGTTCATGCTGTTTTTTTATCGCATCGAAGCCGTAAATAAATAGATACAATAACTGTAATCATCGCCTTACAACTTGCTTAAGCTGCAGATTTGTATGGGGTTTACCCAAACGACAGAGGATCCGTAAATGGATGATCAACAACATGGCGATGAGCTGAAGCGCGGACTCAAAAACCGTCATATTCAGCTGATTGCGCTGGGCGGTGCCGTCGGAACAGGGCTGTTTCTGGGCAGCGCTTCCGTTATCCAGTCCGCAGGCCCGGGGATTATTCTCGGCTACGCTATCGCTGGATTTATTGCCTTCTTAATTATGCGCCAACTGGGTGAAATGGTGGTTGCAGAGCCGGTTGCCGGTTCTTTCAGCCATTTTGCTTATAAATACTGGGGCGGCTTTGCGGGTTTCGCTTCTGGCTGGAACTACTGGGTTCTCTACGTCCTGGTCGCCATGGCGGAACTGACCGCGGTCGGTAAATATATTCAATTCTGGTACCCGGAAATCCCAACCTGGGCTTCGGCTGCCGTCTTCTTTGTGCTGATCAACGCCATCAACCTCACCAACGTAAAAGTCTTTGGGGAAATGGAGTTCTGGTTCGCCATCATTAAAGTCGTCGCTGTGGTAGCGATGATTCTGTTCGGCGGCTGGCTACTGTTCAGCGATACCGCGGGCCCACAAGCCACCGTGCGTAATCTGTGGGAACAGGGCGGATTCCTGCCTCATGGCATGACCGGGCTGGTGATGATGATGGCCATCATCATGTTCTCGTTCGGTGGCCTGGAACTGGTGGGGATCACTGCCGCGGAAGCGGATAATCCGGAAGTCAGCATTCCTAAAGCCACCAATCAGGTTATCTACCGTATCCTGATTTTCTATGTAGGCTCTCTGGCTGTTCTGCTTTCATTGATGCCATGGACCCGCGTCGGGCCTGACACCAGCCCATTTGTCCTGATTTTCCACGAACTGGGCGATGCGCTGGTCGCTAATGCCCTGAATGTGGTGATCCTGACCGCTGCGCTTTCGGTTTATAACAGCTGTGTTTATTGCAACAGCCGCATGTTGTTTGGGCTTGCCCAACAGGGTAATGCGCCAAAATCATTACTTAAAGTAGACAAGCGTGGCGTTCCGGTAGCCTCTATCCTTGTTTCGGCTACTACCACTGCGCTGTGCGTGCTCATTAACTACCTGATGCCGGGCGAAGCTTTTGGACTGCTGATGGCCCTGGTCGTATCCGCGTTGGTGATCAACTGGGCGATGATCAGCCTTGCACACATCAAATTCCGTCAGGCGATGCGTCGTGAAGGGGTGGACACTAAGTTCAAAGCGTTGCTGTATCCATTCGGTAACTATCTCTGCCTGCTGTTCATGGCAGGTATCCTGGTGATCATGGCCATCACGCCGGGCATGGCCATCTCCGTGTGGCTGATTCCGGTCTGGATTTTAATCCTCGGTGTGGGTTACTGGATTAAAAATCAGCAAAGCGGGAAATCCGTTAACGCGTAAACGTCCTTGATGGTTGTTAAGCGAAAAGCGCCCCGGTTAAGTTAACTTACCGGGGCGCTTTGTTATCTGCGTCACAGTTTGCTCTGCGTGACTAAATTGTCCATCTCTACACCTCTTACCTCCTGACAGATCCCCACCAGACCAGACAATACTCATTCCCATCAAGCAGTTTCTTAACGGGTACGGAGAGAATGTCCATGAAGGAAGGCGCGCTGTCATTTAAAGAGAAGGTTGCCTATGGCATGGGGGACGCAGGCTGCAACATGATTGGCGGCGCCATCATGCTGTTCCTCAACTATTTTTACACCGATGTTTTTGGCTTGGCCCCTGCGTTGGTCGGTATTTTGCTGCTCTCCGTACGCGTTATTGACGCCGTGACTGACCCTATTATGGGGGCGATTGCCGACAGAACTACGACCCGTTGGGGCCGTTTTCGTCCCTATCTGCTGTGGATCTGCGTGCCTTATGTGCTCTTTAGCGTACTGATGTTCACCACGCCTGACTGGAGCTATAACAGCAAAGTTATCTATGCGTTCGTCACTTACTTCCTGATGTCGCTGACCTACACGGCGATCAACATCCCTTACTGCTCCCTGGGTGGCGTGATCACCGCGGACCCGCATGAACGCGTGGCCTGCCAGTCCTACCGGTTTTTTATGGTGGGTATTGCGACGCTCATCCTCTCCTCCACCTTACTGCCAATGGCCGACTGGTTTGGTGGGGCAGATAAAGCTAGGGGCTATCAGATGTCGATGGGCGTGATGGCTATCATTGCGCTGTTCATGTTCCTGGTCTGTTTTAGCTTCGTGAAGGAGCGTATCCAACCCGCCGTGCCGTCCAAACATGCGCTGAAGTCAGATCTCAAAGATGTATGGAAAAACGACCAGTGGGTGCGCATTCTCTTGCTGACTTTCTGCAACGTCTGCCCCGGTTTTATCCGCATGGCGGCCACGATGTATTACGTCACCTGGGTGATGGAAAAATCAACTTCGTTTGCCAGCATGTTTATCAGCCTCGGCGTGGTCGGCATGATGATTGGCAGCGCGCTTGCGAAACCGCTAACCGATAAATACTGCAAATTGAAAGTGTTCTTCTGGACCAACATCGTCCTGACCCTATTCTCCTGCGGATTCTATTTCCTCGATCCGCACGCCACAACGCTGATTGTGGTGGCCTATTTTGTGCTTAATATCCTCCACCAGCTCCCTTCCCCGCTGCACTGGTCGTTGATGGCCGACGTAGATGATTACGGCGAATGGAAAACCGGCAAACGCATTACCGGTATCAGCTTCTCAGGGAATCTATTCTTCCTGAAATGCGGACTGGCGGTGGCGGGCGCGATGGTGGGCTTCCTGCTTTCCGGCTATGGATACGATGCGGGGGCCGCGCGCCAGAGCGATCACGCCATCAACGGCATCGTGCTGTTATTCACCGTGATCCCGGGCGTGGGTTATCTGATCACCGCAGGCGTGGTGCGTTTACTGAAACTCGACCGCAAAACCATGCAGAATATTCAGGCCGATTTGGACACCCGCCGCCGTAATTACCGCGAACTGAATGAATATCATGAGGCAAAAATAACTGATGGCGCAGTAACGCTGCCAGTTGTCCACAAGGAGCTAAAGCATGAGTAATACTGTTTATCCCAATCCGTTGATTGAACAGAGGGCTGACCCGCATATCTGGCGACACAATGACGGAGACTATTATTTCATCGCTTCAGTTCCTGAATATGATCGACTGGAAATTCGAAAGTCTTCTACGCTGACCGGGCTGGCTGATGTTGAAGCTGCGATCGTATGGCATAAGCCTGAGTCCGGTCCGATGAGCGCATTGATCTGGGCACCGGAACTGCATTTTATTGACAGTAGGTGGTACATCTACTTTGCAGCCGCACCTTCACAGGAGATTGTCGACGGTCTTTTCCAGCACCGGATGTACGTACTCGAATGCGCAGATGCCGATCCGCTGAAAGGAAAATGGGTCGAAAAAGGGCAGATATCCACGCAATTCGACAGTTTTTCTCTGGATGCGACTCATTTTAGGCACCATGGGAAAAGCTACTATTTATGGGCGCAGAAAGATCCAGCAATCCGTGGCAACTCCAATCTCTATCTGGCTGAAATGGAAAATCCCTGGACGCTAAAAACGGTACCGGTGATGCTCAGCAAACCGGAACTTGAGTGGGAGATTCAGGGCTTTTGGGTCAATGAAGGACCGGCGGTTATCACCCATGGCAACAAAATTTTCATCAGCTACTCCGCCAGCGCTACCGATGAAAATTACTGCATTGGCCTGCTGTGGGCGGATGTTAACAGCGACATCACCGACCCGGCACAGTGGCATAAATCACCAAAACCCGTGTTTACCACGCAGACTGATAACTGCCAATTTGGGCCTGGACACAACAGCTTTACACGTGATGAAAATGACCGGGATATACTGGTTTATCACGCCAGAAATTACACCGACATTGAAGGTGACCCTTTATATGACCCAAACCGGCATACCCGTATTAAAACCCTCGAATGGGATAACAACGGCATGCCGCTATTGGGTGAACCTCCGGCGGATAACCGGCCGCTGACTAAACAGCAACATAAAGCATAAAAAAAGCCCGGCAGTGACATCACGCCGGGCTTTTTATTTGGCTCATCAACGGGTCAGATCAACGTGCCATAAATTGTCAACACAGCCACCACCACCAGAATAATCATGGTGACTTTGCGAGCCAAAGCAACGGCGGCACGCGGGGTCTGAACCGGATCGGTATGTGGATCCCGGGCCAGTGAAAACTGCGCAAGGCGGGTCAGTACCTGATACTGAGAAGTGTGGATATCTCCCAGAGAGGCGAACCAGGCAGGGAGCGCTTTCTCGCCATGTCCGAACAGCGCATAAGCGACACCGGCCAGTCTTACCGGAATCCAATCAAGCACATGCAACAGAGCATCAACACCCGACTGCGAGCGTTTAAGTGGTGTAGTATGCCGCGCCAACCAGGTTTGATAACCGCGCAACACCGCATAACCACCGAGTGCAACAGGGCCGTAAGGGCCAAACACCACAAACCAGAACAACGGCGCCAGATAGTAGCGAAAGTTAATCCACAGCAGGGCGTTTTGCAGCTCGCGCAGACGTACTTCTTCCGTGCAATCCACCGGCAGACCATGAATCAGCGCAAGCTCTTCAGCCATTTGAGAACAGGCATTGGCATCCCCCTGACGGGCCGATTTTAAATAGGCGCGGTAGTGTTTGCGCTTGATCCCGGCCCCGATACAAAACAGGCAGATAACCACCCACAGTAACAATGACGGCACGCCAAAAAAGAGGCCCTGAAATGCACGCAATACGACCCACAGCAGCGCCATCCAGAGGATAGTGATGGCCAGCGTTTTAATGAGGGTGGTATTGCTACCACGGCGGAAAATGCCTTCAAAGCGGTGATCTAACTGCCAGTGCTCACCCAACTTAAACAGGCGTTCCCACGCCAGCACCAGCAATAGGGTAAATAACGTCATCAGTAATTACTCTCTCTTTTGCACGACACGGAGTATAAAACGGCGTATCTATCGCTAAACAGTCTACGTTAATCTTCGGCGCTGTCGTTAACCTGATGTTGCTTTAATAAAGACAAAAAGTGCTTCCAGTCAAACTCAGGTCCAGGATCGGTTTTACGCCCAGGGGCGATATCACTGTGCCCGGCAATAGCATCAAAACCAATGGGATAGTACTTCGTTAATAATGCGCTGATAGCAGCCAGGCTCGAATATTGCGCCTCAGTGAAAGGAACAAAATCCGTGCCTTCCAGTTCAATGCCAATGGAGAAATCGTTACAACGCTCCCTGCCACGCCATACCGATACGCCGGCATGCCACGCCCGTTTGTCAAAAGGGACATACTGCACGATTTCGCCATCACGACGGATAAGACAATGTGCCGCTACGCGCAGGTGATTGATCTCAGCAAAATAGGGATCATCAGCTGGATTCAGCGTGCCGGTAAAGAGTTGATCAATATAAGGGCCACCAAACTGACCGGGCGGTAAACTGATGTTATGGACAACCAGCAGCGAAGGGGGTTCATCTTCGGGGCGGCGATCGCAATGGGGTGAAATCACCCGCCGGGCTTCGGTAATCCAGCCATGTTCTAACTGCATCAAGGACCTCAATGATGTGCTTTGGTGGTACTAATCACAGCAACAGGGTAGCATGCTTTTTTCTCTCCCTTACCCGCCATTTCGGAGTATTTGTATGACTACCCGCAGCTACAGCCCAGAAAGTCGCCGCGCTCAGTTACTCGAACGTATTCAGGATGATATCCCCGCATCAGTCACTCAGGCTTTAGGTGAAGATCTCGGCGGCGAAGCTAATGCCCACAACGATCTCACTGCTCAACTTTTGTCTGCCAATACATTGGCTAAGGCCACCATTATCACTCGCGAAGCGGGGATTTTTTGCGGGCAGAAATGGCTGGATGAAGTCTTTCACCAGCTGGGCGGCGAAAAAGTCACCATTATTTGGAAGGTCAAAGACGGCGATAAACTCGTCGAAAACCAGCCGCTTTGCGAACTATCAGGCCCGGCACGTTTGCTGCTGACCGGTGAGCGTACTGCGCTTAATTTTGTGCAAACCCTGTCTGGCGTAGCCACCGAAGTTAACCATTACGTTAAATTGCTGGAAGGTACAAAGACCCAACTGCTGGACACCCGAAAAACCCTGCCTGGCCTCAGAACTGCACTGAAATATGCCGTGCTCTGTGGCGGCGGCGGCAATCACCGCCTGGGGTTGGCAGATGCCTTCTTGATTAAAGAGAATCACATTATCGCCTGTGGTTCTATTAAAGCTGCGGTTGCACGTGCCCAGCAAATTCAAGCAGATGTACCCGTGGAAGTTGAAGTCGAAACCCTCGACGAGCTGCAACAGGCATTGGATGCCGGTGCAGATATCGTGATGCTGGACAACTTCACCGTCCCGATGATGAATGATGGCGTAGCCCTCACTGCGGGAAGAGCATTACTGGAAGTTTCTGGGAATGTCACTGAAAAGACCTTACGCGAATTTGCTGAAACTGGCGTTGACTACATTTCCGTCGGAGCACTCACCAAGCATATTCGCGCTATGGATCTTTCCATGCGTTTCCACTGATTATCAGACATTTTCAGCCCTCTGTGTTGATTCAGAGGGCTTCTACTACGATCTCCCCCCTTCCCTGTGATTACCCATAAACCTCTCATACTTTCAGCTATGTCATTAGCCTCTTTTCGCAGCGTTAGTCACTCCTGGGAGACAGGCCGCAAACTTTTTGGCGCTCTACATCACTTACATTTTTATTTTACGAGAGTTCATGGAGATCTCATTTCTGGCGATGGCACAGGATTTTTTAAGCAGATAACTTGCTGATGGAAAACCACTTTTAGCCAACACCAAGGACCGGAAAATGAACAAGAATGCTAAGCACGACAACCTTAAACAAGGCGGATTTACCCTGATCGAACTGATGGTGGTCATTGCGATTATCGCAATCCTCAGCGCCATCGGTATTCCTGCCTATCAAAGCTACATCCAGAAAGCCGCACTAACCGACATGCTGCAAACTATGGTGCCCTACAAAACCGGTGTCGAACTCTGCGTGATTGACCAAGGATCGCTGACGCCCTGTAATATCGCCAGTCAGGGAATCCCGGCTGCGGCGACTACGCGCTACGTCAGCCGGGTTCAGGTTGCCGCTGGGGTGATTAGTCTGACCGGGCAGCAGGCATTAAATAACCTGAGTGTCGTGATGACACCGACCGTTGATACTGCCACAGGCGGGATCACCTGGGCCCGGAGCTGTACCAGTTCACAGGATGCGGGCCTGAAAGAGGCCTGTGAAAGCGTATTCCGTTTTGAAGGCGCAGGGGTCACCCCATGAGCGATTCCCTTCTCAGTACCTCACCTTTTCATCACGTTGAGACACACACATCAGACGCTACGCTGAATGCACTATGCCAACGATATAAGGCCATTGTTCTGCATCAGGACGATACTTTGCTACATATCGCCTGCCATGAAGAAGAAGGTGACACAGACGCACTCAGTAAAGCATTACAGTTTGCCTGCGGACTTAAAGTACAGATCGAACGCTGGCCTCAGGCCCGTTTCGAACAGGCCCTGGAAAAGCCGGTACATGCTTTGGTCACAGCAGAACCAGACTCTCCGATCATCTCAGACACCCACGAACTCGGGGATAGTAGTGACGCTCCGGTCGTGAGCTTCCTCAACCAGACGTTGCGCATGGCAATATTACGCCGGGCATCGGATGTTCACTTCGAACCTGGCGAATTCAGCTTGCGAATACGTCTGCGAATTGATGGCGTATTGCAAGAGATCCCCGGCCCTGAGTTTTCCATGGCAGCCAGTTTGTGCGCCCGTCTTAAAATCATGGGGCAATTGAATGTGGCTGAACGGCGTTTGCCGCAGGACGGGCAATTAGTGGTCACTTGCCAAAATCAGCGCTACTCCATGCGAATTTCATCCCTGCCCGTTTTGCATGGTGAGAAAATTGTGTTGCGGATTCTGCATATGACTCAACAGGAGCTGAGTATCAGCCAGTTAGGTTTTACATCCCAGGATCTCAGCCACTATGTCAATGCACTGAAAAGCCCTCAGGGACTGATTCTCGTCACCGGTCCTACCGGTAGTGGAAAAACAGTCACCCTCTACAGTGGACTACGCCATCTGAATGCAGTAGAGCGCAACATCTGCAGCGTTGAAGATCCGGTTGAGATCCCGGTCATCGGGATAAACCAAACACAGATAAATACCAAAACTGATCTGAGCTTTGCCAGAGTACTCAGAGCACTGCTCAGGCAAGATCCTGATGTGATTATGGTAGGGGAAATTCGCGATAAAGAGACAGCAGAGATAGCAATCAAAGCAGCGCAAACCGGGCATCTGGTGCTATCTACACTGCACACAAACTCAACCTGTGAAACCCTGAGCCGTCTGGCACAAATGGGCATTGAGGGTTACCACATTGCTGCCAGCCTGCGCTTGGTCATCGCTCAGCGGTTAGTTCGCAGACTTTGCCCTCATTGTCGAAAAAACCACGCCACGGGTTCGCTCGCTGACCCAGACGGCAGCGCTGACAAAACTCGCTTATGGCGAGCGGCTGGATGTAGTCACTGTTTTTCGGGCTACTACGGGCGGACAGGAATTTATGAAATCCTGACCATTACGCCAAAATTACAGCAAGCACTGGTCGCCGGCTCTGGCGTCTCGGAACTCAATAAAATTGCCCATGAACAAGGCCATAAAACACTGCTGCAAGCCGGGATCGTTCTGGTTGAGCAAGGAATCACTACGCTTGAAGAGTTACACCGGGTAGCTGGTGAAGGTATTGAAGCATGAACCAGGGCAAGCAGGTACAAAATACGATTTATCTGTACCGATGGCAGGCCATTGACGCCCTTGGGCGGTTACAGGCAGGGGAATTGTTGGCGGGTAATGCGTCAGACATTCATCAGCAACTTTTTACCCTCGCCCTACAGCCCGTTGCCGTGAAAAAACAGCTCCGGCTACGGGCATCTTACTGGAAAACCCCTGACCGAGTCGCGTTGATCAGGCAATTGGCAACCCTGCTGCAGGCAGGGCTGCCTTTGGCCAATAGTCTCACATTGTTGGCTGATGAACATGCAAAAGCGGCCTGGCGCTGCATTTTGCAAGACATTGCCAGAGGTGTAAAAGAAGGTAAGCCGCTATCGGCGATGTTAACTGCCTACCCGGACGTGTTCCCGTTGATTTACCGTCATATTATTTCTATCGGAGAACTAACTGGCCAGCTTGACCGCTGCTGCCTGCAACTGGCAATTCAGCAGGAACAACAAACCGCATTGCGCACAAAAGTGAAGAAAGCTCTTCGCTACCCCATGATCGTTTGCTCTATCGCGTTAATCGTCACAGTGCTGATGCTGACAATGGTGTTACCGGAGTTCGCCAAAATATATGCATCCTTCGATGCCAGGTTACCCTGGTTTACTGAATTACTGATGAGCCTGTCAAAGATGCTGGTTCGATATGGCCCTGCTTTCGCCGTACTGCATGCAGCATTATTTATGTTCTACATCCGAATTTATCACCCGCAGCAACAGTGGCGCTGGCGTGAACAGAGCGCTCTGTTACGTATCCCATTATTAAGAAAATTGGTTGCCGACAGCTGCCTGAGCCAAGTGTTTCAGACTCTCGCCATGACCCAGCAGGCAGGAATGACCTTGCTCACAGGGCTTGATGCCGCCGCAACGTCCTCTACAAATTTACTTTTTCAGCGCGCGGTGATGAGCATCAAAGAACAGTTGGCACTGGGGATTCCACTGCATATCGCCATCGGGCAATCGCCACTGTTTCCCTCTTTATGCCAGCAGTTGATACGTATCGGGGAAGAATCAGGCTCGCTAGATGATATTTTATTAAAGCTGGCGTACTGGCATAACCAACAGGCCAATGATCTGGCAGATACAATGTCTCAATCTATTGAGCCGATGCTGATGGTGGTGATGGGCGTTTTGGTGGGCGGGCTGGTTATTGCCATGTACTTACCCATATTCCAACTGGGCTCTGTCATGGGCTGACAGGTTGTTACGTAGATAATAAGCGGCGGTAATTTTACCGCCGCTGTCGGGGAGGTATTAATGAGGCTGATTAATTGGAGCCGAAAAGCCGGTTTTCTTGCTCGGCAACGCGAATGAATGTCGTCCGCTTGGTCAGCTCTTTCAAACGCTCTGCGCCGACATAAGTACAGGCTGAACGTAACCCGCCCAGAATATCGCGCACAGTGTTCTCTACCGGCCCACGCAGAGGCAGTTTGACGGTTTTACCTTCAGCCGCACGGTACTCAGCAACGCCGCCAACGTGGCGCTTCATTGCTGACTCGGAGCTCATACCGTAGAACAGCATGAATTTTTCACCATTTTCTTCAACGACGGTACCTTCACACTCATCGTGAGCAGCCAGCATCCCGCCAAGCATGACGAAATCTGCACCGCCACCAAAGGCTTTAGCAACATCCCCTGGTACTGCACAACCACCATCACTCACAATCTGTCCACCTAAGCCGTGTGCGGCATCGGCACACTCTATAACGGCGGAAAGTTGCGGATAGCCCACGCCAGTTTTGACGCGTGTTGTACACACCGAACCCGGGCCGATGCCCACTTTGACAATGTCTGCACCTGAAAGAATAAGTTCTTCAACCATTTCGCCAGTAACAACGTTACCGGCACAGATAACTTTATCGGGGCAAGCTTCACGAACTCGCTTCAAGAACGAAACAAAGTGTTCCGAATAGCCATTGGCAACATCAAGACACACAAATTTAAGCAACGGAGAAAGTGCCAGGATTTGCTTCGTTTTGACGAAGTCAGCTTCCGAAGTGCCGGTAGATACCATCACGTGGCGTAAAACAGATTCAGACGAAGTGTCAACAAATGTCTTCCACTGCGCCACGCTGTAGTGTTTGTGGACGGCGGTCAACACATCAAATGAAGCCAGCGCTTCGGCCATCCGGAAAGTGCCGACGGTATCCATATTTGCTGCAATAATGGGTGTGCCAGACCATGTATAACCGGGGTGTTTGAAGGTAAAGGTGCGCTCCAGTTCAACTTCGGAACGGCTCTTGAGGGTTGAACGTTTTGGTCGAATCAAAACGTCCTTGAAACCTAATTTCAAATCTTCTTCAATACGCATGAGGTCATGTCCTGGGTTTTGCGATAGATCGTGTTGACGGATCGCGGGGGTGTAAAACGGGGTTGTTCGGCACCCTTCCAGTGGTTTAATCATACGCATGAAAACTATAACGGCAAGACTGCTTTCATAACTTTAATTACACTCATGCCCGAGTCCCCTTTCGACATATTTCAGACCCAAAGCAGAATCTGTGCGGCTTGCACTTACTCATAATCTCTTTATCATTTACCCCTACTGTTTTTATTGAGCAAGCCAATGAGCTATGTCGTTGCGTTGACCGGTGGTATCGGCAGTGGCAAAAGTACCGTGGCCGAGAGTTTTGCCCGCCACGGTATCTGTATCGTTGATGCGGATGTCATTGCACGCCAGGTCGTAGAACCGGGTCAGCCCGCGTTGTATAAGTTGGCCACTCGATTTGGCCAGCAAATTATTCAGCCTGATGGTTCGCTAAATCGTGCAGTTTTGCGAGAATATATCTTTAATGATCCCTCTGCAAAAGAGTGGGTTAATCAGCTTTTGCATCCTTTAATTCATGCAAAGACCCGGCAACTGATCGACTCAGCGACCACACCTTACGTACTTTGGGTTGTGCCGCTGTTGATTGAGAATGGGCTACAAAAACAAGCCAATCGCGTGTTAGTAGTGGATGTTGATGAGCAAACACAGCTGGCAAGAACCATGCAACGAGATGGTGTGAACCGCCAGCAGGCAGAACGAATTCTCCGCGCGCAGGTAAGCCGCCAACAGCGCTTAGCCTGCGCGGATGACATTATTGATAACAGCGCTGGTGCCGAGACCATCGAACCGCGTGTTGCTTCATTACATAGCCGTTATCTGGAATTGGCGGCTTCAGCGACCCGACAGGATATTGACAAGAATGAGTGATGTAGTAACTACCGTTCTCTTTGAACATCCTTTAAATGAAAAAATGCGCACCTGGTTGCGCATTGAGTTTCTATTGCAGCAAATGCATGCAAACACCCAGATCATCTCGATTTCATCTGCCCTCATGTTTTTTCGCACTGCATCGGACTTACTCGACGTGCTGGAACGCGGTGAAGTACGAACGGACCTGCTTAAAGAGCTTGAACGCCAGCAACAAAAATTGTCTCAATGGGAAGATGTCCCTGGGGTTGATATCTCGCGTATCGATTCCCTGCGTAGTGATCTCAAACAGGCGGCAGCTGTTTTGATGAAAGCACCGCGTATTGGTCAGGCTCTGCGGGAAGATCGTCTGATTGCCCTGGTACGCCAGCGCCTGAGTATCCCCGGCGGCTGCTGCAGCTTTGATCTCCCTACATTGCATATTTGGCTACATTTGTTGCAAGGGCAGCGAGATAATGATGTGCAGGGATGGCTGGAAACACTGGCTCCTCTGCATAATGCGCTCACTCTGGTACTGGGTTTAATACGCCAGTCGGGTGTATTCCGCAATCAAATTAGCCTGAATGGATTCTTCCAGGAAAATGCAGAAGGTGCGGACTTACTGAGAATGCGTATCTCATTGGAAAACCAGCTTTATCCGCAAGTATCCGGTCATAAAACTCGTTACGCTATTCGCTTTCTGCCGTTGGACAGTGAACGAGGCCAGGTCCCGGCCAGACTGACCTTTGAACTTGCCTGTTGTTAGGAGTAAATATGGATCCCGAAATTACTGTTGTGAACTGCCCGACCTGTGGAAAAGCTGTCGTGTGGGGACCACAAAGCCCTTACCGTCCATTTTGCTGTAAGCGTTGCCAACTGATTGACCTTGGCGAATGGGCTGATGAAGAAAAGCGAATCCCGAGCAAAGGCGAGATCAACGACCTGGATGACTGGAGTGAAGAAGACCTCCGCTGATTACGCACTGAGTCGGAAGATTTAAAAAAGGGCCTGAGGCTAATGCTGGTCACTTAAGGTGACCAGCATTGTTTTTTAAAGGATATTTCGACCTTTTTTCTCTCACTTCCCTTGCATATTCACGCTCACGCCTCGAGGGGAGTTTTAGCATCGCTGC
>Ga0209847_1000575_pt1 | contig 14530 bp, 9 predicted proteins | sample OrgsoiDNA_201060_FD_185808 | JGI IMG/M metagenome (GOLD analysis project Ga0209847, IMG submission 185808) | Permafrost soil microbial communities from the Arctic, to analyse light accelerated degradation of dissolved organic matter (DOM) -... | ecosystem: Environmental > Terrestrial > Soil >... | reverse complement strand
CAAATTGGCGCAGCTGGTTATTTACTTGACTCAGGTGACCGCAAGATCTTGTGGTTGCGAACGGCCCGATTCGAGTGGCGGCACGGGAAAACACGCCGACCGGTCGCATCGGAAGCATTCGGGGCGCTGCCCACGGCTGCCGGCGATCGTTGCCCGGGGCGCCGCGCGTCGCCCATTCGTGCCGGCCAGGCCGTCACGCCCGTGGAGAGCCGCTGAAAGTGCGCGAAGCTCGAACAATTCGCGGCCCCTGTGAATCCGTTGCTTGACCGCGCGCATGTCGATTCCATTGCCGGCCGTGGTCTCGATGAAACCCTGCCTGATCCAGGTCGAGTACGGAACGCGACACACCCGTTCGAGTTCCGCCACGCGCTCCTGGGGCACGGCACGGCTCCGGATCCGGCCGGGCGCCGGTCATTCGCAGCGCCGCGCCGCGACAGAGTAGGGTCGATTCTGGCTGCGCTACGCTGGAGGCAAGGTAAGCGTTTGCGGTTCGCGGTGGCGAGGCGCGCCGCCGTCATCGATCTCGGGCCGGACCGCGACGCGCGGCTCGCCGAGGTCGCGTGTCTCCTGCTGCTTCTCGGCGCGCGGCTTCGCCGGCCTCGCGTGGGCGTCGCGCTCGCCCGCGCAATTCGCGCCGAATCCCGCGCGGAGATTCGAGGCGTTCGACGCCGCCGCCGCGTGGATGATTATCGCTCGACACCTCGTTTTGCCCTGGGACGTCGCTCTTTCGAATCGGTCACTTTTGGTTGAGCGGAAATGGCGAAAATGGATCGCTGTGGACTGGCACCGAGGCGTTTGGTAGCATTAACGGCTGATGAAGAGAGCTCAGCCCCTTATTCTCGTGGTCTTTGGTCTCGTCGCCCTGATGAACGTGGCCCGCAATCCCCGGTTCGAAGCCTTTCACACCGTCGACGTGTTGGGTTTGATGGCCTCCGGAGTGTGTTTCGGTATAGCATTCACCCTTATCCTCCGTCTTCTTCGTGTTGGTCAGTTTAGGTGAGCGGAAGACCCATTATGTAGTGCACTGCATAATGGGTCAGTCTTGCCAAGCGCCGAAGCGCAACTTTGGCTGGTGGTCGGCAGTTTCGCTCGAATAGCCGGCTCACCGCAGCCGTCGCGCCCGCTCGCGCAATTCGCGCCGTTCGTCGGCGAGTCGCGTGGGCCGTCGGGATCGAGGAGCACGCAGAGGCCGCATCCCGCGTTTCGCTCGTTCGGCGGCGGCACCGATCTCGGGCCGGACCGCGACGCGCGGCTCGCCGCAGTCTCCCGTTTCCTCCCGTTGCTCGCCGCCGGGTGCCCGATTGCAAGAACCACAGAGACGACGCGGCACGAACCTCGTCCAGCGCCTTTTCACCCGGACTGAGGATCGCCAGAGGCCCCTTAGCATGTCGCGCCAGAAATGCGACTCAGGACTCACTGCTCCAGCGCGCGGCGCAACAGCGCCATGCTTTTCGGCCCATCCGCGTGCAAGTCGTTGCTCGATGCTTCCAGGCCAATCAGCCTGTCGTACCGGATCTGGCGCAGGACGGCGAAGAACGGGGCGTAATTGTACTCCCCCAGATCCAGCGGCATCACGCGATGGTCCGGATTGGCCATGTGCAGGTGCCGTAAATGGCCGCTGACCTTCCGCAGAATGGCCGGGTCTTCTTTCTCCACCTCGAAGTGATAGTAGTCCACCATCAACTGGACGTTGGGATCGTTCACCGCCTCCACCCACGCCAGCGCTTCCGCGGTGGTGTTGATGATGTTGGACTCTTCACGACGCTGGGGCTCGATGGCGATGGTTATGTTTCGCGACCGGGCCTCAGGGCCGGCGCGCTTTCCAAAATCGACCAGTTGCTGAAACGCCTCTGCCTTCGGAAATCCTTCCGGCACCTGGCGAGCCCCGCTGCTCCCAAATACGATCACCCGTACTCCCAGCCGCGATACTCGGTCGAATGCCTTGTGTAAATACGCCATTTGCCGGCCGACGTCGATGTCGGGTCCGGTGACTTTCACCTCGGCTGGCAGAAACCAATAGGCGGCCAGCACGGGGAGCGCCAACCGCCTCAGCTTGGCCGCCAACTGCTCGTAGTCCTCATCGGAGAGCGCCGCCACCTCGGAGGTGCGAACCTCCATGTAATCGAACCCTGCGGACTTCACCGCGCCGACGTCCCTCAGCGGTCCGCAGTAGCCTACCCTGACCTTGCTGGGAGCGTCGTCGAGCGCTGGCGAGCCCCCAGCCGCGAGCAATATCGCGCCTGCGACGATGCGGAGCCTGTTCATCTTCCCTACCTTCAGAAGTACAGCTTGGCAGCGATTTGAACGATGCGCTGCTCGCGGGTGTTGTTGTATTCCCCGAAGAAACTCCCCAACGTCTTCGTCGAGCCCGCCGGACGCAGATTGTTGGTGATCGATAGCGTGCTGAAGTCCGCCACGCTCAGCACGCTTGAGCCGGTGGCAACCAATTCGGAAAGAATGCTTTTGTGGTCGGGGGCCAGATGCTGCACCAAGACAAAGGCCATGCCAGGATCGGCGTCTGGGGGCATGCCGGAAAAGAAGGCTTCAAATGCCGCCAAACCCCCAGCCGATGCGCCGATGCCGACGACGGGGCATCCTGGGGCAGCCTGAACGGACGACGGTTCGACATCTCCCGGTCCGACGGATCCTTCCGGCTCGTTCGCCTCGTGATCTGTTGTCGCCATGACGCTTTGCTCCCTTTCCCCGCGGCTCCAGCCTGTGCTGGCGCCTGCCGAAAACGGCACCACCAGGACAGCCTGCTTCATATAGTCGCCATGTCCAGCATCGGACAAGCCTGTAGAGGACTTCATCTTACCGCCATCGACCGTCAGTTGCCGGCAATCGGAGATTGCGCCAAACCGCCGGCGCCGCAGCGAAGTTGCTCGAAGGGGAGCGCGTGCAGTTCGCTGCCCAGCTCGACCAGATCGTCGCGGAAGCCAAGCGGCGAGGAAAGCCGGAGATTATTGACAGGGCGAGAGCCTCGCTAGTCCAGCCAGAGAATCCGTGTGATCGCGCCGCCGCCCGTGAGGAGGATTGGTCGCGCAACCTAAAATTCTAGGCTTCCCAAGCATTCGGGCTTCCCTTCTTTCAGGGCCTGCAAGATTCCATTCCAAGCTGCGGTGCGTCAGGTTTCCGCCTTTCGTCATGATGCGGTTTTGGTTCACGAAGGTGAGGCATCCGCCGCTTGTTCAGGCCGCCGCGTCCCGCCGGCCTTCTCCGCCGCCCGCTTCAGCGCGGTGCTCGATCCCCGCCCCGCGGTCAGCCGTCACGTTGTTTCGCCGATGCCAGCCGCGCTCGATACCGGGCGTGCGCTCCGTCGTCGATGAGCCGCCCTACCGCATCCAACTTCGTGGGCCGATCGAGTGCTGCGGCGACGGGGGAATGTACTTCCTGGGCGACGGCGCCGCGAAGCCGGTTCAAGACCTGCGTCATCTGGTCGACCTGATCGTCATACTTTCCGTTCGGGAAGCTGCTGCACTCGTCAATGAAGGACTCAACCCATGGTGCGATCGCCGGATGCGGCAGGTACGTTGCAGCTTTCCACCTGCGGGCTCACCGCTTGCGCCCTGGCCACCTTGCCGCCTTCCGGGGTAATCGCCACCAGGCCGGAGATGTCGTGGCGCAGCGCTTGGATCACGGCCGGACCGTTGGCCTTGTCCTCCACCAGCTTCAGCGTCGCCTTCGGCCACTTCAGCGTCATCTTCTTGATGGCCGCGACGGTCTCGGGGAACCTAAGCGATCGCGCACCTGGTCCAGCAGGTAGCGGTCGGCGCCCTTGGCGTCAGGACTGGAGTTCCTGGTCAAACGCCTCGGGCAGGTCCACCGCATGGACGCGCCGCATGTTGCCGTCCGGCAGCCGGATGATTACCGGCGGCACGTCGATGGTCTTGTACTTCCAGTAGCGCCACCACTGCTTGAAGATCCCGCCGCCCGCGGGAGACGGCCGCTGTTGGTATTGCCCGGCGTAGCCGTATGAGCCCAGCTTGCGCTTGAGCATGGCCACTTCCTCGGGCCCCACCTTGGCGGGCCAGAGGAGTTGCCCTTCTTAAGTGCGCGGATCTTTCCAGATCGACGTCTGGCAGGCGCGGTCGCGTTCGAACTCGTTGGGCAGGTACAGGTGCTGGTAACCGCCTTGCGCCAGGCAGACGGCCGTGGTGTCCTCTTCATGCAAGCGCTGCTGGATCAGGAGCAGATGCCCCGTGCGCAGGTCGTTCAGCCGGGTGGTCATGGTCCCGGTCCACCAGTCGTTGGCGCGCTTGCGCTCGGCGTCAGACACCGACTGGTCCACCGACATCGGATCGTCGACCACGACGAGCATCGCCCTGGATCCGGTGCCCGTGCCTACCGAGGTGGTCTCGCGAGAGCCCGTCTTGTCGTTCTCGAATTTGCCCTTTTCGTTCTGGTCGGCCTTGAGCTTGTAGCGATCGCCCCAGCGATCCCGGTACCACGCCGATTGAATCAGCGTCCGGCACTTCACCGAATCGCGGATGGCGTAATCCTGTTTGTAGCTCGAGAAGAGGAAGCGGAACGCCGGGTTGTTGATCCACACCCACGCCGGCATGAAGACGCAGCCGATCATGGATTTGGCGAAGCCTGGGGGGATGTTGATGATCAGGTCCTTGATGGGGCCTTCCATCATGGCCTGCAGGTGCTCACAGACCGCGTCGACGTGGAGACCGGGGATGAAGCGGGTTCCTGGCTCGAGCACGTCCCAGGCTTGCTCCACGAATGCGCGGAGCGAGGCCTCGGCCGCGGCCTTCTCCTGGAGAAAGACACCTGGGCGATGTCCTCGAGACTTACTGGCGCCTCAAGGTCGATCATGCCTCCGCCTTTGCCTGCGCCTCCAGGATCTTGCGCTTCAGTTCTTTCAGCTCGTCGATGGTCAGGAGCCCTCAAAGCTGCGGGGCGAAGATTCAGCTCGTTTGCGAGAGGCACTGCCTTTATCCTTGACGGAAAGACACGCGGTGTGCAATGCTAGCTTCACTCTTAGGGCGTGGTCGGCGTTTCGAGTCCGTCCTACCTCTGGCAGCGCGACAACACTGGCGGTCGGGTATGAAACGAATCAATCTGTGTGCCAGCGCAGCTATTTTCTGGGCTTTGCTGGCGGCACCGTCATCGTCATCAGGCGCCTCTCTGGTGCTTCCGGTGGGGCTGAATCCCGGAGACCAATACCGCATCGCTTTTCTAACGTCGAATGTTCGCGACGGCACGTCGGCTAACATAGCGGACTATGACCTATTTGTGACTGGCGAAGCCAACGCAGCGGGATCTGTCCTTCAGCCTCTGGGTACCACCTGGCAGGCCAATCGCATCAACCCTCACCGTAGACGCTTTTACCCACATCGGAGGAAACTTCTCGGTCCCCGTGTATGGAGTGAACGGGCTGCTGGTTGCGAGCAATGCAAGCGACATGTGGGATGGAGGCATTGACTCCCCCATCGACTACAACCAGTTTGGGCTACCCTTTACCGCCTTTGCGAATACCGGGACGGACACTAACGGAGCAATCCTATTCGGACTAGGTCAGGCTCCATTCGGCGGCGGCCCGGGCGCCATGACGATTGGCTTGGGGGGCGTGATCGGGCCGGGTTGGGTTGTGGGAGGTCTGGAGGGGAACACAGCTCAGGACCAATTCTACGGGATATCCGGCATCTTGACGGTCGGCGGCGCCGCGACGGGAGCAGGAGCGCCAGAGCCAGGGACGCTCGGCTTGATGATGGTGGGAGCGATGCTGGTACTTGGCACGAAGGGATATCGATATAGGCGAACTCAACAGGCCAGCCGAAGGCCTCAACTGATTCCCGGACACCACTAACCAGGCTGGGGTCGGGCGCAAGTCAAGGTGGTCATGGGCGATGGTGCCGACTGGATCTGGAACATCTGCGAAGAGCAGTTCCCTGGTGCCATCCAGATTGTAGATCTCTATCACGCTCGCCAGCACCTCTGGGATCTCGGCGGCAAACTTCATCCCAACGACGAAAAAGCCAAACGGCGGTGGGTAATGGCCCACCAGCATTTTCTAGATGACGGCAAGATCGAGAAACTGGTAGCCAAACTGCGGTCTCTCTCGCCGGATAATCCCGAGTTGGCCGCGGCGGTTCGGATCGAGGCGAGCTACTTCGAACGGAATGCCGAACGAATGCGCTATCCCAAGTTCCGCAAGCAAAATCTCTTTGTAGGCTCCGGCGTTATCGAAGCCGGATGCAAAACCGTGATCGGCATCCGCCATCAACCGCTCCGTTTGGGCCGTGGCGGTTAGGAATTGCACTTCCGGCTGCACAGGTCACAATGACTCGCTTTAAGTTTAGCAGTGTAGCTACGACCAAGGCCTCTACGCGTCCGGCGGTGATCCCATTCGAAGCTGATCGAGTAATTGCTGAAGCGGTCGCGCGCGGGGCGTTGGCAGCACGCGCACCTGGCTGCGCCGGAGCTCAGATGGCGGTTCGTCCGCGGGCGCTATTCCAGACGGTGCCTGCCGTCGAATCTGTCTTCTTAAATACCCTGTAAATTGAGCAGATAGTTTCCAGCCTGTTATCCACCTGTAGTCGTTTTGTAGGACTGGCCTGTTATCACAACAACTGACGGCGTGCTGACGGTTCCACTCTTTAGGGATGCTTTCGGCACCGGCCGCGGATTCTGCATACAGGAGATTTCAATGTTGAGACTGAAACGCAATAGCACCCTGGGCGCGGTAGCCCTCTTAGGCGCAGTGTTTGGGGCGAGCGCGACCGCCGAGGACCAATCCGAAATCAAAACCGTCTTCGTGATCGCGATGGAAAATCACAACTGGACGCAGCCGGACAATCAGTTCAGCGGCCGGATCCAACAGATTTTTCAAAATTCCAACGCCCCGTTCATCAACAGCCTGGTGAATGGTACCTCTCCCGGGTTCGTCGTGGACGACGGCAGGATGGCCAGCATCAGCGGCCAGGTCGCGTACGCCACCGCTTACCACAATGTATTGGCCACCCCCGGCGGAAACAACCCCCACATTCACCCGTCAGAGCCCAACTACCTCTGGTCGGAAGGCGGGACCAATTTCGGCGTGCTAAACGATAACGACCCCTTCGCACCCACCGGCGGCACAAACCAGAACATTAGCCAGCACCTGTCCACCTTGCTGACCCGCGCCGGAAAGACGTGGAGATCCTATCAAGAAGATATCGATCTTGCCCGAAATGTTGCCGGCCAGCTCACCAATTCACCGCTGCCGCGCAATCAGTGGACAGTGCCGCTGAGCAGTTTCTCGGGTATCTTCGCCCCCGGCTTTGTCAACGCGTTCAACGGGTCCAACCAGTTCAACTATGCCGCCAAGCACAATCCGATGGTGTTCTTTACGAACACCAACGGCGGCAACGATACATCTCCCGCCAATCCGCTTTCCCAGCATTATGCTCCGTTACAGCAGTTGGCCGCCGACCTGGCCAGCGCCAAAATGGCCGACTATAATTGGATCACGCCGAACCAGTTCAACGATATGCACACCGCCCTCACCGGCGGCTACAAAGGGCTGACCGGCGACGCCGCCAACATTAGACAAGGCGACGATTTCTTGAGCAAGTTGGTTCCCACGATCATGGCATCCAAGGCCTACAAGGAAAACGGCGTGATCGTAATCTGGTGGGACGAATCCGAGTCCGATGGTGTCGCTGGCGACAACCCTGACGAATTTGATCACACCATCGGCGAGATTATCATCTCTCCTTTAGCTCACGCGAACGTGAACGGCCTCCCGTATGCCAGTTCCGTGAATCTCACGCATTCCTCCGACTTGCGCACAATGCAGGAAGTCTTTCGCCTGCAACCCTTTCTGGGCGATGCCGCCAACGGCAACGATCTGTCCGATTTGTTCCGACCGGGCGTCATCTCCAGCAATCCGGATGGCGAGCACGAGGGTTCCGGCCCGGGCAAATAATCTGTAGAATCGCCTTTTTGCCACGCCCCATCCGTGGGGCGTGGCAGGCAACGCTGGATCGGCGCGCCCGTGCGCGCCTCCTCGATCCCGCCGGCACGCGCGCCCACGCGACCGGCGCGACGACGGTTCGAATCGCACGAGTCGGGCGAGATGGCCGAGGCGAGGGCGGTGAGTCGCTCGCGCGCTCAGAATCGGCCCGCGCCTCACGTGTCAAAGCCGCATCGTCTAGAGGCGCTTCCAGCTCAGTTCCGCTCCTCCGCAGTCGCGCGCCGCGGCGAGTAACTGCGTGAGGCGAGACCGCGGCGAGCCGCGCGTCGTGATCCGGCCCGACATCGACGACGGCGCCGCGTTGAACGGCTCGACCCTCGGCGCGGGCGCCGGCTCGAAACGTGCGCGTGGGCACGGCGCCCGCAGCGAGGCCAGGCGAAGCATCTCGCTCGCGGGAATCGGCGGCGTCTCAACGCGACCGCGACGACCCGCGCGTCGTGGTCCGGACCGCGGTCGACGCGGGCGCCGCGCTGGCGCGCAGAACGCGGGATCCGGACGCGAGCGATGCGCTTCAGACTCGGCACGTGCTCGAGGCCTGCGGATATTGGCGGGCCAGTAATTTGATAGGAATCCATATCTCGACGAGACCGGCAGTGCCAGTACGCGGATCGAAAGTTTCGCCGTACCGCTCAAACTCCGGCCCATCTGCCAACTTGTAGTCCGATTCCGGCAGCCATTTATTAAAGATCGTGAAGAGGGTGGTGTGCAGTCTGGCCACCGTGTCCGGAAGCGGATAGCGGAAGTATTCATATTCGCCCTTACGGAAGCGGTGGCGTGCCATGACGATGTGGCTGCGGAAGAGGTCGCCGCGCGCGCACAGGTCCCGGAGCGCAAGGCATTCGGCCGCGGCCAGAAGACGCGGGACCACGGCTCAGCCGTAGGCGTTGATGTCTGTTTCGATGCCGGGCCAGTCCATACCTCTTATGATCGCCTGTCGGGGTCGGTCCGGCTCTGATTGGGGCACCGAGCCGCGACCCCGGGATGTCATGGCAGGGGTAGAGTTGCTACCAAGATCAGAACAACGTCATGGCGATCATCCCACCTTCCGCATCCAAAAGCGTCCCACGATGCCAAGAACCAACGGCGGCGTTGAGGGAGTACGGTTCCCAAGATGACGCTGCCAGACTGCATGCTGTCTGATGGGTCAGGCGCAAGCGGCGCGGCGTAGCCTAATGGGCGCGGTGTCGCATGGGCGGGCAGCGCTTTGGACTTGTTCGGGCGGCGCCGGTTCCCGGCGAGCGGGTCAGGCGGCGCGGAAAGTGGTTCCGTTGCTTTGTGTGCCTCCCGTTCTTCAGCAGCGGTCCGTTGGGTCTTTTACAACGGTGCATATTACAGGGCCGTTCTTCTCCGGAGCTCGGCCCAATCCCAACCTCTTGGTAAGCGCACGCTCGATAGCGACGTTTCCAGGCTGTCGGCCGGGAGAGTGGTTGAGACGGAACCAGGGACGGCGGTGAGGCTGTCGTTGCGGTTGTGGTTGGCGGGGCCTCTAGCGTCTCCGGTTAGTCTGGTCATTGTAAAATCCGTTTGTTCGCTCGCCGCCGCACCCGCTGCCCGAACAGAAACCCGCCAATCGCTCCGCAACCGGCGTTTGTTCTGCTGCTGTGTGGCCAGCATGGCGGACATCGCCGCTAGGCATTCACTTCTTGGATGGTGCCACATTCGGGCATTAGTTAACAGTCCCAGAGGTGCCGGTACGGTACCAGCGCGCGCGGCGGAACCGCCAGGCGAGCACTATGGCTTGCGCACATGGTTGGAGCGGGGCGCGGACCGCTGCGTTGCCCGCTTTGGCCGCGGAGTTTACACCATGTCGAGCTGTCTATGAGGCATGCTGAACCAATGCCCATGAAGCCACCAACTACCCATCCAGCCAGCCAACAAGCTAGGCCGGGAACCCAGCCGGAGATCGCCCGCACGCTTGAGCCACTGCCTCCACCGCAACCGGAGGCGCACGCACGGACGGCGCCCAATGCGCCATCCACGCTGGTAGGCATCGCGTCTGCGGGCACGGGCACGCCATAATTGTACTGGTTGAACGCTGCTCCTGCCGCATCCACGCGCACGCCTGGGGAGCCGTGAAAAGGTGCCTATTACGCCTTGATTGTAGATGAGCAGTGGCTACGTGGATGGTAGTTAGGACCAGCACGGCTGCTAAACTGGGATAGGGCCGCCTAGTCCCGGCCTCATGAACCGGGAAGAACGTAGGAGTCCCTTGACCTGTGGCGGCCAATTTTCTAGATCAAGGGGATCGCTGAATGGAGCGATTGCCGTGAACGATCGGACACAACCATCACCATCAGTGGACCGGGAAGAAGCCCGGCTCGTTTCAATTCTTGTCGCTTGCACGGACAAGGTGACTGCTGCCCTCCAGGCGCTCTCCGATCCCTCCCATAGCATGCTCATGCCGGAATATACGAAGCTTCAGAATGATCTCGAAATGGCCCGCGCTGAGTGGGCGAAGGCAGCGGCGGTGTTGAGGGAACATCGAGAACGTTGCCGCGATCAGGCAGCGGACAATTCAAAGTAGCCGACTCTGCTGAGCGCGTGGGACCGTCAAGTGACCCCACGAGTTTCAAGGCCTGTTCCAGCATAGTCCTGCCGCATTTCCTTGCGGGCAACCAGTTCCGCAAAGCCTCTTTCGCCGAATTTCTCTGGTCGCCTCGTACCCACCCATCTCCGGCATCTGGCAGTCCATCAGAATGAGGTCGTAAGGCGCAAGCTGGGACATTTCCACCGCTTCAACACCGTTGGCAGCGACGTCCGCGCGCAGGCCGAGCCGTTCCACCATCCGGCAAGCGACCTTCTGGTTGACAATATTGTCTTCCGCCACCATAACCCGCATGCGACTGGACGTGAAAATCGGCCCGATAACCAGTTTCCCCGGCGCGCTGGCCACTCTGGTAGGGAGGTCGGCTGAAACACCCGAAGTCGCGAACGCGAGGAGCCTGGTATCGCCAGTGGCGCCTCGTCAGTATCGATGGCAGCACCTTGGATACAGCCGATACGGCGGAAAACGAGAAGGCCTTGGGCCGATCCGAGTCCGGTCGCGGATCCAGCGCTTTTCCCAAGATCCGTTTTGTCGCTTTATTAGAGAGCGGCACGCACGTTTTGTGCCGCGCCCGCATAGGCCCGTACCGTACTCACGAGATAGACCTGGCGCGGGAGGTGTTGCCTGCCCTGCAGAAAGGCATGCCTTCGAGCGCGGTTGGTATCAGCGAAATCGCGCGACGGCTGATAACCGGCACTTCTCAGTCCACTGCCCTTCCTCAAATGGCCGCCTGCTCCAGGGTGTTGAGGATCTGCGCCTGCAGGGGCGCGGCGAACTTCCAGATCTCCTGAATTTCGGCCGGGGGCGAGCGACATCATCGCGCCGAAGGCGCAGTCGGCTGTCCGATCATCCTTGGCGTATTGTGGTTGAGAATGGAGGCGGCATGACAGCAGATCGACCTACCGAGGGCCTTCGCGTGCGGCGGTGCTTTGACCCCACGTGCAACACTTTTCAATATCTGTGCGAGTTGTGATCGAGGGCAACGTTATTGCAGCGATACCTGCCGGGAGCGAATACGGCAACAGCAAGTGCCGGCATCTGGCCGCCGCTGCTAAACCTCCGCGGCAGGCAGGCTAAATCACAGACAGCGCCAACAATCCTATCGGCACCGTCAATGCCAGGCCCGCGTGACACATCAGGGTCTTGCTTCGATCACAACCTCGCAGCAGACTCAACCGACCAGCCTCTCCCGATGTGGCGTTTGCGGTCACGAGAATCGTTGGACCAACCCGTTCGACGGGGCTTACGCGCCGTAGACGGAACGCCCGGTATAAACGCCGGTCGGCAAAGCGTCAAAATGTCTACGGTAGCGCCTTCGGGGACCATTACAAGCGCGGTGCGCTGGCCGATCCACATAGTCGATTCCAAGAATGCTGGCGGTTAGCTGCCTAAGATTTTCTGTCTTAATGGGTCTATGAATGTTTGTTTAATTGGGCGGCGTGCGCACTCGCAAGAATACCGCCTTTATGCTTGCAGGCGCGCGGTGCGCGTTTCGTCCCTGAGCAAAACTGCTCAGACAGAGAAGTTTATTTTACGTATATTATATTTGAATTTCTATTTATTTTAAGATGACAACGTAGATTAGGAACACGGGACGATGCATGAACTGAGCATGGAGCAGCAACTTGCCAGCAGCCGGGCAGCGGGGGGCGCTGTCGCGGAAGGCGAGGCGAAGTTCCGTGCACTCATGGAATCCGCTTCGCAGGCCATCGTCGCTGTCAACCACAAAGGCCTTATCGAGCTGGTTAACCACAAAGTCGAAGAGCTCTTCGGCTACACGGACGACGAGTTGATCGGGCACAGCCTGGAAATGCTGCTTCCCGAAGCACTCCGCGAACGGCATGCGAGGCACCGCAAAGATTACTTCTCGCGGCCCAAAGTGCGGCCCATGGGCATCGGCCTGAACCTGGCCGGACGGCGGAAGAACGGTCAGGAATTCCCCATTGAGATCAGCCTTAATTACGTTGAGGTTGGCGGGCACTCCCTGGCAATCAGCTTCATCACGGACATTAGTACACGCATCCGGCTGGAGCAGGAGATCCGGCAATCGCAGAAGATGGAAGCCGTCGGGCAACTGGCGGGAGGCGTGGCACACGATTTCAATAACCTACTCACCGTGATTCAGGGCTATAGCGCCATGGTTCTGGCCGGCTTGAAGCCGGATGACACATTTCGGGAGCCGCTCGAAGAAATCGAAAAGGCGGCCGCTAGGGCCGCTGCCCTCACGCGCCAACTGTTGACGTTCAGCCACCGTCAAGTGGTCGTGCCGAGGGTCCTAAACCTCAACACTGTGATTAACGAGATCGACAAAATGCTGCGACGGGTCATCAGTGAGGATATCGAGCTGACCTTGGCGTTAGGTGAGCAGGTAGATGACATCCGAGCCGATCCGGGACTGATCGAGCAGATCGTCATGAATCTGGCGATTAACGCGGGAGACGCGATGCCGGAAGGCGGCAAGTTGATCATTGAGGCCGCGAATCTGTTCCTGGACAAGGAATATGCCGGCGCCCATCTGGCAACCAAGGCGGGACCTCACGTCATGTTGGCAGTGACCGATACCGGAACCGGAATGAGCGCCGAGGTACGCACCCATATCTTCGAGCCGTTTTTTACCACCAAACCACAGGGCAAAGGCACTGGCTTGGGTCTGGCAACCGTACTCGGAATCGTCAAGCAATTGGAAGGAACAATCTGGGTCTACAGCGAGCCTGGAAAGGGCACGACATTCAAGATCTTGTTCCCAGCCGTAGAGGCAGGGGCCAAGCCAGAACAAGAGGTTCCGAAAAAACAAATTTGCTTAGGAGGGCAGGAGACAGTCCTGCTGGTGGAGGACGAGGACGGAGTACGAAACTTCGTTCGCGCCATGCTGGAAAAGCAGGGATACACCGTGCTTGTGGCCGCCGACACCGAAGAAGCCCTATCCCTGGGAGCCAACAGCCCGGATCGAATCGACCTGCTGTTGACCGACGTGATTATGCCGCGTATGAACGGTCCGGAACTCGCAGAGCGCATATCCAAGCTCAGGCCCGGACTCATCGTGCTGTTCATGTCCGGCTACACAGACCGGACAATCCGGTTGCACGACCAGTTTGGCGACGGAGCGAACTTCATTCAGAAGCCCTTCACCACGAATTCACTGGCTCAAAAAGTGAGAGAACTGCTGAGCAAATCTGGTTCCGGAGCATTTCGTTGAGCTGCTCGTTCGTGGTGTCCGGCTGCATAGTAGCTTCAACCGCGACGATCCGATTATCCGCCAACCAGGGCAGCACCGAAGGGAATTCGACAAGATCTGAAAAGTGCTGAACTACCAAGACGGCGGATTCATAACCTTCGGCACACGCACATCGCTACTGCATGCCCTTGGAGTACCGCTGAAGACGATTTCCGAGATTGTTAGGCGTTCAGACCTACGGCTCGCGAACAGCGTCTACTGGCACGCTTGACGCGCGTACTTACGCCAGCCCGAAAGGCAAGGAGGCTTATGAGTTGGGGCCTCTGCCCCCAAACCCCCGGGATTTAGCGCATTATCGCCAGGATTGCTCTGAGCGAGCTGCGCTCGCCCGCGCCCGCGCCGAATCCCGGCCGCTGAGTGCTGGCTGTGGTTCGGGCGGTCAAAGCTCAACCCTTTTGCTGTTGTTTTAGGCCTAACCGGCGCGCATGATGGCATTTTGAATGGTTGCCCAGGTGAAGGATGTCAGTGCCGGAATAAAACGCCCGCATTTCTGCCGGTTTTGACGACGGCAGCAGTGGCCTCCGGCAGACGGCTGGCTCGTCTTTCCTGTTGACCTCAAGCGAAAACTGCCCCACCATTGAAGACGGTCGGCGAAGCGGAGGCGATTGCTGGAGAGCACCGCCAAGGAATACCCGGCTGGACTCATCGCGGACGATGGGTGGCTGTTCCAGTTGGGTCGGCCGCATACTGGCGGGTGGTGACGACGGGCAGCGAATAGGCGGTGCTGCCATTCGTAACGGAACAGGTCAGCAATGGCCGGCCGCGAGAGGTCCCAGGTGGCAATCAG
>Ga0209847_1000574_pt1 | contig 14538 bp, 11 predicted proteins | sample OrgsoiDNA_201060_FD_185808 | JGI IMG/M metagenome (GOLD analysis project Ga0209847, IMG submission 185808) | Permafrost soil microbial communities from the Arctic, to analyse light accelerated degradation of dissolved organic matter (DOM) -... | ecosystem: Environmental > Terrestrial > Soil >... | reverse complement strand
CGCTTATTGCCGACGGGAAATCCGATCGACAAGATGATGCTGGAGAGCGGTAAGGAAATAGAAGTTTCCTTGGTGGACGCGGCAAATCCGCTCGTCTTCGTCAAGGCCAACGACTTCAACATCGACGGAAGCGAATTGGTTGACCAGATCGATAGTAATAAACAGCTTCTTGACCTCGTCAAGGAAGCGCGGGGGAAAGCCGCAGTCCTTTTGGGGATGTGTAAGGACTGGACGAAGGCGGACCAGGAGGCGCCAGGGCTACCAATGTTGGCCTTCATAGCACCTTCCGACGATTATATGTCTCTGAATGGAAAGGTCATGCAGGCGTCGAGGATGGATGCACGTGTTCGAGTGATGTTTATGAACAAGCTGCACGAAAGTGTCCCAGGTACCGGCTCAATCTGTCTCGCGGCTGCATCACGAGTGAAAGGGTCTGTTGTTTACAACGCTTCGGCGAAACGTGACCCAGAAAGTTTCCTTATTGGGCATCCGTCCGGAATCACTCCGGCAAAGGTCAAATCGCACAAGACCGACGATAGCCCGTTCGTCGCTTTTGACGTGCTCGGTTTCAGTCGCACGGCGCGCCGGCTCATGGATTGTCACGCCTACTATCCATCAAGCCTGCTAGGCGGACTCAATGGTCAGACGCTGCGCTAGGGTTATTCATTCCCGCTCGACGCACTGCTTTGCAAACGTGGCCACCCAATCAGTAGACGCTAGGCGCGTTCGCCGGTTGTATTTGAGCGACGCACCTGCGCCCATAGTCGGCCAAAAATCTTAGTCAAATTGTTGAGAAGATGGTGCCGGAGGTGGAAGCCAAACGCCGCCTAAACGGGGTGCTTCTGCTTTCGTCCGTACACATCTCACATCCTTCCTACCACCTTGGAGTTGCTATGCCAACCTCGCAGAAATTGAAATCACCCGCTTTGAACTCGACGGATCATCGGATTTCGACCAATCACGCTGGTCACACGTCTAGTCAGGACGAAGTCTTCGCTATTGCTGCGCCCGACTCAACATCGGGAATGACACGAACAATCGCAGAGTTCGTTGCGCAAGCCAAGCTATCAGACATGCCTCCACATACGGTGTCACGTCTCCAGGATTTTGTTCTTGATTTCACCGGCGTCGCTGCCTACGCATGCCAATTTTCCGAAAGCAGTCCCGCAGTCTTCAAAGCAATCCGTCGCCTTGATATTCATGAAGACGGGCCGGCCACCGTGATAGGCGACACTCGTGGCTACACCGAAAGCTATGCCGCATTCCTCAATGGCTCGCATGCGCACTCATTAGAGTTCGACGACACAAATCGCTTCCAAACGGCGCATCCCGGGTCAGTTGTCGTTGCGGCAGCCTTGGCCGAGGCGGAGCGAATCGACGCTACCGGTGAGTCTTTATACGAGGCGCTTGCAGTTGGCTACGAGGTGGCTTGCCGAGTGGGTCAGGCTTTGGGCGTGGATACTTACTATCAAGGCTTTCATATGACTTCGGTAGCTGGAATATATGGGGCCGTGTCAGCAATTGCGAGACTGCGCTCGCTATCTCCGGAAGTGATAGATAATGCCTTTGGACTCGCTCTGAGCCAAACGTCCGGGAGCCTTGAATATTTGGTCAACGGTGCCTGGAATAAGCGGCTCCACCCAGGGTTCGCAGCATCCAGCGCCATTCTTTGCGTAACCCTAGCAGAAGAGGGCGTCCTTGGTGCGGCGAAAGCCTTTGAAGGTCCCTATGGCCTACTTCACGCATTCACCCCCAAGCCACACCCGGCAGCCCTTACCGATCGACTTGGCACAAAGTGGATCATGCTGGAAACCGCGATAAAGCCGCATCCCTCCTGCCGTCTAACGCACGGGGCAATTGACGCGACGCTTCTGCTGAGAGAGCAAGTGCCGGAGCAGGACCGTTCTACAGCACAGCTAAACGTTAGAATATCTCCATTCTCAGAAAAAATCGTAGGAGGTGACGCACCAAACAAAACAGAACCTGAGACCGTTGTTGACGCACAATTTAGTGTTTACTTCCAGGTTGCCACTGTTCTTCTGGATGGGTCGATGACACTCGAATCATATAAAGATCTGAAAAATCCCCGAACTCTGTCGCTCATGAGGCGAATCGCTGTGATGGGGGACGACGATATCCCTAATGGTGGGGCGAGTGTGGAAATCAAGGCTGGAGGAAAGACATATAGTGCCATTGTGAAAGTGCCTCTCGGCGAGCCAGAGAACTGGATTGGACAGGACAAGCTAAGAGCAAAATTTTTGTTTCTTGCCAGCAAGGTATTCGGCCAAGAGCACGCCGTACGTCTCGCGGATGCGATCTACGGCTTAGGACTGGGGGGGTCTGTGCGGGCCATCATGCGACTGGCTCGGCGGCACCCAGCTTAAATGCAGCGCCTAACTTCTCAGAAAATTCTTGAAAAGTCAGTAAGTCGCTAGAAGGGGTACTTGCCGACGCCGTTGTTCGTAATTCCTTATGGAACAACTTTCGGCCGTATCGGCGACAATCGAAGCTTGGTCGCCGCGATCGCGGCCGATGGGTAAAATTGCGCTTTGGAAGAGGAAACGGAGCGGCCCTTGACGCGGCAGACGATGACCCGGTTGGCATCTCAGTCCTTTCAGAAGGTTAGGCAGTAGGTCGCAATTTGCGGAGCGTTTGAGGATCCCCGTAGGGTTGGGGATGAGCACGAGTACTTCGCACATTGATTGACCGACACAGCGAACCTTACTGCAGTGGTCTCAGGAAGGTTCGCTGTGTGGATGAGTGCACCGGCGCAAAGTTGCATTAATTTCGCTTTTTGTGACACAGTTCGTGCAACGCACTCGCATCCATAGCTTACCAAACTTAACTATTCGCTGATCTGCTGCCGAGCGCTTCAGCGCTCGGACGACTCTGTTTATTTTATTCGCGGTCTAAGAGGACAGCGATTTAAATAGCAAGTCAATGTCTATTTGCTCACTGATTGCTCGCGGTCGTCAGAACCTTAGCATAACCTGTCGGCACCTCCAGTTTGGAGGGAGCCGCGGCGTCAAGGTTAGCTTTTAGCCCATGCCGACGCCATTGCCGCGGCGAAGTCCCGATAGGATCTCGGCTGCCGTCCGAGCAATGTAGCCAAGCGATCGACCTCTGCTTTCGAAGCGACTGCCCCGTCCTGTTGATATCTGGCCATCATAAGGCGCATGTCGTAAGCGAGCCAGCTTGGGGCGGCTGACCGGAGGCGCTGCTCAAGAACATTGAGATCATCGCCGCCGTAGCGCACAGGACGTCCCAACGCCTCAGCCCAGATCGATGCCACCGTTTGCGCATCGATCACGTCAGGCCCGACGAGCTCAAAGGTCTCACGCGGTAACGGTTCAGCGGCATGCTCGCGGCGCAGGAGTTCCAGGGCGGCTGCCTCGCCTATGTCGCGGACATCGACCATGGAAATGCCTTTTGCGCCGATTGGCATGCCATACACGCCATGTGTGAGCAGGGGGTCCTTCTGCCGGACATCGTTCTGGATGAAATACGCGGGGCGCAGCACGGTCGCCGGAATATCCAAGTGTTCGATCATGCGTTCGACAGTATATTTGCCGGTGAAGTGGGGCACATCCACATACTCGGCTCCTTTGAATACGGAGAGATAAACCACGCCCTTCACGTCTTCTTCCCGCGCGATGCTCAGTGTTTGCAGCGCCTGGGTCAGTTCGTCCGGCGCATTGGGGGCCAGCAGAAACAGCGTGCTGACGCCTTTCATCGCTTGACGTACGGCGTCGATGTCGGACAAATCCCCCTTGACCGCGGTAACACCTGCCGGGAATTGCGCTTTTTCCGGGGCACGGGTGAGCGCTCGTAGCTCGACATCGCTATCTTTCAGATGCTCGAGAATTTGCTTGCCGATAGAGCCTGTGCTGCCAGTGATGAGGATTGTCATGACTTTCTCCTTGAGGTGAATGGGCTGTGTGTCAGCCCGTAAGACACACAATAAACGTTCCGCATTGGGGCTGAAAGTGCCAAAATCCATACACCTCGTCTCGATAATGGAACGATCATGGATCTCACGTCGCTCGCCGATTTCAACGCGGTCGCACTTTACGGTGGCTTTGGACTTGCCAGTCGCGCGCTTGACCGTCCCAAGGCGACGTTGTCGCGGCGCGTTGCCGAGTTGGAGGATAGCCTTGGCGTAAGGCTGATCGAGCGCGGCTTACACAGGCTGCGCTTGACGGAAGAGGGACTTGTTCTTCATGAGCGTACGCGAGGCCTCATGGCAGAGATTCAGGAGGCTGGCGAAGTGATTGCATCAAGAGCGCCGGTTCCGCGCGGGCGGTTGCGCATCAGTGCCCCGATCGTTTTTGCGCACGTGGTGCTGTGTCCTATCGCAGCACGCTTCGCGCTTGCTTACCCGCAGGTCGAACTCGAAATCATTGCCGAGGATCGCGTAGTGGATCCGGTGGACGACGGCTACGACCTCGTCGTTCGGATTGATCCGCCGCATGATGAACGGCTGATGGGGAGGCGCATCCTAGGTGATCAGCGGGTCATAGTTGCGGCTCCTACGATGTCGCTACCTTCTGCATCGAAATTCGACACGGAAGGTCTCGCCGTACCGGCTGTTGTCTTTTCGTTGGCGTCTGGCGCGCCGTGGAACATGCGCATGAGAGACGGCAGTGCGAGAACGCTCAAGCCAATACCAGTGCTTCGCCTGTCGTCGTATTTGATGGTCCGCGACGCTGTTTTGGAAGGGGTGGGTGTGGCACTCTTGCCTAGGCTGCTGGTCGAACGGGATGTATCGTCGGGGAGATTGATTTGCTGGGGGGAGTCTGGCTCGCCAGTAGAGATATGGGCTCTTTATAATTCGCGTCGCCTGCTCAGCGTGAAGGTCCGGGCATTTCTGGACATGCTGAAGGATCTGCCCGGGCGATCGCGAGAAAATGCGGTGAGGTAGGTCGGTAGGGTTCGTAGAGGAACCGTCATTATCTTCGCGCGCAAAGGCAAAGCCAACCCTACGGCAGGCGGAATTAACCGTTACCAGCACTGTCGGATAAAGCGATCGTCGCAAAGCATAACGGACTGATTCATCGCGTTTTTCCAGTCGTGCGCTGAGCGCTCCCAAAATCGCGGTGATGTTTTGTAACGGTAGCTAAATCAGCTTGATGGTGGCTTCGTTGCTGGGGAGGTGCTTAACTTGATCGGCAATCGGTCGAGCCGGGCACTGAAGGTCTTCAAGGGTGTCTCCTGCCCAGCTTTTCGTTCTCGTAGCGTTGCTATCAAGTTGCGCAATCAGCCAGAATTGGCTCCGCTTCGAAAGCGTCTCTCCATGACGCGTCGATACGACTAACTTGGCGCTCCTCTTCCATAGTTCTCTGGGAACAGAGACACGCGTTCGTTGTGGCTGCCGTGACACCATTGCCCACGTTCAATATGCCTGGATCCAAAGTGCGAAAGTGGCCGATATTGCTCGGTTAAGCTTCCAAGGCAAATCGCTCATTTCGCCAAGCATCTTTCGCTCGGCGAATGAGTTCAATACAGGCACGAGTGATTGGGACTTGTTGGGTTGAAGGGCCATTGCGGGTCCGACAAGAGACTTCGTTGGTGTCCTTACAACAAATTACGATCTGACTGATCGCGATCGTGCCACTGAAATGCGAATACGATTATTTTTGCCCACTCAAATCGGGGAAGGACCGATTTGTACTGCCTCATTTCTACGCATTGATCACCTCCAATGGTTTCGCTGAAGTCAGCGGGCCGAATAAGCCGATTGCGACCGCAACCGTGAGCCAGCACGCCGCGATATAGAGGAACACACTTCGATACCCGAGGCCCGCGTAGATGCTGCCAATCAGAAGCGGACCGAACACGTTTGCAAGCCGTCCAATGCCGTACACAAGGCCATGCCCCGATGATCTGAGGCTGGTCGGAAACAGCTCAGGCGTATAAGCATATACAGCCGCTACAAAGCTTTGAATGCAGATGACGACGAGCGCTCCGAAAACGAGAATGAGCGCGGGCTCAAACGTCAAGCCGTACAACATGCCAAACACTGCGATTGCCACGCTTGCAACGGTCATGAACCATTTTCGGTCGAAGCGTTCCACCAATCTCGACGCGAGCAGCGACCCCAAGGGATTACAGGCGGCTATTACGCAGGTAAAGGTCAGCGATTTGACGATAGAAAACCCGTGGTCGACCAGCAGCGTCGGGACCCAGGCGAGGAATCCATAGGCGCCGATCGTCTGGAATATCCACACAACGATCAGCAATGCCGTTTTGCCGCGTTGTCCCTTCGAAAAAAGGTCGACGTATTTCGTGCTTGCTTGTTCATTTTCCAATTCGGCACTGAAAGTCGGTGGCTCGAGCGTTCCTGTTTCTTGTAAGGCGATCTGCTCCATGACATCGACCGCACTTCGCGCTTCGGCGTGACGCGCAAGCATCTGATACCAGCGTGGCGACTCGGGAAGCTTGATCAGATAGCAGAGAGAAACGGCGCCCAGGCTGCCCCAGACAAAAACGCATCGCCAGCCCCAAGGCGCAAGCGGAATGACGACCCGTGCCACTAACGCGGTCGCAGGGATCCCGATCAGACCGATGGTGAGAATGGATGCCAGATACTTGCCACGCACCCTTGCTGGAAACATTTCGCTGATATACGTATTCGCGATCACCGTCATCGCGCCGATGCCGATGCCCGTCATGACCCGCAGGACAACGAGGCTCGCGGTATCCCAGGCGAACGCGTTCAGCAACGAAGCGGTCGTGTAGATCAGAATGAAAATGGCAAGGCCGCGTTTGCGTCCCACGAGGTCGGCAATCCGACCTCCCAGAATGCCGCCCAGAAACATACCGCCGAATCCTGCCGAAGTGATGATCGCCACGATGTGGACGCTGATGTGCCATTGCTGCATCAGGCTTGGCGCTGCGAAAGCAAAGGTGCTGACGTCGCCGAGTTCGAAAAAGTAAGCGAAGGCAAGCGCGATGATGGCCTTGCGGTGTATCGACGTAATCGGCAAGCGGTCAAGCCGCGCGCTGACACTGTTCATTATGATTGTCTCCAATATTGTTTTTTGGCGCAGCATTCCAACGGCTCGTTTCAAACGAAGCGTTGATTACCTGCAACCAGGGCACAGTTGTCGCCGCATCGCTAAACGCGGAGGACGGCATTGACCGGTTCGACATCCGATAGTTCGTCAAAGGCCAAGGCGAGTTCGATTAGCCGGTTCTGCGATGCACCAGGCAGCAATGCCGCCACGTTATTGCGAAACTTGTCTTCTATCTCTGCCGCGCGGACATCATTTTCCGGACTGCCGCGTCTCGCGAGAATGCGGCGCGTATGCACGGTCCCGTCCGTCGTCGTCACCGACAGATCGCACCCGTGGCGGTATGCGGATCCCATCGATTCAATCTCGGGATCTTCGAACGCCTCGATCCGCCGGATGAAGGCGAGCACGTCCGGGTCCGCAAGCCGATCCGGCGCGTAGTCGGCAGCGGAAACGTTTCTCCGGATTGCCATGACAGCGAGGCCGTAGTACAGATTCATCTGCGCGGCGGTCACGCCGTGGGGAACATATGGCCAAGCGGTGTGAACGTAGGTCATGTGCCCGCACCCAACTTTGATCGACGCAATCCTGGTCGAATCGATTGATTCTTCCAGCAAGATCGACTGCAACGCGTCGAGTGCCGTATGAATACTCGTTACGTTCGGATACATCTTGAAGCCGACTTTTCCCGCTTCCCAAGAACTGCCGAGGTCGCTCGTCAGTTTCGAGAGGTCATAGTGGGTCGAAAAGGAGCTCAGAAAGCCGCCGTAGTCCGCTTCGAGTACATTCAGTATGCCGGTAAAGCCGGCTTTCGCGAGCATCGCTGCGTAGACGCCGCTTTGCGCTGCCTTGCCTGCGTGCAGGCGCTTGACCATGGCGCCTTCTTGGGCCGCCATCAGGCCCGCGCCCATCGACCCGGCAATACCGAGGCAATTCTGCATTTGCGCGGCGTCCAGGCCGAGCATCTTTCCGGCGGTCGTGGCTGCCACAAACGCACCCGACGTCCCTTGCGGATGAAACCCTTTGAGGAACAGCGACGTCGTAGCGGCGTTTCCAACTCGCGTTCCGACTTCATAGCCGGCAATGATCGCAGTCAACACTTCGCGCCCTCTCGCGACGATTCCCAGCGCGCGACCGGATTCGGCTAGCGCAAGCGCAATCGGGACTGCCAGCGAGTTCGGATGCAGTACAGATTCCTTATGAATATCGTCCATTTCGAACGCGTGTCCTGCAGTGCAATTAACCAGTACGGCTTGTGAGACGGATGTCTTGTCACGGCCGCCCCACAGTGACGCCGATCCGTTTCCGCCCTCAGCCACTACCATGTCCCTGACCATCCTGGTCCAGGGAAGGGCTGAGCCATGCAGGCAGACGCCGAGGCCATCGAGAACATGCAGCTTGATTCGTGAGGTCACGCTGTGAGGGATATCTGAAAATCGGAGATTCGCGGCAAATTGTGCGAGCGTTGCAGTCGAGGAAGACGAAGGGGTCACGTTATCAGTCATAGTGGTTGTCTGTTCTTTGAGTGGCGCTCATTTGGTTGGACGCGTGTTTTCAGTTTGAAAAGGGATTGGGGGACCGCGTGTGGCTGGCCAAAGGTTGCAGGGCGTTGAAAACAGTCTAGGAGTGAGTACAATGTCTGTCCAATATATTGAAAGCACATTGTGGATACCTTTAAAGTATGGAGCTACGTCATCTGCGGTACTTTTTAGTGGTTGCAGAAGAGCTGCATTTCACGCGGGCCGCGCACCGGATCGGCATCGCGCAACCGCCGCTCACTCAGCAGATCAAGGCCTTGGAGAAAGAGTTAGGAGTCCGGCTCTTTGACCGAGCGCCGGGTAAAGTCACGCTGACAGCCGCCGGTGAGATATTTTTTTCAGAGTCCCGCGCCATCCTAGAAAGCGTCGACAAAGCGATCACGCGGACTCGGCTATACGCGCAAGGCCTTGCAGGGCAAATCTGCGTGGGATTTACCGAGTCGGCTTCATTCAATCCGGCCGTCACAGGTTCGCTAAATCGCTTTAGGGAATTCTATCCGGATGTTGAGTTGAGGCTTGAAGAGAACCGGTCGGCGCAACTGATCGACGCGTTGCGACAGGGACGCATCGACGCCGCGTTTGTCCGCCTCCCGATTGATGCCGGCGAAGACATTCGCTTCGACCTGATTTCGAATGAACCGATGGTGCTAGCGGTCAACCGTAATCATCGCCTGGCCTCGAGAACAAGTCTTTCGTTAAGCAGCCTGAAGGATGAGCAGTTCATCCTGTATCCGCGCACAACACGCCTTGGATTGACCGAATCAATCATCCTTGCGTGTCAGAAATGTGGCTTTGCTCCAAACGTCGTTCAGCACGCCCCCCAGATCTCGTCGACCATCAATTTGGTGGCTAGCTCGCTCGGCGTAACGATAGTTCCGCAATGTATGAGTACCAGCAGGCCCGATGCTGTCCGTTATTTGGCACTCAAAGGAGCAGACTTGCGCGCTAGCCTGGGCATCGCTTATCGATTAGAAGACAGTTCATCGACGCTCCGAAATCTTGTGGCAATAATTTTCGAGAACAGGGAACTGTAGCCTTGCGTATCCTCGATTCGCTAGAAACGCAAAACGCTGAGGTAGCGATCGCAGGCCGGCCTTCACCGAATTTCTCTCACGGCTCATTCACGACAAGGACGGCCGAAGCGACGACAAGAAGCTCAGCCTGCAAATGCGACGCGCCAACTTCCGCAGCCAAAGACGCTGGAAGGATTCGACTCGTTCGGCTGCCAGGCTTGAATTGAGCCACCGTCCAAGACCTTCGAACATGCAGATTCATTGACAGAAAGTGGCCGTTCTGATCGCCGGCTCCTGTGCGACTGGCAAGAGCCAGATATCTGTAGCGGTGCGGCGTTGACCCTGAGAAGCAGATCTTAGCGCTGGAGGATGTCTCGAAGAAGTGATCGCGGGTCGGCTCCGCATCTCGCATTTGAGTCTGACTGACGGGGGATGCGGAACGAGACAAGCCCGATGGCCTTGCCCGGCCGATGCCCGCAACGGCCGACTCCCACTAATGTGGATCGCGCTTGCACCGGCTTTGATCAGCGCCTTCACGGTGCGCTCGATGTTGAATGCTCACGTGCTGAAGCCTTCGTCGACGTCGACGAGGGAGCGCAGCTTGCACACGTCGGTGATGCGGCGCATATCAATGTCCGAATGAACGGGGCCATGCTCTGAGCCGTTGGTTTAATCCATCTCGAGCTTAATCCTCGCATCGCTGGGGCGCGGCAGGTCCATGCATGATGTGTCTAGTGGAACGTCTAGTCGCGACTCGTAGATCGAAATAAATCTGTCACAAGTTCGCTAGTAAATCTGTCAATTCGCCTAAATGCAGCACCGGCGGCGAGAAAAATCACGAGAATTCAACAGGTTGTCGGACGCGAATTAAAAGTGTCACCGCCTCATGGCGCGTAAGTCGTCAGCCGGCGACCGTGGACGCTGCTCAGGACGAGGGACGTCCATATTGTCGTCCGAGCGAACACGCAATCGATGACTGATGGCAGCGCGGTCCCGCCTGCGCATCGCCGGGGTTGTCGAAAGTAGCGAAAGGCGCCCGTAGCTGAAGTGCGAGTGGCACGAGACGCATCGGAACGGTGCTTCGACGAGGCTGGCGTTGACGATGTAGGGCGTCTCTTCCCCACAGTGCAGGCATCGCGTTTCGAGCGATTGCCGATGCGCAGGACAACGGTCTTCATCGTTGAGTTGATACAGCACACTGTGGTAGCCATGTGCCGCGCACTGTCGGCAATACCGGAAAGCGGGGTGGTAGCGACCAGGGACCGCCGCGTCGAGCAGCGATGCGTGCAGCACGTTCTCGGGCAGGCGCAACAGACGACGAAGGCGCATGAGGTTGACGACCTCGCGCACAGGAGCCACGCCTACAGACGGGTCAATATCGGGGTCTATCAGTTGAACGAGGAAATCGGCAGCGAGTGCGTTTGCACAGCCGAACTTCCACAGAATCGAGACCAGTGATTCTCCCGGTACTAGCCATTTGAGATTGAAGACGCTCCCGAGCGCCAGACGGAGTTCGCGCTCGTCAAACGCCAGAATCGGGAAACGAGGCGGCTTAAGCGCCGCCGGGTTACGCCGTCGCAAGCACGCGTCCGGTGGCATGTCGAGACTGAACGTAACCGCAGTGACGTACCGAGTGAGTCCACAAAGCCGCGTCGGGGCAGTAGCCTGGTGCGTCCTTGAGCTCGCTGTCCTTGAGCACGATCTCGACAGCGCGTGCGAATGATTCCATGGGCAAGTCCAGGATCCCTGGCAAGCTCGCCTTGTGGTGTGCGGCCTCGAACGCCTGCCACAGAACGGCGGCGTCGCTGGTCAGTCGATAGCCGGCGTCGAAGGACTGAGGCACATAGAAGCGCGTGAAGCTCCAGGGGGTCCGCTCGGGATAGGCGGTCTGGTCGTAACCATTAAGGCACGTTGCGACATCCTCGGCGTTGCGGATGCCGGAGAAGGCAAGTTCTTCGACCATGAGACGCGCGACGATCTGCGTTTTGTGCGCAACCTGGAGTGCCGTCTTCTGTGCAAGCAGTTCCTCCTGTCCAACGAGAAACGTGAAAAGTTTGATTTGCTGACGATCGAGCGCGTCGTGCACGTCCCGCAGCCATTCGTACTCGTGGTCATTCAGTCTCTGCGCCTCGTCGCAGAACAGGATCACGGTGCCACTTCCGGCCCTGGCGGCAGCCTCGCGAATGCGCAACGAGAGTCGCGTTCGTTTGGTCGACGTTGTGCCGGCATTCGGACAAGTGTCGCCGACCGCCTCAAGCAGCGTTGCGAAGAACGGGCCCTCGGCGTGCCGCGGCTTGTGCTCGCACTGCGCATGGTACGTGGTGATCTTCGGGTATTCGCGTGCGAGTAGAAGCCGCACGTATTCGATGGCGCGGGTCTTGCCAAGCCGCGACGGGCCATAGATGAGCGCACCCATGATCCGGTAGCGCAGACAGCGCGTGACGAGTTCGTAGAAGCCTTCGATTGCGGGTGTGGCGAGACGGTAATTGCCGGTGACGAGTGGATGCAGCGATGGATCGACCGGACGCGGTATCTTAAGCGACATGACACACTCCCTAAAATGATGAAGTTAAAAGACTTGGCCAGTACCAATCGAGAGCTTTCGTGGACGCACCGGCGTGGGTGACGGAAGTGAGGCGAGCCCGTCGGTTTGCGATTGCGTCGATGATTGCGTGCGCGCTGTAACTGCAGTTTCGCTCTCGGCGGGACGGCTCGGCCCGAGCGGCGTGCGTACGGTCGATGCCGACGCCAGCGACTGCTTCGTACGGGCAAGATCGGTCGCCGCCTTGCGCGTCTTCTTCGCCTGTGTGAACTTCTCCTGAACGTAGGCTTCGATCGGATTCATGCCGGCGTCAGAGAATCGCTGGCGCTTGCCTGACTGTTTGCAGATCTCCTGACGTAGCTTGAGGTTGTGTGGCACCAACTGCCACGCGCCCTGAGCGTCAAGTACGCCCAACTCCGTGCCATCCGCGAGAAAGGCCCGCACGGAGCGGAGATCGTCCGCGTTCATGTAGATCAGCAGACGCTGGCCGATCAGATGCGTACTGGCAGCAAGCACACGGTTTGTGTAACGGACGCGGTAAAGGTTGATGTGCGGACGCACACCCTGCCCGATATAGGCCCGAACGCGGCACTGCCTTGCCGATTGCATCAGACAGAGCGTTCGGCGACGCTGTTCAGCGAGCCACGCCAGCAGCGTTTGCCTGCCACGCACGAAGTACTCCATGGCTTCCAGCGGCGTCGCGTTGTTGAGGCCGGTGTGGGGCGTACCGTTGTAACTTGAGATGGCGTACTCAACCAGTTCACCCAATTCGTCAAGGGAGACGTAGAGGCGCAGGTCGCCTTTAGGATCAGCGAGTGCCCGACGCAGGTCTCGTGGATGAGAACCGGTGTAGCCGGGTAACCGAGATGAGAGGCGACTGGCGATCGTGCCGAAGAACCGCTCGATATAAGGCCGTTCGTCGGGACTGTATTTCGGTCCGGCGTCAGCCACGCAGCCAACGAACTCGCATAGCGCCGTCAAGGTCTCATTCGCGAGATTTGCCTTCGCGTTGTCGAGCTTCATCCATTCCCAGGTTGCATACGCCAGTTCGGGTAGGCGCTCCGACGGAAAGCCGTCCTGCGTTCCACGGGCGAGGCCAGCTATCGTGAACGTCCGCGCGTGATGAGGTTCGAGCGCATTCTCGATTGTCTTGATGACGTCGTAGCGGCTGTATTCTCTGGCTAATGCGATGTGGTAACCGAGCACGGCGCGCGTACACACGTCTATGATTGCAAGGAGCCAAACCCTCTCCATCTCGAATTCGTGTGCAAAGCCGAGTGAATCGCGTACGACAACCTTGAGCCGGATGTCGAGCCGGTGGCCGTCGAATTCGACGACCTGATACGGACGCGTCGCTGCGGGCGTACCTGCTGCGTCGAGGCGAGGCAAGCCCTTGAGGTGCGGCGCTCCGGCCGAGCGGGCCGCCGTCCCGAACGTGCGCAACATCTCATCCTTTAAGCGTCGTGACAGCGAACGGAGTGCACGGTCGGCTGTGTTGAACGGATAGTCACCTGCCGTCAACCCTACCGACCGACATTGGTGCAGGAAGTCATCGTGTAGCGATTGCAGACCGCGCAGGCGAGTTCGTAAGTGACCGTCGGTATGTATCTGCTCAAGCAGTACCCTGCGACGTTTGACCTGAAGAAGCAGCCATCCTGCAAGCGCCGGATAGTGTTCAAAGAGTTGCGCCAGAGCGCCAGCGGCGCCTCGACTGCCGCGTTCGCCGTGCACCTGTACGTCGCGCACTCGCTCATAGTCTGCGATGCGCATGTAGCGGATAAGTCCCCGAAAGCCGAAAGGGCGCCCGTCAGGATGCTGTTCCTGCGCGCGTTCGAGCCAGCGGTACAGTTGACGGCGATTGATACCGGCGGACTTCTCAATTTCCCTGATCGATTCCCCGGCGACGTAGCGCAATATGGCCTGTTGGCGCTTCTCGAACATGTTCCGCGTCGCCTGGTCAAACTCGGTATAGGCGACAGTGGGCCAGGCGCTAACGTCGATCGCCTGCAGATCTGGTCTGCGGCGATTCATAAGGTTGCCTCCGTAGCCACGAATGGCGTGAGCAGGGACAGGGGTTGCGTTTGAAGCGCGTGTGAGCTGACCCGGCCGTCATGAAGCAGACCAAACAAGGCAGCGCGAACCAGAACAGGATCGGCGGACGAGAATTCCCGCTCGATATCGAGCAATCGTTGAGATTGCTTCAGGAAACGGGCGATCGTTCCGGACAGCGTTGACGGAATGAGACCGCGGTTGGTGACAAGGTAGGGGAGCATCCGCTGCCAGTTGTCGAGCCATACACGCGCAGCGGCTAGTTCAGCCGGCGCGACAAACCGGATCAGTAACTCGTTTTCCTCATCGTCGCAGGGGAATGCTGTAACAATCCATCAATTTCAGATTCTATGAGGATAACTAACTCTCGCAGATCGACGTAA
>Ga0209847_1000573_pt1 | contig 14539 bp, 8 predicted proteins | sample OrgsoiDNA_201060_FD_185808 | JGI IMG/M metagenome (GOLD analysis project Ga0209847, IMG submission 185808) | Permafrost soil microbial communities from the Arctic, to analyse light accelerated degradation of dissolved organic matter (DOM) -... | ecosystem: Environmental > Terrestrial > Soil >... | reverse complement strand
GCAAAATTCTTGAAGTTAGCAACACCAATCCAGAAACCACCGATCTGGCGGGCAAACCTCTGGCGGATCATTTGCTGGCTCCGACCAAAATCTACGTGAAATCGATTCTTAACCTGATCGAAAACGTCGAAGTTCACGGCATCGTTCACCTGACCGGTGGCGGCTTCTGGGAAAATATCCCCCGCGTCCTGCCAGACAACACGCAGGTGATCATCGATGAAGCGAGCTGGCAATGGCCGGACGTCTTTAGCTGGTTGCAAACCGCAGGCAACGTGAGCCGTCACGAAATGTACCGCACCTTCAACTGTGGCGTCGGTATGTTAGTGGCTCTGCCTGCTGAACTGGCAGACCAAGCGATCGCCCTGTTAAATGATCATGGCGAGAAAGCGTGGAAAATCGGCAGTATTAAGGCCTCGGATTCCGAAGAACGCGTTATCATCCAGTAAATTTGATCACAGACAGGTGTTGAGATGAAAAGGATCGTGGTGCTGGTATCGGGCGAAGGGAGTAACCTCCAGGCGCTGATTGATGCCAGCGAGCAAGGACGTATTTACGCGACGCTCAGCGCCGTCTTCAGTAATAAAGCCTCTGCGTTTGGGCTGGAGCGAGCGCAAACGGCGGGTATTCCCGCTCACGCGCTTGATGTGAAATCTTTTGCTGACCGTGCGGCGTTTGACGCCGCATTGGCCGACGCTATCGACGCGTATAATCCTGATCTGGTGGTTCTTGCCGGATACATGCGCATTCTCACCGCCGACTTCGTCCAGCGCTTTGCTGGCCGGATGCTCAATATCCACCCTTCCCTGCTGCCAAAATATCCCGGTTTACATACCCATCGTCAGGCGCTGGAAAATCAGGATGAAGCGCACGGTACCTCAGTGCATTTTGTCACTGAAGAGCTCGACGGCGGGCCGGTGATTTTGCAGGCCAAGGTGCCGGTTTTCAGTGACGACACCGAGCAGGAGCTGATTGAGCGCGTACAAACGCAAGAACACAGCATTTATCCGCTGGTGGTCAGTTGGTTTGTCGATGGCCGTTTGCAACTCAAAGACGGCAAAGCGTGGCTTGATGATAAACCGTTACCCGAACAGGGTTACGCAGCAGATTAAACTGACTGTAAACGATGATTCCACTACAAACCGGCCCTGTGCCGGTTTTTTGTTTTTGTTTTATTGACGTTTTTTTACAGGTTGCTCGCTATAATGGCTGCGTCTGTTCAGGTTTATGTATCTTTTTCTGTACCGACTCTCTTCAAAAAGATCTCAAAAAGCCAATCCTTCTGCCTTAACGTTGCCGTGGCGACGTCATGCAGAAACAGGATTTTTAGGAAAACTCATGATTAGCTCCACCCGCGTCCGATTGCGTCCCTTGGAAAAAGACGATCTGGCGTTTGTACACCGTCTCGATAACAACGCCAGCATTATGCGTTACTGGTTCGAAGAGCCGTATGAAGCCTTCGTTGAACTGACTGACCTTTATAACAAACATATTCATGACCAAAGCGAACGTCGTTTTATCATTGAATTTGAAGGTGGCCCGGTTGGGCTGGTTGAGTTGGTCGAGATTAATCACATCCACCGTCGGGCAGAATTTCAAATCATCATTGACCCTGCCCATCAAGGTAAAGGCTTTGCCGGTGACGCTGTGCGATTGGCCATGGACTACGCCTTCTCCGTTTTAAACCTCTACAAACTGTATTTAATCGTCGATAAAGAGAACCAGAAGGCGATCCATATTTACAACAAATTAGGGTTTGAACTGGAAGGTGAACTAAAGCAGGAATTCTTCGTTAACGGGGAATACCGCAGCGCCATCCGTATGTGTATTTTCCAGCCACAATTTTTGGCGAAGTACAAAACCAAACCTACCGAAGCCCAGCGCGTTGATCCTATCGGCGCAGGCGTGGTCTGAGAGGCTCAATACGCGCTTATTAGCGTCATTGGCTAACCTCACGGGCATTGCAGCACAACGCGCTGTAATGCCCTTTTAGTGAACCTATCCCGTTCTGCAGCCAGCATTTTTCCCTACGCTTTTACACATTTAACCGCCCTTTTACCCTGTATGAGTAAACCTCTGCTTTGTGTTGGACTTTCCTGTCAATCTTTCGCAATATTGTTAGTAGACACTAGGCCCCTCTCTCTCAAGATTTTCCCTCAGAGATATGTCGAGCATCCGTTGGATGTGAGCTGGAAATGGCGAGATTTTCCCAGTGATTCATGGCGAAAGCACTGAATAGTGGGCCATCAAGAATGGAGTAAACATGGGTCAGGAAAAGCTTTATATAGAAAAAGAACTGAGCTGGCTGTCCTTCAATGAGCGTGTATTGCAGGAAGCGGCAGACAAAAGCAATCCTCTGATCGAACGTATGCGTTTCTTGGGCATCTATTCCAATAATTTGGATGAGTTTTATAAAGTTCGTTTTGCCGACCTCAAGCGCCGGATTTTAATCAGTGAAGAACAAGGCTTTATTGGCGCCTCACGCCATCTGCTGAAGAAAATTCAGGCCAAAGTATTGCGCATTGATCAGGAGTTTGACGGTTTGTACAACGACCTCCTGCTGGAAATGGCCCGCAATCAAATCTTTTTGATTAATGAACGGCAGGTTTCTGAAAACCAACAGAACTGGCTGCGTCAGTACTTCAAACATCATCTGCGTCAGTTCATTACGCCGATCCTGATTAATCGCGATACCAATCTGGTGCAGTTCCTGAAAGATGACTACACCTATTTGGCGGTGGAAATTATTCGGGGTGAAGAGAAGCAGTACGCTTTGTTGGAGATCCCCTCTGACAAAGTCCCGCGCTTTGTTAATCTGCCCCCGGAAGCGCCACGCCGCCGTAAACCGATGATCCTACTCGATAACATTCTGCGTTATTGCCTGGACGATATTTTTAAAGGGTTTTTCGACTACGACACCCTTAACGCGTACTCGATGAAAATGACGCGTGACGCCGAGTACGATCTGGTGACGGAAATGGAATCGAGCCTGCTGGAACTGATGTCATCGAGCCTTAAACAGCGTCTGACTGCCGAGCCGGTGCGTTTTGTTTATCAGCGTGATATGCCCGATGAAATGGTGGAGTTACTGCGTGAAAAACTGGGCATCTCCAACTATGACTCGGTGATCCCCGGTGGCCGCTACCACAACTTCAAAGATTTCATCGGCTTCCCGAATGTCGGTAAAGCCAATCTGGTTAACCGCCCGTTGCCAAGATTGCGTCATTTGTTCTTTGACAAATTCCGCAATGGTTTCGAGGCGATTCGCCAACAGGATGTGCTGCTGTACTACCCGTATTACACCTTTGAGCACGTGCTGGAACTGCTGCGTCAGGCGGCGTTCGACCCTAACGTATTGTCCATCAAGATCAATATTTACCGCGTAGCAAAAGATTCGCGCATTATTGAAGCGATGATCCATGCCGCGCACAACGGCAAGAAAGTCACCGTGGTGGTCGAATTGCAGGCGCGTTTTGACGAAGAGGCCAATATTCACTGGGCCAAGCGTCTGACTGAAGCCGGCGTTCACGTTATTTTCTCCGCGCCGGGTCTGAAAATTCACGCCAAACTCTTTCTTATCTCGCGCCGTGAAGGCGATGAAATCATCCGCTATGCTCATATTGGGACCGGTAATTTCAACGAAAAAACCGCCCGTCTGTACACCGACTATTCGTTGCTAACCGCCGACAGCCGCATTACCAACGAAGTGCGTCGGGTGTTCAATTTCATCGAAAACCCTTACCGGCCGGTGACCTTCGAACATCTGATGGTGTCGCCGCAGAACTCGAGAAGCATGTTGTATGCGTTAATTGATCAAGAGATCGCCAACGTGCAGGCCGGAGGTAAAGGCGGTATCACGTTAAAAATCAATAACCTGGTCGATAAAGGCTTGATTGACCGTCTCTATGCCGCCTCCAACGTTGGGGTGAAAATCCGCTTGTTGATCCGCGGCATGTGCTCACTGGTGCCTAATTTACCGGGCGTCAGCGAAAACATTCAGGTCACCAGCATCGTTGACCGCTATTTAGAACATGACCGCGTTTATGTGTTTGAAAACAATGGCGAGAGTAAAGTCTTCCTGTCTTCAGCCGACTGGATGACGCGCAATATTGATTACCGTATCGAAGTCGCCGTCGCCCTGCTCGATCCTCAGCTCAGGCAACGCGTGCTCGACATCCTTGATCTGCTGTTCAACGACACGGTAAAGGCCAGATATATTGATAAAGATCTCAGTAATCGTTATGTTCCACGCGGAAATCGTCGTAAGGTGCGCGCGCAATCGGCCATCTACGAATACCTGAAAGCTTTTGAGCTTGAACATAATAAACAGCAATAAGATCAGGCCTGACACTTTGGAGCACCAAATATTATGCCCCTGAACAACACCATTAATGCCAAGCCGCAGGAAATTGCGGCTATCGACCTCGGCTCTAACAGCTTCCATATGGTGATAGCCCGCGTGGTCAATGGCGCGTTACAGGTGTTAGGCCGCCTGAAGCAGCGCGTTCATCTGGCTGACGGTCTCGACAGCAATAACATGCTGAGCGAAGAAGCCATCCAACGTGGGCTCGATTGTCTGGCGCTGTTTGCTGAGCGCTTGCAGGGTTTCCCCGAAGAGAACGTTACCATCGTCGGGACTCATACGCTGCGTGAAGCGGCCAATGTGGAAGAGTTTCTGCAACGCGCCGCGGAAGTGATCCCTTATCCGATTGAAATCATTTCCGGTCAGGAAGAGGCACGTCTGATCTTCATGGGCGTGGAGCACACGCAGCCTGAAAAAGGCCGCAAGCTCGTGATTGATATCGGCGGCGGCTCGACCGAGCTGGTGATTGGCGAAGATTTCGAACCCTTACTGGCAGAAAGCCGCCGCATGGGTTGCGTGAGTTTTGGTCAACACTTCTTCCCTGACGGGGAAATCAGCCGCGCCAATTTTAAGCGTGCACAACTGGCTGCGGCGCAAAAGCTGGAAACCATGGCGTGGCAGTACCGGCTGCAAGGCTGGCAGTACGCGCTGGGGGCCTCGGGCACCATCAAGGCCACCTACGAAGTGCTGGTGGAGATGGGCGAGAAAGACGGACTTATCACCCCTGAACGTTTAAAAATGCTCACCGACGAAGTGATGAATTACAAAGACTTCGCGTCATTAAGTTTGCCGGGGCTGTCAGAAGATCGTCAGTCCGTATTTGTGCCAGGATTGGCGATTTTATGTGGCGTGTTTGACGCACTGGCGATCAAAGAGTTACGCCTGTCTGACGGTGCGCTGCGTGAAGGCGTGCTGTATGAAATGGAAGGACGTTTCCGCCATCAGGATATCCGCACCCGTACGGCGAAAAGTCTGGCTGACCACTACAACATCGACCGTGAACAGGCGCGACGCGTACTGGAAACCACCGAATTGCTGTATGCCCAGTGGCTGGCGCAGAACCCAAAACTGGTGCAGCCGCAGCTTGAGTCACTCCTCAAATTTGGTTCGATGCTACATGAAGTGGGGCTGAGCATTAACCACAGCGGGATGCATCGCCATTCGGCGTATATTCTGCAAAACACCAACTTGCCGGGCTTTAATCAGGAACAGCAGACCCTGCTGTCGACGCTGGTTCGCTTCCACCGTAAAGCCGTCAAGTTGGAAGAGCTGCCGCGTTTGAACCTGTTTAAGAAAAAGCACTACCTCCCGCTGGTGCAGTTACTGCGCCTCGGTGCCCTGCTCAATAACCAGCGTCAGTCGACCACCACGCCAGAAACCCTGCGGTTGCTGACGGACGACTACCACTGGACGCTGCGTTTCCCTGCGGGATATCTGGCGCAGAATAATCTGGTGCAACTGGATTTTGAACGCGAGCAGAGTTATTGGGATGACGTGACAGGCTGGAAATTAATACTCGAAGAAGAAGAGGAGACCGAGCCGGATAATGCGGCAAGTTAAGGTTTTATCTTCCCGAACGCCGTAATAAAAAAACCCTCATCACGAGGGTTTTTTATTGGCTCAAACTCAGTAGATTGGCGGTTCTATTAAGGTGATTAACGGCTGAGGCTGACCAATTAAATAACCCTGCATATAATCCACCCCCTGCGCCCGCAGCGCCGTTCTCTGCTCTTCGGTTTCGACAAACTCCGCCACAATCGACAGATGCTTCATGCGCGCGACCTGACAAATTGACTGGACGATATAGGCATCCAAAGGATCCTCAAGCATATTGCGCACGAAACTGCCGTCGATTTTCAGAATATCGGCCTGAATAAATTTAAGGCGATCATAACTGGCATAACCGGTACCAAAATCATCAATGGCGATGCGACAGCCATAATGACGCAGGTCACGCATGGAATAATCAGCGTATTTCACGTTGTGTAATAGATGTGATTCCGTCACTTCCAATATTATCTGGAAAGGTTCGACCTCATATTCCGCCATCAGGAGTTTGAAATGGGTACTGAACGCAGGACGGCACAGACTCGAAGGTGAGAAATTCACTGCAAAGCGCGCGCTGGGCAGCTTTTCCCGATGTTCATGAATAAACATCAACGTATGCTTTAGCACCCACATATCGAGCTGATAGGCCAAGCCAAACTCATGCACCACCGGTAAAAATTTGTCCGGTGACATCAGCCCGCCGCCCTCTTCCTGCATGCGCAGTAAGATCTCGTGATAGTTATCGCCCCGAATACCCTCTATCGGTTGCGCCATCAGAATAAAACGGTCCTCATCCAGTGCGCGCTGGATTTTGTGCAGCATCGCCACTTTGCCTTTAATCTCATTCTGCACCTGACTGTGATCGCTCTTATTGGACTCCGGTTTACCGGTGGTCAATGACACTTCAGCGATGCCACTCAGCTCCCCCAGCAGCATAGGCAAATGCTCGACCGGTGGAAAAACGGTGCAATACGCCAGACCAATATTCGGGTGCAGCGGCAGGCCATTCCAGATAAGGCGGAAGTCCTCGACATAATGTTGTAAACGTTCGAGTTTCTCGATGCTATCGTCACAATTGAGGCGTAACACCAAATCATAACCGGGCAAGTGATACACTTTTTCACCCGGGGTTAAGAAAGGCTTCAGCCCCATCGCCAGTTGTTGTTTGAACTGGATCCGCAGTTGCATGCCGTAATTTCGGCTCAGCACATCCATATCCGATACCCGAATAAAGCACAGTAACGAACGCGGATAACGGGACAAATCGCGGTTGAATGCCCGCAAATTCGGTAAACCAAAAATTGGATCTAATAACGAAGCGGAACGCGTTTTCTGCATTAACCGGCGCTGACGGGACGAAATGGCGGCCATCATCAGCAAACTCATGGTGAACACCAGCATGAGCGCAGAGACGAACACCAGATTGTGGACAAAACCGTTCTCGTTGATAAAACCCTCGTAATTGTTAAAGAGGATAATCAGCGTAATGGTCCAGACAATAGTAATGAAATGGTAGCCGTAGCGCATCGCGCCAAACAGCAGCACCGGCAACAGCAGCGTTAAGGTGTAATCACTGAGCAGGATTTTAGCGACCGGACCGCTGATCCCTTGCAAACACAACAGCACGACCATCAGACCCAGCAGCGCGAACCACGTCAGCATTTCCACAAGACCGACATGCGGCGCACGCTGCCTGCGCATTTTCGCCACCAGCACCCGCAGATAACGCGGCTTACGGACAATACGCAGCAGCAAATACCACAAGTGTCCGCTCAGCAGGATCCCTAGCATCATCGCCTGAAGATTCAACAGCGTGCGTAGGGTCAGAAACTCCCGCGTCACCATCCCCAAATACTGAGGCAATAGCCCCATCTCAACCACTATTTGCAGGCTCAGAACAAACAAGCAGGATAAAAAGACCACCAGCCATAGCACTCGAGGCAGCGGCAAACGCAATAATCCGAGAGAAGCTGACCAACGTCTTCCAGCCTGTGCGCGATATCCCGCCCAGGCTGCAACCAGAGAAAACAGGTAAATCAGCGTCAATAGCGCCGCCATCGTCGAACCAATACGCAGGTCATAGCGGATAAACAGCGCCACCGCGATGCCCGGCAGCGCGCGCCAGTCGTACACCATCATCAACGCGACACACACCGCCAGCGGCATGTAGATGAGGTAGGCACGACCTTCAGGCAGAAAGAGGATCGGCGACAGATAAGAGGCAAGATTGATAAAAACCAGTGCGCACAGCACCGGTAAGCCCCACCATTGACGGCTGAACTCGCGCCATGAAAAAATTTTAGTCATAAAGTTTGTCATGTTTTTCCGCATGAGGTTCACGCAATGCGCGTATCAGAATCAACAAGAGGCCAGCCAACATGTTGGCAACGCTTTAAAAACAGCATGTTCAGGAAAACGTCGCGGGGATAACCACAAAAATGCGGTAAAAACAAATTTCGTAGCGTCGGGAAAATAAAGACGAATTCTAGTTTGGCCTATATTAAACCATTTGATAGGGATCAATAAACCGAGCTTTTCATAATTCTCAATAAAATGTTCTGCAACAGTTTCACCTATAGGTTAATAATTATTTCTTACATTTCAGTAGAATAATAATTCTCATTTCAGGGATAACCGAGCTTCTTACGGCACATTCGCGCCAAGGGAAATGTCCTAAATTGCTGACAGACATTTCCTATGTCCGTCGGCTTTTTCTGGCTGGTGGTGTTGATGTGCTATATATTGATGGGGTCAATGACTCTGGTTTAAATCATTATTTCACTCATATGGACTAAAGGTTTAATAAGCTGAAATTACTATGTCTAAAAAAGCTAACATCAAGATGACCAAGATCGTATTAGCGATCAGCTTCATTATTTTGTTCGGACGATTGGTCTACTCCGCGGTCGGCGCCTGGTCTCATCATCAAACTCAAAAACAGACTCAGGTTGAACAATCAACGCCTCCGGCCCCCTAAAAAAATCATTTTAGAATTAGAAATTGTCTAGAATTCAAAGGATAAGGACGCAGTATGTCTGCCAATAAGCACCGGTATCACATTCAAAAACTGGCGGAAACACGCAGCCGTATCCTCACTCTGCTGTTAGAAAGCGATGATCTCGCCGACAGCATCCTCGGTGAATCCAAAGACCTTGATGACGCCACGCGCGCCTTGTTGATGGACCAAACGGCCGAATTGAGCGAGCTGATTGCTGGCCTGCACGCCGCTGACCTTGCCGACATTCTTGAAGCCCTGCCGCAGAATGAACGTTTAGCCTTATGGCGACTGGTCGATCCCGCCGATCGCGGTAAAGCGCTGGTCGAAGTGTCCGAAACGGTGTGGGACAGCCTGATTGAAGAAATGAGCGACAAAGACTTGCTGAAAACCATGTCCCTGCTGGACGTGGATGATCAGGTTTATCTCGCCGAATATCTGCCTCGTGATTTGATGGGCCGTGTACTGACCTCGCTCGATCCCCGCCAGCGAGAAAAAGTCCGTGAGGTGGTTAAATTTGGTAAGGATACCGTCGGGCGGATCATGGATTTCGAGCTGCTGTCAGTGCGGGCTGACGTCACACTCGGCACCGTCCAGCGTTATCTGCGCTATCGCAAAGACATTCCTGACGCCAGCGACAAACTGTTCGTCACCGATCGCAACAACCGGCTACTCGGCGAACTCCCACTGACCACCATTCTGCTCAACGCCCCCGATCGCCAGGTGTTTCAGGTCATGAATGATGACCCGACCTGTTTTGAACCCGAAGATCGCGCCGAAGATGCGGCCAGTGCATTTGAGCGTTATGACTTAATTACCGCACCGGTGGTCGACAAAAAAGGCAAGCTGATGGGCCGTCTGACGGTCGAAGAGATTGTCGATTTCGTCAATAACGATACCGACTCTAATTTGCGCCGTATGGGTGGCCTTAGCCCGGAAGAGGATGTGTTCTCGCCGGTCGGCAAAGCGGTGCGTAACCGCTGGGCGTGGCTGGCGATTAATTTATGTACCGCGTTTGTCGCCTCTCGCGTCATCGGCATGTTTGAAGGCACCATTTCACAACTGGTGGCGCTGGCGGCGTTAATGCCGATTGTGGCAGGGATCGGCGGCAATACCGGTAATCAGACCATCACCATGATCGTGCGCGCCCTGGCGCTGCATCAGGTTCAAGTCGGTAACTTAAGATTCCTGATCTTCAGAGAATTAGGCGTCGCCTTAATCAACGGTCTGGTGTGGGGCGGCCTGATGGGTATCGTCACATGGTTGCTGTACGGTGACTGGGAAATGGGTGCGGTAATGACGCTCGCGATGGTGCTAAACTTGCTGGTTGCCGCAATGATGGGGGTGATTATCCCGTTAACCATGGTGCGCATGGGGCGTGACCCCGCCGTCGGTGCCAGCGTGATGATCACCGCCATCACAGATACCGGCGGTTTCTTCATTTTTCTCGGCCTCGCCACGATCTTCCTGCTATAAATAACAGGCCGGACGACGTTTGAAGAAGGTTTCATTGTGGAAAAAAATATGCGTCGTCTGGACACACCTTTACGGATTAACTGGAAAGCCTTGCTGGCCTTAGGGATCGGCATTGGCTTGCTAGCGCTGGTTTGTATGAGAGTCATCCAGCAGTCTTCCAGTCTGGCCTCGGTGTGGCTGCCTACCGCATTGCTGATCCCCGTGCTATTCCACTATCGTTATCGCGATTGGCTCCTGCTGCTCTGCACCGCGATGCTCGGCATCGCTACCGCGCACTCGCTGAACGGCTCGCCGCTGCTCCATTATTTGCCCTATGTGTTTATCAATCTCATTGAAGCCGCTATTTGCGCCCTGCTGCTGCGTAAATTACTGCCGCCGAAAGACCCGCTTTCTGGGCTGGCAAACTGGACCAAATTCCTGGTGGTGGCGGTGGTGTTCAGTCCGCTGCTGAGTGCCACCATCATGACACTGCTGATTAATCATATCCCGACAGCACAGGCGTTACAGCAGCGTTTTGCCACCTGGTTTATGTCTGAAGCCGTGGCGATTTTAGCGCTCACGCCGCTGGGTCTGATTTATCATCGTGGCTATCTGCATCAGTTGCTCAGTCAGCCTCGCCGATTATTGGAATTAATTGCCACCCTGACGTTGACCATTGCGGCGGCCTATTTCGCACTTAAATGGCTGCCCTATCCCTTCGCATTTATCACGATCCCCCTGTTGTGGGCGGCTATTCGTCTGCCGCGCGTCGAAGCCTTTTTCATTTTCCTGTGCATAACGCTGATGATTGCCCTGCTGCAAACCACCGGCGTGATCAATATTGTGCCGCATATCACCGACATTCCGCCGGGGTTGTTGTTCATCCCCGTGCTGCTTATTTTGCTGCCGGCCAACGCCATGGCGATGGCGATGCACGCGCTGCGGGTGGAGAAATCCTACATCACGCAAAGCGAAAACCGTTTTCGCAATGCCATGGAATATTCCGCCATTGGCATGGCACTGGTGTCTCCGCAGGGGAAATGGTTGCAGGTCAATAAGTCGCTCTGCGATCTCTTAGGTTACGACGCCGATTACCTGAAAACCCTGACCTTTCAGGAGATCACACACGCCGAAGATTTAAGCAAAGATTTAGCGCTGTTTCAGAAACTGCTGGAAGGTGAAATCAAGAACTACCAGCTCGAAAAACGCTATCTGTGTCGCAATGGCGAAATGGTTTGGGCGCTGCTGGCCGTGTCTTTAGTGCGTGATGATGAACAAAACCCGCTCTATTTCATCGCACAGATTGAAGACATCAGTGAACTAAAACACACCGAGATCACCAACAGACGGCTGTCTGAAGCGCTGCATGAAGAGAAGGAATTGTTGCAAATCACGCTAAACGCCATCAATGAAGCGGTGATCTCCACCGATCAAGACATGAACATCACCTTCATGAATCCGGTGGCGGAGAAGATGACCGGCTGGACGGAAGCCCGGGCGCAGGGGAAATCAGTCAATGACGTGGTACATATCAGCTCGGGGCCGGAAGGCGAGCGGATAGATAACCTGATGACCTTTGATATCAATGGCAATCTGCACTCGTCTATCGACCAGTCGCTGATCCTGCATGGTGATCACACCGGCATGTTTGACGTCCAACTGGCGGTTTCTCCGCTGCGCACTTTAAAAGATGAGCCAATTGGCATCGTGTTGGTGTTGCAGGACGTCAGTAAATCCCGCGAACTCATGCGCCAGCTCAGTTACAGCGCGTCCCATGATTTGCTCACCGACTTATCCAATCGTGGAAGTTTTGAAGAAAGCCTGAAAGAGGCGCTGAGACTGACGGCGGAACAGCAGCAGCACCACAGTCTGGCGTTTATCGATCTCGATCATTTCAAAGCGGTGAATGACACCGCGGGACACGCCGCCGGTGATGAATTACTGCGGCAGCTCAGCCAGCTTATGCAAGACCACATTCGCAATAGCGATCGACTGGCCCGACTCGGCGGCGATGAGTTTGCCCTGTTGCTGCTGAACTGCCCACAGGAACAGGGGTTGCAGATCCTGCAAGCGCTGATCGCCAAAATCAATAATTTCCAATTTATGTGGGAAAACCAGATTTACCGCATCGGTGCCAGCGCCGGTATCACGCGCATCACTGACGCCGCCGTCACCAGCAGCGAATACATGGCGCAGGCAGATGTCGCCTGTTATACCGCGAAAAATCGCGGTCGGGGTCAGGTCTTTGCGTATGAAGAACGGCAGAAACGTTTGCTGGCCTCCCACACCGCGATTTTTCGGCAAGAAGATATTCTGCGCGTCCTGAACGAGGATCAGCTCTCGCTCAATTGCCGTGCGGCCTCCCCTCCCAAAACGCCGCTGTCAGTCTGTTTCTACCAGCTTTCGCTGCAATTTGCCCAGCCGGTTAACGGTATTCATCACGCGGAATTATTCCTCGAGGCGGCAAGATTTTACGACATGATGCCGCAGGTCGATCGCTGGCTGCTGCATCAGGTGCTGGAGGTTCATGCCAGAAGTATCACGAATAAGGGGATTTGCGTGGCGGTACCGCTGTCGACGGAAGGCCTGTTACAGGCGTCGCTGCGCGAAGAGCTGATCTCTTTGCTGGATAACACCGTTATGCCGACCGGCTCCGTCAATCTGATGATCGACGATGAGGTGCTGCTGAAATATGACCATCTGCGCCGGTTTATCGCTCAACTAAGAGAACGAGGGTGCAAAATCGTTTTGCGCAACGTGGGAAAAAACCTCAATGAGTTCAATGCCCTGCCCGCAGGCTGTGTCGACTATGTGCAAATCGACGCCAGCTTTATGAGCCAGCTGCATTACAACCAGATGGACGAAGTCTTGGTGACCATTTTGCATGGCAACACCCACCGGCTTGCGGCGCAAACCCTGGCGGGCCCGGCAGATCTCAATGAAACGCTGGATAAACTGACCCACATTGGTATCGATTTGGTCGAAGGCGACACCATTGCGCCACTCACCTCACTGCACAGCCTGCTGAACACCGGTTATTTCGGCATCCACTGATTCGGCGTTACCGCTCCGTCGGAGGCTCCTCGGGAACGAAGCCGTCATTCGACCACAGATGCAGCGTGGCGTAAGTACGCCACGGCTGCCAGCGCCGGGCATATTGAGCAATTTTCCCCGGCGTCATGCTCGGAAAACGTTGTTTAATCAGATAATCACTGCCGAGAAACACATCCGGTGCCGACCATGCGCGCATGGCGATATAACTGGCGGTCCAGCCCCCGATGCCCGGCATCGCCAGTAACTGCTTCATGCCCTGCTCAACATCACTCATCTGGTCGAGTGGCAAACCGCCCGTTTCCACCGCCTGCGCTACGCCAATCAAACACGCCGCCCGCTTGGCCTGCACGCCGATACCGCGTAAATCCTCAACCTGAAGAGCGGCGATGCGCGCGGGCGAGGGAAACAGATGCGTCAGCCCCGCAAAAGGCGTGTCGATCGGTTGTCCCCAATTTTGGGTTAATCTTGTCGCCAGCGTGGCGGCCATTTTGACGCTCACCAGTTGTCCGAGAATGGCCCGCACCGTCAGTTCAAACCGATTGATACAGCCCGGCAGCCGCAGCCCCACGGCGTTTTGCGCCAACGGTGCCAATCCCGCGGCAATCAGATGCGGGTCGGCATCCAAATCCAGCAACCGACGAACTTGCGCTTCAACCTGCGCCACCACCGGCAGCAATGACGGGGAGACCTCAAGCTCAACGCGATGGGTCTCCTCCATCGGCCGCAACCGCAGCCAGCCCGCCAGCGGGCCGTCAGCAGACTGAACCACTAACGTCCGCTGATAAAACTCTCCGTCCTTTTGCTCGACACCCGCCAACGCGCGCGCCCCGAGAAACGCCATCATCCAGGACCAGTCATAAGGGGGCGAGTACGTCAGCAAACGTCGGGTTGGCAGCATGATAGGGGCTCGTTATTTGGGAAAATAAAAGTAACAAGGTAGGAGGAAGATGGGGTTCTTTCAATTTTATCTTTTGCTTTTTAATTCCTTGGGTTGCTCCCCAAACGGGCTTTTGAATTCAACTTCAAGGTCAAGACCTTGGGCTGCCGCCCAAACGGGCTTTTGAATTCAACTTCAAGATCAAGACCTTGGGCTGCCGCCCAAACGGGCTTTTGAATTCAACTTCAAG
>Ga0209847_1000570_pt1 | contig 14563 bp, 9 predicted proteins | sample OrgsoiDNA_201060_FD_185808 | JGI IMG/M metagenome (GOLD analysis project Ga0209847, IMG submission 185808) | Permafrost soil microbial communities from the Arctic, to analyse light accelerated degradation of dissolved organic matter (DOM) -... | ecosystem: Environmental > Terrestrial > Soil >... | reverse complement strand
AACCAACCGGGATAATGCTGGGCGTTGCAGGTGATATAGCTCAGTTGGTTAGAGCACAGCATTCATAATGCTGGGGTCGGTGGTTCAAGTCCACCTATCACCACCAAAGAATAACTGCGGAAGCCCCTAAGAAATCAAACGCTTAGGGGCTTTTTGCATTTGGCGGCGCGGCATGCCGATCAACTCAACTAGTTGTGTTTTGACTCTGCTGTTGAGACAGAGTTGAGCAGGAACTTCCGCTCAACAACGATTATCTTACAAAACTGGCTAGAAGTGCTGAGGCAAAGCTATGAGAACGCCGATCCAGACTTGTCTACCGCGTAGGCAATCCATGAGACTCAGAGGTCCAAGATACCTTGATTCGAGTCTGTTATGTTGGACGCCGACACCCTAACGCCCGCGTCAATCAGGACAACGTCCTTCCGGCCGGTGAGGCACAGTTCGGTTAGCACCTTCTGCACGCGAAGATACTCCGTCTCAGAGAAGTAAAGTATCGCCTTGATCGACTTCGATGTTTTGTTCGCTGCCTCGTAGGCACCAACCTGGTGCTTCAAGTTCTGCTTCAACTTCGAGTTTGACGCGAGCTTAAATTCGATCAGGGTCTTATCGCCATGTCCCTTGGATATCTTGAAATCGACTGGCCCGCGCCCATTGTTGACCTCACGGTTCACATCGTAGGTAGTAGCAAACCATGTGAGACGATACATGATCTGCAAGTCGGCTTCACGTTGGATGGGCTTTCCATTGTGGTAAAAAATTCGATATCCATCTCCGCTTTCGATAACGCCTTTAAGAAAATTCAATCGCCGCAACGACTCATCAAAGCTGTCTCCAAGTTCGTAGAACTCGGTTCCGACCAAAGTGCCATCAACCAATGCTCGAATCTGGTCAACAAATTGTTCTTGAGTTTCCCGAACCTTTAAATCACTAACCATGTGCGCGTCCGCGCCGGTATCCTCTTTCAGTTTGACGTATTGGTCCAGCACCTCTGGGAACTTTTCGATAGCATTAGCGGCAGCTTTGCGAATCTCGTCCGTCCCCGCCTCTTCAGACAGGCTGCGCAGGAAATACTCATTGACTTGCGCCCTCAACTGCTCATTGGGCATTGCTTGGTAGACCTTCTGGAAATTGTCCAGCAAGTCAGGCCGATTGATCCACGCCTCGTCTTTTGTAAGGATATCTTTGGGCGTCAGCAACACGAAGTCGCCGCCCAATACCGGCAACTCGTAGCGGCCGCCTTTCCAGCGCCGAGCAACATAGTCGAAATGAACTTTCTCAATGGCGAATTCTCGGCGCCGTGTCGGGGAGATATGCTGTCGCGCGAAGGTTTGAGTGTAGTCAAGCAAATAGCCCTTGATCAGATTAGTGGAAAAATCACTGAGGTGATCACGACCCACACCATCCGCCATTAAGCAGAGCTTTTCGAGATGACTTCCGCGACTTATACTCTCGCACCCAAAATCCTTAAAGACATTGTGAAGATTGCGGTGAAGCTTTTGAGCAAAGTCGCGTCCAAGCCCGCTCCCCTTGTTGCCAGTCTTGCTGAATCCAAGCCAGTTCTGGCTGACCTCTGGAAATCGAAACCAGCTTTCAAGAAGTCCCTTGTTGATTGAGTCGTCAATCGCTACGTCACGCAGGAACTTGACGTAGCGAATGATCTCAAAGTGCAATGCTTTGTATTCGTGTTTCTCGCTGTCGAACAGCAAAAATGGATCCACGAATAGCGGTAAGTCATTTACCAGTGATACATTGAACGCGCCATAGTGATCTAGAACGTCCGCCGAAACTTCGAAAAAGTCCGTGAAGTAGATCTTCGCTGCTTTCGTGTTCATCTTGCTCCTATCGCTTTCGAAGCTAAACCTGCAGCGGTCGAAGGAATTAAAAACCTAAGAAGGCGCCGTGCTAAATCGGTTAGAATACTTTGGGCAAAGCTTCGCTGAAGCCGCTCCCAAGCAGAAGGCATCCATTTCAGTTTCTGAAGGTGTCGCTAAGCTTGACCACACCCCTCTTGAAGCCGCTTCGGACAATCTGCTCAAGAAGATGCGAGTTCCAGTTTTTTATGTATGACGTCGAGCCAAAGGTTTTTTTGTCGTCCTTCGCGCCGACCACAAAGCTGCCGTCCGCGCTCCACACATGGACTTCGCTCCACTTCAATCGAACGCGCTCGTTGGACGATAAAAGTCGGCGCTTAGTGAGGGTCACGGCGTCGTCCTCGACGGTGATGTCGCCGAACGTCATGCTCGCGCCCCCGACGAGTTGCTGGCAAATGCTAAACATCAGACGCACGCACACCGCCTTCCACAGCGCGTCGATAAAGCCTGAATAGGTGGACTCCTTGCGCAGCTCGACCACATGCTGCGAGTGGTCGTCGCCAAAGACGACCGTGTAATTGGTCCCCGTGGGAATTCCATTCACGGAGTGGCGCACGCCGCCCCATCGCACCCTCGTGACCGAACCGAGTGGGTAGGTGGCGCCTTTCCATCGAATGCCCTCCGGGCCGACGGCGAGCTCGTCTTTGAACATCAAGCCGACTTCGGCCCGGAACGCGACGTCCTTGCCCCACTCTCTGCCATGGTCCTTACTCGCCGCCGCTTTGGCGCGAAACTCCGCGATGGTTTCCGCATGCTCCTCGGATGTCTTGGCGTCTTCCCTCGCTCGCGCTTGGGCGCGAAGCTTGGCGATCATTTTCGAGTCCTCGTCCAACTTTTCGACAAGCTCCGGAAGCTCGGCGAACAATTCTTGGAGCAAAATGGTCATTCGGTGGGCGAGATCGAGCATGTCGTGATCGTTGTGGAGATCGATGCCCAATGAGCGCAATGCGAAAGCTATCTTTTGGCTCTGGCTGTGCCGCATGCCGCGCGACTTGGCGCTCAGCTGGATCGGCTGCGCGACGCGCACCCAGTTGCGCGCAACCGATTCGAGTTGGTCCATGATCGGCCCGACGGCCGACTGGCCTTGAGGCGCGGCGGACCTGGCGCTCTCGATTAGGGTGGCGATGTTGTCGGCTTCTTGCTGCAGGAAACCTTGCGTCTCGGTCTCATAAGCGTCAGCCAGCTCGTCGATCAGCGCCGGGCCTTGGGCTTCTCCGTTGGACGTCGCCACCGCCACCACGTCGGCCATGGTCGCGACAAGCTTGTCGGGATCCATCGCATCGAGTGCGTCGCGCAGCGCGGATCGGTAAGCCTTGCGGCGCGCGGCAAGCTCCTGCTCGATCGTCTCGACCGCCTTGACCTCAGGGAACCCTGACAGGACCCGCTCGTCGTTGATGTCGCGCATAACCTGGTGGGGATCGATCTCTTCGACGACCCCAGCGAAGCAGCGGATGAATTCAGCGACGGAAAGAGCGCTCTCCTGGTCGTCGATCAACTCCAAAGAGGCCGCCAGCAGGTTGGCGCGGGCAAGCTCTGGAAGCCTGGACTCGGAGCGGATGGAGATGGGATCCGCGAAAAGCGCCCCCAAAAGCTTCACGGCGGCATGCGGCGCAAGGCCTGGCATCCAGGACATTTCGGCGGCGAGCCGGGTTCTTGGGTTGATCAGATCGGCGCGCGCCTTTTGGCACGTGTCGTGGTCCAACATCAGCGCGCGGTCCTCGGCTTTTTCGACGATCACACCGCGATCATCTCGTATGGTGGCGCCGAGGACGTGGAACGGATTCGCGAGCAGCGAGGCGGTTTTACTCATGAGTGGATTGTCCTAATTTTTGCGCCACGCATTGGTTGTATGCGGCCGGCCCCTCCACCAATTTCAGGTCCGAGCAGGCGCTTTCGATCGACGCGCGCCGCGCGTCGCTCAGGTGGGTGAGGTCGATATTGCGAGGCCCAGCCCGCAGCGAGGCGATCTTGCTTGCAAGGCATCGATAATAGGCGCCAGGCCCTTCCAAAAGCTTCGGGTCCGAGCACGAACTTTCAAGCGATTGCCACTCAGCCTGGCTCAGCTCCAACAGGTTGAAATGGCGAGGCGCCGTTTGCAGATCGGCGAGTTTCCGGACAAGGCAGGCGTTGAATGGCGCCGGACCTTCGACAAGTCTTTGGTTTGAGCATGCGCTTTCAATGGATGCGTATTCGAGCGCGTTTAGGCCGCTAAGATCGATGTGCCGCGGACCGGCGATGAGGGCCGTTTTTTTGTCCAAGACGCACTTTTCGTAAGCGGCGGCGCCATACACGAGTTTTTGGTCCGAGCAAGCGCTGTCGATGGAAGATTGCTCCTGAGCGCTCAGCGCGGTTTGAGGATTAGCGGATGCAGGGCTCGCTCCTTGTAGGCTCTCCAGCAGGCCTGGCGCCGGATCGGCGGCGCGCTGCGCGCCGGGGGCGTCTGGAATCTTGGGCCATTTCTTGACCCAGTCCATCTTGGCCAGCGAAGCGATCGACTCTTGTTCGGTGGCCACTTCGCGCGCGACTTGTTCGAGCTGGGCCTGGCGATACCGATACGAGCCGCAGCGGCTGTTCAGCTCGTCAATGCCCGCATTGAAGAAGTCCACCTCGGGACCGTTGGCGGTATTGACGATGCCCTGGATGGCATCGGCGCGGATCCTCTCGCGCTTGCACCAGCGAATCTGGGGGACGCTCAGGACATTGTTTTGCCCAACCGGAGGCTCTTGATCTTCCAGCGCCGTGGGCGCTGCCGGGAGCGTTCCGGCCCCAGCCAACGGCGCGACTGGCGTGGCCGGCGGCTGGCCTTGTTGGCCAGAACCCGAGTTGTAGATCCAAATGGCGAAGACGCAGAAGACGACGAAGACCCATGCCCAGCCAGTGTTCCCGGAGGTGTCGGGCTTGCCCACCGAAGAGTTATAAGCGGGCGAAGGATTGGGCTGAGCGGCGGGCCGTGAAGGTGGCTGGGGCGTAGGCCTTGGCGTGGCCTGAGGCGTCGGCCGTGGAGTAGGCTGGGGCGGAGGTGATGGCTGCGGCGGTGGCTGTGGCGTCGGGCGCGCCGGTGGCGGCGTGGGCGCAGCAGGCGATGGGGCTCTTGGCGCCTGGGCGGCGCTGAGCGCATCCTTCGAGACGTCGGAGACCTTGGAGGCCAACCCGGCGAATCCCTTGGCGCTTTTTTTGTTGGAATCGGTATCGGTCATGGTTCTTCGATCAAGTAAAGCCGATGCGCCGCGAGGACTCAGCTCCCGTTCTCGACGGCGCGTCTTCGAGGGCGTCGAGCAGGAACGACTGGCCGAGCTGATCGCGCCCGGCTTTCGCGGCGCGCCGGGCGCCTTCGCGCGCCACGAACGCGACGTCGGACAGCGGCCGGCCAGTGAGCATCTCGGCCAGCGCAGCGGGATCCACGGTCCCATCCTGAGGGAGCTTGTCCAACAATTTTCCAAGCATTGCCAGCACCTCTTCGGCGCTGGCGTAATCGACATGGATCACGTGGTCAAACCGCCCCCGCCTCATGATCGCCGGATCGATCATCTCGATGCGGTTGGTCATCGCGACGATCAGCACGTCGTTGGCGGACGCCTCCGGGATGCGGCGCAGAAACTCCGCGACCTCTTCGACGCGGTGATGGCTGCTGCCTGCGCCCATCGTCCGATCGGCAAGGAACGCCTCCATCTCGTCGATGACGAGGACGGACGGCGCATGTTGGATGGCTTTCTCAAACACCTCGGCCACCTTTTTGCTGGTCTCGTGGATGTAGGGACTTGCGACGCTCGACGCGTCGATCTGGAAGCTTGGCCAGCCCAAATAGGATATCAGGTGCTCGACTGCGAAGGTCTTGCCGCATCCTGGCGGGCCGTGCAGGACGACCGCCGCCGGGAATCCGACGCCGAGCGCTTCATAGCGCTTTTTGTGGAGGATGATATCGACCACGTGCTCATTGAAGAACGCTTCAAGTTCCGGCCGCCCTTCGAGCTTGAACGGCGCGCGAACGCGGCCTGCAAGCTCGTCCACGCCAAGCGCGCCTTCGCTTCGCCACTCCAAGGTGGCGCTATCAGCGCCCTCGCCCGAGCGCGCAGTCGGTCCCATGGCCATGATCTCAGGGGCTGGAAAACCGGCCGCGGCCACGACGTCGCGTAGCTGCTCTGGGCTCATCCACGTCATCATCGAGCGCAGCTGTCGAAACGACTTGGCCGACACCCGCGCGCCGCCGGTGAGCCAGGAGCCCACGACCACGTCGTCCTCCATCGGCCCGGAGGTCTCGTAGGTAGGCACCATCCTGCTGAGCCTTTGGACGTAAATGGCGCCGCGCATCGGACTGTCCGGGTCGATGTCGCGGGTGGAGCGAAACGCCTTTGCGAACGCGAGAGCCTCGCTCGCCGTCTGCGGCGAGCGGCAGTCGTCCAAGGGCGCCAAGAGAAGGCCGGGGCCACATGAGACTTCGCAAAGAGTCTTGGCGCCGAACGCGAAGGAGCGCAGCTCGGCCTCCTCGACCAGGCCGGCCAAGGACCAGCGCGAAGCGAGATCGGCGTGAACCAGCAAAGCCGCCCCGCCTTCCGACGTTTCGATGATTTGCCAGGAGGAGGCTCCGCCGCGCGACGCCCGCCCACAGTAAGCGCCGTCGGGAAGCGCGAACCCGATCGGCAGCCAGTTTTCAATCGCCATGGCTCATCCCATCAAAATATTTGAGCCGGCGGACATGTCGTCCGCGCCGGCTGTGCCGATGCGGATGGAATCCAGCTGGGCGACGACCTGCCGAAGCTTGTCGATGTCGTTGGCTTCGAGGGCTTGCAGGCCGATCGCGCGAAGCTGGCCGTGCTCGGCCGCGTCGGCGAACAAGAAGGCGTCCTCGGCCAGCCACTTGAAGCGGTCGATGACAAACCAGTCTTGGCGCCAGAGGATCGCGAAGTTCTTGCCGCGAAGCTCATCGAGGTGCGACTCGAAGTCGCCTGCGTTATTGCCGATCGCGCGCTGGGCAGTCCTGGCGAGGTTGTCGAAGGCGGTGGCTTCGATGAGCCGCGCCAATGGCCGCGCGCGCTCGTCGAAAAATTGGACGCACTTGTCGAGTTCGAGCTGTCGGATGGTTTTGAGGTTGGATTTGCGGGCCTGCGCCAACAGCTTCTTGGCGTCTTGGATGTCGTCCATCGCCTGCTTGGACGCCTCGGGGTCGGCGTTGGCCTGGTTGGCGGCCGAGGCGCGCTCCAAGCGCGCTCTGGCCTGGTCGATGCGCTCGTCCTCGATCTTCGACTCGAACTCGTCGAGGCGCGCGCCCACGCGGGCGGCCTCCTCGCCGATGCGCTTAGAGGCTTGGGTGTAGTCGATCTGGCCTTCTTGGCGGGAATAGAAGTTGCGCCCGCTGTCGAAGGTGCCGCCGATCGACGGCACCGTCAGTTTGAGCACGATGTTCCCGGAGTCGAGCACCTCATAGTCGCAGATCAAGTCAGCGCCTTTGGCGATCGCGCCCTCGGAGATGTCCGACCCTCGGATCTCGAACATGCCGATGAACCGATTGTCAGAGACCGGATCTTCGATGCCGCCCTCCCATAGCTTGAACTTGATGGAGCCCGGCGCGCCGGCGCTCAGGGACTCGCCCGCTTTGAAGGTCTTCTTGCCCTTCTTGGGAAGCGGGTCGCCTTCGCGCGCCAAATAGTCGATGGCCGCGCGGCCGCCTATTTTTTCGAGCGCCTCGACGCCGATGGAGTGCGACGCTGGGATGGCGTCGATCTGGGCTGCGGTGCGCGAGATGAAGATGCGGTCCTGCGCGAGCTTGACCGGGCCGCCCGCGGCGTCGAAAACGAAGACCTTGAACACATTCTCGCCGGGCTTGGACAGCGCCACCTCGACGGTGGCGCCGTTTTTGAGCGGCGCCTTGCCCGACGACCAGCCGGTATCTAGGCTGTCGATTTGGAAGGAGGCGCCCTCGACCGCCTGCCCGCCCAATTTAACGACCACCTTGGCCCTGGCGTCCGGGGTGCGCGCTTGGTAGTTGAAGGCCAGGTCCAGCTCGCCGCTCGCGGCCAAGGCGCCCCGTCCGCTCTTGCGGGACCGGTTCTGGCTCGACCAGTCGATGGATTCGGCGAATACCGCAGCGCCCTCCGCGACTGCGGTCATCGGGTTTACGTCAGTGGAGGCGGCGATGCCCAGCTCAAAGGCCACCTTGTCGCGCAGGGGCTTGTATTGGGTGGGACCACCGACGAACACGACCCGGCCGATGTCGTGGGGGCTTACTCCTGCCTTATCCATGGTTTCGAGCGCCGCGGCGATCGACTCGTCGAGCTTCGAGGCGATCAGCTCGTCGTAGACGGCGCGGGTGATGGAGATGTCGATGTAGATGTCCGACCCGGACTCGTCTTTGACGCGCAGCTCGCTGTCATCGAGGGTGACCACGGCCTCGTCGCTGGAAGACAGCTCGATCTTGGCCTTCTCGGCCGCCCACGTCGCCATGTGGCGCAGCGTGGCGTAGCGCTTGTCGGACGAGAAGTCCTCGGGCAGGTCAAAGTTCTTCATCAGCCAAGGCTTGACGACATTGTCCAGCAACAGGCGGTCAAAATCGCGGCCGCCGCACATAGCGATGCCGCCGTGCGCCAGAAGGCTCACCCGGCCATTGATGCTCTCAGCGATGGCAATGTCGAGGGTCCCACCGCCCAGGTCGTAGACGAGGAACATGCCGTCGCTCTTGCGGTGGCGCATCACGCTCATGACGGCGGCGACGGGCTCCTGCATGAGCGCGACCTTGCCCAGGCCCGCCATCTCGGCGGCGGCCATGGTGGCGTCCTTCTGCATCTGGTTAAATGCGGCGGGAACCGTGATGACGGTGCCGGTGTCGGGCGCGTTGCGGATCTCCTCCGGCAAGTAGCCGAAGACGACGCGCAGGATCTCGGCGCTGCACTCCTCCGGGGTCATGGTCAGGTCCACTGCCGGGAGCCTCACTGGCGTGCTCGTTCCCATCAGCCGCTTGAACAGCGTCGCGGCGTTTTCGGGATTGCGGGCGGCGTTGTCGTAGGCGCGCTTGCCCACATATTTGTTCCCGCGCCGGTCGATGAAGATGGCCGAAGGGGTGACGTCGTTCTGGTCGGGACTTTTGAATAGCCGCAGGGTCTCGCCATCGTAGGCGCTCACCGCGCTGTTGGTGGTTCCGAGATCGATTCCGATGTAATTTTTCATGGCTGGGATGCTTTCGCGAGCATGACGGTTCCGCCGCGGACCAGGCCGTCGGGCCCCATCACGATAGGCTCGACCGTTTGTTCGACGATGAGGATGTCGTCCGGGCCGAAGTCGGCGATGTTGAGGGCGGAGACCGCCATGCCCGGATCGTAGGGCTGCCCCTCCAGGCTCACAATACGCAGCCCGATGCTGTCAAGGCCATCGTCGATCTTCTTTAGGAAGTAGCGCGCTTGGCTGGCGTGGCGCGGGGCGTCGCCGGCGTCGAGCTTGGCGATCATTCGGCCGAAGGCGCGGGCGAAGCGCCACCCCTCGATCGAAATGTCGATCAATGCCTTGCGTTCGGAATCAACCGCCGAAGCGTTCGTCGAATGGTCCATTCAGCTTCCCTTTGTCTTGTCCGGCTCACGGATGCGGCAGACGAGCCCGCCAGTCGGCAGGACACTCGAAGGCCGACTCTCCAATGTCGATGGAGGTCCGAGCGCATATTGCTATAAATGATACGGGCTATTATGACTTATGGTGACTTTCAAATCCAGCAAGAAGCGTAGATTTTAGGAAAGTTTTGTATTGGCGCGGCAGTGGCCCTTTGTGACCAATCGGCGTTTTTTAAGCGCCTTGACCACCGGCTTCGGCTGCGGCTGCACCGCCGCCGACATCGGAAACGCCAAGGCCATCGACAGCTCACAAATACCCTGCCAAGCGCATGGGCCAGCGCGTCCGGCCGCCCAGACGCGAAGCTTGCTTGTGGATCCTAGGATGAACGCGCGGCGCCCGCCTAAGCTCTGGTCAGCTTGAAACGGCATCGCAGCACCGCACCACGCACCGCCCCGCTTCCAACCGTCACATTTTTCCGACCGTTCGATAGCGACAAAATGACCCGCGCCCCCGAACACACATTGGAGAATGTCATGACGAATCTGATCAGCGCGAGCTCACCCGCCGCATCGAAAACCTTGGCCCAAACCGGCCTTGCTTTCAAATCCATCAAACGCTCCCAAATCCAAGAAGTCATCGCCGCCATGCTTGGCTACCACACCTACGCCGCGCTCTCTGTCAAGGAGCAGGACAACAGCCTCGACCTCCACCTGGACGATGCCGGGATGCCGGTGTTGAACCTTGTGGGGGCAGAGAGCCGCGCCCGGAGGCTTGGCTTTGACGCAGCTCCCGAACTGGTCCAAGCATGCGTGGCCGCCTTGCGGGCTTTGGCGCCTATGCGCGTGCACGAGAACCTCGACGACTTTTACGACAGCTATGCAAGGGGGGCGCTGGCTGACACGATTCCATCGTCCGACGACGTGTCGGACGCCATGTCGGAAACCAACGCCGAGTCCGACTCCGACGCCAATCTGCCGAATGAGACGCCCGACACCGAGGACTTGTGGGAGGCGCGGACCGAGTGGAGCATCGACGCCAGCGGCGACATGGAGGGCAGCCACCACATCGAGAGCGACCGCATGTTCGCCGGCGACACGCTCAATTGCCGCGCCAAACTGACGTTCGCAAAGGCGGGCCGGACGGGACTGGTCCTGCTGGACGTCGACGCGTCAGCCGGCGTCGACGAGAGTTGGCGGGAGCAGGATCACGACTACAACGAGGTCTATACGCGCGAGCCGACGTGTCAATCAAATCAACCGCACTGGCGAGACGCTAGCCATGCTGGCGACCGGTGAAGGTCGCGACGAATGCCTCAGTCCTCATATCTTCCTCTCTTGGATCAATACGAAATCATACTCGCGCGCTCACGAATGGCGACCAGAACAATCGCAAAAAATGACTCAAAAAAATATTCCGCACTGCACCATTGACTCTATCTCCTTGATTTTTATGACGAAAAAATGTCGCACAAATCCCATGTGGCGTCCGTAAGATTTCGTTTTGTCGCGGCATGCGTGCCGCCTTATAAATTCAAAAGGAGTAAAAATGAGTTCGATTTTTCGATTGAAAGACTGTCTGCCGAAACAACGTCCGAACTTGAACATCGATGAGGAATGCGCCGAATTGCGGGAGCGGAGGCAAGCAGTGGTGAAGTGCATCGAAAGTGTAGCCATGCGAAATGGCGCGTCATCGCAGTTCCTTAATCGCCGTGCCCCGTCAACCCAACTGGCATGGCACTACACCATCGGCCAGCACCTTATCAACATCTTGAAGACGGGTGCCTTGCTCCCGACCGACGTGCTCATTCAGTCGAATGAGCTTCCCGCCCTTTGGTTCTCCCTCAATCAGGCTTGGGAGCCAACTGCGAGCAAGGCGATGATCACCTCTGACGGGATTTTTGTGGGGCTGACCAAAGAAGAGACGCGCCAAGTTGGTGGCGGACTCGTGCGATTTGGATACCCGCCTGAATTGTTGCTGCCGTGGAGCCAGCTCAGCAGACAGGCAAACATCAGCAGGAAGAAAGTGAAAGGATTGGAAATTGCGGGCTACCGTCAAGGCGCTATTCCCGCGCAATGGATGGGCTGTCTTGACGCGATCCCTGTCGATAACCTCATCATCGAAATTTGGGATGGTCAACGGTGGAACTGTATTCAAGATCCGTCAGAGGGCGATTCATGGGTTTGGCAAACGAACGTTCGAAATGCGGCATGACAGACTTCGCATCGTAGGACTTGATGAACAACGAGCCGATTTGCTGAGCCGGCAGAATGCACCTCGTGATGGCCAAGACGAGGCGCCTGCCTCAATGGCGGGTCAGTTCACACGGTCCTTTGCCCACACTGAAATGCAACATCAAAGTAAAGTATGAAACTTGATAACCGCACTTACGAACAGATCCTGGCCGACAATCCACATTGCTTTGCCGTGCCACATGCCAGTGCCTTTGACCCACTGACGTGTGAAACATGCATCGCACGTCACGCGTGTCACGATGTCTCTGCCCAACTGCTGCTGGCAAAGAAGATCGGCCTGCTAAACGGGAAGATTGTGGCGGACGCGCAGTATTCCGTAGAGGACGAATATCGAATCGGAAACTATGTAATGGCCAACGCACGCCAAAAGTCTGCAGCCGCACCTTGCAACCTACAGGTGCTTCCGCGACTCTACGATCGCGCAATGCTCGCTTACGAGAATCGGCTGCGGGAACCGTCGCATGACGAAATCATGGCCGAGTTGGACTTGCTGTGTTCCGTGTCATCACCTGCAATTGCCGCGTCGTCAGGAGCACTCGCTGAGCCACAGCAATCAACTTCGCTTGCGATCCGCTCCGGGGCGTCATCGAGAACGCGATCGGGCGCTATGGCTGGTCCGGTAGCGTGCAGCAACGATAACCATGCGCGGCGGGTTGAGCTAGGTGCCCTGGATAGTATCGGGCCGGCGACGGTCACTCAGGATCCGAAGCGCGACCTGTCCGCGATTCCTGCGGCTACTGTGACCTCGTCGTCGAGTGCATCTTCAATGGTGGCCTGCTCCGTCGAAGCCGGCACTTCTTCGACCAAAGATGAAATAAGGACTTATGAGATAGTCCACCAGGAGTTGCGGGCAATGACTGGAGCGTTCCATGCCACCGGTATGAAGGGATACCTTGCAATTCGCAAGAGATTCCTTGCACTGCATTTCGAAACGAATAAACTTGGCCGGTGGGCGCCGCGCTTTCGCGAGATCCCGACCCACTTGCCTGCAGACGAACATGGCAATGCTCAATTGGCTCTTGATCGCCAGGTGATTGACTTGCACTGGCTTTGGGCGACCAAGCGCGGTAAGCGTTGCGGCGTCAAATCGTATGAGACTTTGTTCGCCGGAGATGAATTCGATCAGGCGAGCGCAGTCCGTTTTGCGACAGAAGCGTGGCACTGGGATACCAAGGCCGCTTATTTGAACTTGACCAAGAACCATCAATGGGAGCTATGCGCACTTCAAACCGAACCTATTCGAAAGCGATGGGTGACCATTAAAGCCGGCGATAGGGTGGGATCTAAAATTCGACAAATTGGCGCGACACAGGTCGATATGATCTTGCGGGAAGAGACGCGACCGCAGCATCAGAAACATATTCAGGATCAGGTAGCTACTTGGGTCGCCGTAACGATCACGAGGCAACGCTGGACTGAAGCCGCGCGACTTGGCGCGTTGATCACCGGAGGTCCACAGCGTGATCCGCGTCAGATCGAGCGGTCATTTGCGTCAGTGCTCGGTAAAATCAAGAAGTCTAAGCTGGAGCATCACTAGGATAGTTCAGAGGTCAGTTCGGAGGCTAGGTGCGCGGATAGTTGGGATTCGCCTGCGAGCCAAGGCTGGCAAGGGTTTTTGGCATTTTCTGACCTTGAAATCCGGCGGAATTATGATAGCTACACCAGCTACATCAGTTAAGGAAAAACCATTCTTTTGGCGGCGCGCGCGCCGCCCGGCGGCGTAGCCGCCGATTGTTTTCTACGCCGCCTAACGGTCCTGAAGAGAAAGGTCCTGCGGAGCGGAGAAGTAATTCCCGCAAAACTAAGGAGACGAAAGTGGAATAGGAAGGACGCGGCTCCCGCGCTCACGCGCGGTCACTGCCGCCGGAACGGAGCAAATGCGGCCGACGCTTCATTTTCGAAGCACACCGGGAAAGCCTTCCGGTCTTCCCGACGGCATCCGCCGCATGACGCCCTGTTGGCCATTGGCGCAGCGACCAGGGTCTAGTCTCAGGTGGGATCGTTGATGCTGCGGCTGACTGTCGTTGCGCCGGTGTTATGTGATGGTGATGAGGCGCCGCATTGTGTAGGGCTGGCCCATACGCTGTGTCGTCGGATCGCGCCAGCAATCGCAGAATCTCCTTTGCGCGCAGGTTTTCGGCTTGACATTCGCGTCCATGTCACGAGTTGTCTAGACAACACAGGCCAGACACCCCCGCTACAATTGGATCGAAGTCAAAATACAATCATCTAGACAATCAGGCAGTAGGCGGTCGCTTCGGAGGCTGCATTAGTCAATCCCTAGGCCAGTGGGGACTTGCCGAATAAATTGGCCGTAGGTGCGCCCTCGTTGCTTTACGGCGCCGTTCTTTTGCTTCTCGCAATTGATGAATAGGCCCGTATAGCTTCACGCTCGTCGCCGGCAGAGGTATTGGTGGGACATCATACGTCCGCTCATCGCTGTTCCTGATCCCACCCGTGCATCGACGGCGCATTGGCGCATGCACGAGACAGGTAAACGTGCCGAAGTCATCGGTTAAAGACATGTCGCAGGTGCCAAGTTCAGCGCAGGGCACCACGTTCAAACCGGTCGAGTGGATCGCGTCTACGGTGCAAGGGAATGTATTCAGGGTCATGTCTAGCTCTCTGTGTGGTTAATGTTGCGACAGAGAGAAGTTTGATGGTCAGTGTGCGGCGGGTGACTGGAGAGATGCACGTCGCCTGGCCGGGCTTCGGGGCCTGCGATTGTGGCCTGGCACCTAGGAAAAGCCTGACGGCCTGTGATATCTTTTGAGCAATATTGTTGGCGCCGACCCAATACTGACCCACCGTGCCGATCGAAAAATGACCCAGGGCGGGGCGCTACGTTTTTGAGTAGTAGCTGTGGATAAGTGTACCAAATAAAGAAGGGGAATTCGTGGAGGGCGT